>Ga0265295_1003357_pt1 | contig 23427 bp, 20 predicted proteins | sample Munlansysbiofilm_FD_192503 | JGI IMG/M metagenome (GOLD analysis project Ga0265295, IMG submission 192503) | Leachate microbial communities from a municipal landfill in Southern Ontario, Canada - Methane capture system biofilm | ecosystem: Engineered > Solid waste > Landfill > Unclassified ...
CTATTTGCACTTAAGTAATTAGTCAATGTATCCCACTCAGCATCCGATGGCACATGCCATCCACTAGGGCATAATTTACCTGTATTTACTGCATACCAATTGTATAAAGCACCATAAGTATCACAATTAGATGGATTATTATCATAACAACAATAGGCACCTGAAGTGGTAGATGTCCATGTAGAAGCATCTGTTACCTCTGGTATTGAACTATTATCATTGTATTTTGTTGTTCGTAGATTCTCCTTAAGCCAACATTGACTGCCTATCTGCACAGTGTTGTATGTGACACCATCATAAGTGACAGTAGATGTGCCACATATGAAAGACGAAGGACAATCAGAGGTTTGTTCATTTAGTTCAAGAGATGAGGATGTGCCACAACTGTTATATGCCCATACATAAAGGGTGTAGTTGGTTTCACAAGCGAGACCAGTTTGTGTGTATGATGTGCTAGTTCCATTATCTGTGGCACTAGTATAATCATTAACGGCGTTGTACTTATAACCATCTGCATCTGCTACCGTGTTCCAGTGCCATTCTATTTGATCTTCGTCAGTTATATGTGTGCCTGCCGTGGGAGTAGTGGGTACCATGTGATTGATGTCAAAAATATATTCTTGACTTGTTGTCGGATTATCTGTGATTGAAATATAATCTCCAGAAACATAGCCTGTAAATTTTAATTGATCTCCCAAATTATATGGAAAAAGAGATTGCAAAGATTTTTGTTTTATTTTTATTGAATTCATTGTAGTTGATCCATTATATTCTAAATAAGGTAACCCACTACTTACTTCTCCAAATTGTATCATCTGAATATACTGCAAATATTTCTTTGAACTAACAGTTAAAATGTAGTTTTTTGAATTACCTCCAAAAAAAGTAAAATGTTGCATGCCACTTTCATGGCTACCTTCGTAATTGACTACTTTTCTTCCCAAAAGGTCATAAACATCTATAGTAATATCATCGCATTCAGGCAAAAAAATATCTATTTTTGTTTTTGTTTCAAAGGGGTTGGGATAATTCTGAGACACATAAAAATTATTTGATCCAGTTAAAAATTGATCTATACCTGTCAAAACTAAGGTTAGCACTGTATCAGGATGATACAAGGTGGTATCTCCTCCTTGCGTTAGGTTTTCAATAAGTATACTGTCTAAAGCAGCATGTTCACAAGTGTGGTTTGCTATGAAGGTAAAGAAAATTTCCTGGGCATTAAGGTTGATCGCATTAAATCCTGTAAGCAACATAATAATCAGACTCACAGGAATAATTTTTCTGTTTTTTGTAAACTTTTTCATAATTTTTTATTTTTATAAATTTTTCAAATTTATTTTATATTTTATTTAATCAGTAAAAGATTTTATAGGTTTAATATACAAATTTATATAATTTTTTTAATATAAATAAATATTTTTATGATTTAATTAATTTTGATTGGAGGCGTATGATTGGGGGCATATGATTATACACTCACACGATGCGTTTATTTTATTTTCCATTGGGCAAATCGTGAATTGCCCCTATCAATGATTTTTATATTTATTTTGATGCAATATAATTATAACATTTGTAATAAAAAATTTGTAATTTAACAAAAATATTTTCTAAAATTGTGAGATCAGACATACATGATATTTTACAAAAGTATTGGGGTTACACGAGATTTCGTCCTTTGCAGGAAGAGATCATAAGATCTGTTTTGTCTGGTAAAGATACATTAGCATTGATGCCAACAGGTGGGGGCAAAAGTATAACTTTTCAAGTGCCAGCACTAGCTTTAGAAGGCATGGCTATTATTATTTCACCTCTGATAGCTCTCATGGTAGATCAAGTAGAAAATTTACAACAACGTAATATCGAAGCTGCTGCTATACATAGCGGGCTCACGCAGAGAGAGATTGAGCTTATATTACATCGTTGTATTTATAAAAAAGATATTAAGCTGCTATATGTATCCCCCGAGAGACTACAGACACAATCATTTAGAGAAAAATTAGCTAAAATGTCAATAAGTTTTGTAGCTGTAGATGAAGCTCATTGTATATCTCAATGGGGTTATGACTTTAGACCTCCATATTTACAAATAGCTTCTATCAGACAATATTTCCCCGATATTCCTATTCTTGCTGTTACCGCTACAGCTACCCCCAGAGTAATAGATGATATTATTGATAAATTAGAACTTAAAAGTCCACAAATATTTAAACAATCATTTTATCGTGAAAATCTCATTTATAATGTGATAGAAACTGAAGATAAAATAGGGAAAATATTAAAATTATTAAAAGAATTCAAAGGCACCTCGATCATATATGTGAGAAATAGAAAAAAAACTGTAACCATTGCTAAACATTTACAATCATTAGGTTTTTCGGCTATATATTACCATGCAGGACTATCTGCAGATGAACGCGAAAAGAGACAAAAGGCGTGGATAAATAATAGATATCGCATAATGGTGGCTACCAATGCCTTTGGTATGGGTATAGACAAACCTGATGTGCGACTGGTTATACATTTAGATATACCCGATAGTATAGAATCTTATTTTCAAGAAGCTGGTAGAGCGGGTAGAGACCTTAAGCTTTCTTATGCTTTTCTTCTTTATCATCCTACAGATATTGAAGATTTCAGAAATAATATCAAAAAAAACTTTCCGACATTAGAGACAATAAAACAAGCATATAAGCTACTCTGTCAATATTATCAGTTAAATATAGGAGAAGGTGAAAATGAAATTTTTCAATTTTATATTAATGAGTTATTAAAGGATCAAGATATCTCAGCAGTAGATTTTTATAATAGTATTTTGATACTAGAAAAAGCTGGATATTTGGCTCTGAGTGAAGGGATAAAAACAAAATCCAGATTACATTTTTTGATTGATAAAAACACTCTCTACAAATTTCAGTTAGAACATCCAGAGTGGAATGAATTTATAAAAAATCTAACACGCACATATTCAAACCTTTTCTCAGAATATACTAATATATCAGAAGATAATATTGCACTAAAAACAAAAATGTCAATAAACGAAGTACAAAATTCTCTTTTAGCTCTCAAAGAACAAGGTATTTTAGATTACTTGCCATCTGCAGGCGAAAATACGATTACCTTTCTAAAAGCATGTATTGATGAAGCTGACATAATATTACCAAATATGATCTATGAAGATAGAAAAAAAATAGCCACATCTAATGCAGAAGCACTAATATCATATATATTGAACCAAACCAAATGTCGTAGTCAAATCTTATTAGAATATTTCGGTGAAGAGTCATTAATAAGATGTGGCAGATGTGATGTATGTGTGGCAAGAAATGAAGTAAATTTATCAAAATTAGAAATGGATAAAATAATTAATCTGATAAAACCGCTTCTACGTGATAAGCCAATGAATGAAAGTGAAATATTAGAGCAATTTTCAATAATGGACGAAATAAAGATAATGAAAGTGATTTCTTGGCTTATTGAGACAGATAAAATCATAAGATTACCAGATATGCGACTAAGATGGAAGAGGTGAAAATATTTTTACACATTAATCGATTGCTTTATTACATTTTGTATATACCACTCAGGTCGAAGATACCAGCATCATCTATATAAACATCTACAATATCCCCGGGGTTTAATTCTTTTTTAGAAAAAATAAAAACAATTTGATCTATCTCTGGAGCATCCCATTGACTGCGTGCTTCATAAATACCTGTTTCCTCATTTTTTTTGTCTACCATAGCTTTTATGGTTTTGCCTATTAAACTTTTATTTCTCAAAAAAGATAATTCTTCGTGTATATTTATCAATTCTTGGGCTCTTTTTATTCTAGTCGATACTTTTAATTGTGGCAATAGAGCTGCGAACGTACCTTCTTCATCAGAGTAATCAAATACCCCTATACGTTCAAATTGCATTTCTTTAATAAATTTTTTCAATTTATTAAATATTTGAGTTGTTTCTATTGGATAACCTGTTATGAATTCTGTACGAATGGCTAAATTGGGTATTTTAGATTTTAGTTGATAAATTAATTGTTTAATAGACTCTTCATCAAAAGGGCGACGCATATTTATTAATATTTCATGGTCGCAATGCTGAAGTGGTAAATGAATATAAGGAACAATAGATTTATGAGTATTAAAAACATCGATAAGTTCTAAAGGAAAATTAATAGGATAAGTATACAAAAGTCTAATCCAAGGAAAAAGATTTAATGAAGCCACAGCATCTAAGAGTTCTGGTAATTTCTGCTCATGATAAATATCTAATCCGTAATAAGTAGTATCCTGAGCAATTATGATCAGTTCTTTTACTCCTTTAGCAGCTAATGTTTTAGCCTCATCGATTAATATTTCAATCGGAATAGATCTGTACCTACCTCTTATTAATGGTATAGCACAAAAAGAGCAAGAGTGATCACAGCCATCAGCTATTTTTAGATATGCATAATGATTGGGCGTAGAGAGTATTCGCTCTTGTCCTATTTTAGCATCTTGATTTTCTGAGAGTGTTTTTACTAAAGTATCATATTCATTTATTTTAGCAAAGATATCAACTTCGGGTAAATTTTTTTGTAATTCTTCCTTATGTATTTGGGGCATGCAGCCTATCACAATTAATTTTTTTATCAGTCCTTGTTTTTTAAAATCTATATAATCGAGGATCATATTAATAGACTCTTCTCGAGCAGGTAAGATAAAAGAACATGTGTTAATAATCACATAATCAGCAATTGGAGATTCATGTTTTACATTAAAATATGGAGATAAAGCTGCTGCCAGCCTTTCACTATCGACCTGATTTTTTGGACATCCTAATGTTATAATTGATAAAGTTGCATCTATCATGATAATAGGCTATCTACAAATATTTTACTGTCAAAGAGTTGTAGGTCTTCTGGATTTTCACCGACACCAATATACTTAATAGGTATTTTCAATTCATCAGCTATAGCCACTACGATGCCTCCTTTAGCAGTACCATCTAGTTTAGTTAGGGCTATAGCATTTACATTTGTAATTGACAGGAATTGCTTAGCTTGCTCGATAGCATTCTGACCAGTAGATGCATCTAATACCAACAATACTTCGTGAGGTGCATCAGGGATTATTTTTTTAATTACTCGATTAATCTTTGCTAGCTCATTCATCAAATTAGTTTTATTATGCAATCTACCAGCAGTATCTATTATCACCACATCATAATCTTTAGATTTAGCAATATTAGTAGCTTCATAAGCTACAGAGCCTGGATCTACATTCATACCTCTTTCTACAATATCTACTCCTACGCGTTGAGCCCAAAGTTTTAATTGATCTACGGCAGCTGCTCTAAATGTATCTGCTGCTCCTAAAATTACTTTTTTGTTTGCATTTTTAAATTGATAAGCTAACTTGCCAATAGTAGTAGTTTTGCCTACACCATTTACACCTACTACAAGTATCACATAAGGTTTGGCATCTATGTCTTCTATTTTGGGCATATTAGATAAACTCTGCTCTAGAATTTCTCTAATACTAGAGTGAATTATTTTATTTAACTCCTCATTAGACGTATACCTTGTTTGTTTTGCCTTTTCTTCTATTAAATCAATAATTTTAATAGTAGTTTTTACCCCTACATCAGCTTCTATCAAAATTTCTTCTAATTCATCTAGCAATTCATCATCTATGGAGGTTTTGCCTACAATTAAACGATGTATTTTTGAGAACAAACTAGTTTTAGTAGCTTCTAATCCTTTATCTATAGCTTCCTTATTATTTTTTTTAAAAATATTAAATAAACTCATTTTTTTTGCAAAATTACAAATAATTTAAGGTTTAAATCTATAAATATTAAAATTAAGTTTACGATTATACTCGAATAGATTGTAATTATATAATATTTTTTTTAAAAAAAATAAATTTGTTTTAAAATTAATTGATTTTAAAAATTATAAATAATGGTTTAGCTATCTTTATATTGATTAGTTTGATTTTTGAATATTTATAAAAACAATCTATATTAAATATTTTAAATTATATTTGTATAAAAAAATAAAATGTATTTAATAGATCAACATACTAAAGCTATAATGGAAGGATGTAAGGAGCGAGCAAGAGAAGCAGGACTACAATTTGCTGATGAGACGCTCGAATATATAGTAACTAATCGAGATTTACTAGACTTATCTCCCAAATTTATGATCCCAACACTCTATGATTACTGGGTAAATGATGTAGAGGTATTACAGCAATATGCTAAATACAAACTGTATCCCACAAATCCTTTCGAAACTGTGATCAATAGTAGACCTGCAATATCTTTTTATAATGACAATAATCCTGATTGGTTAAACATAATGATTTTTTATCATGTACTAGCTCATATAGATTTTTTTCAAAATAATATTTACTTTTCACATACTTGGAATGATGATTTCGTGGGAGTGGCACTAGCAGATAAAAGATTGATAAATTTATATCGAAGTAAATATGGTAGATGGGTAGACTATGTGATAGAATTTGCTAGAAGCATAGATAATATAGTAGGTTTTTATTCGATAATATTTAATCAATATCTCGAAGAAACACATAAAGATCCACCACCAAAATTAGATTTTTTCTTCAATCATTTTTTACCTAACATCATCAAAGCAAATGAATTAGAAAGATATAAATACTTAGATCATTATAATAAACGTTTAGAGCAATATGGAGATAGAGCCGAAAATTTATTTTTCTCAGAAGTCTCGATTAAATATCCAGAATTTGAAGCATTTTATGATAATTATTTAAAAAATCAAAAAAAAGACCAAAAATATCCCGATCTTTTAGCTTTTGTAAATGAACAAAGCCCTTTTCTAAATAAAACTAATAATCGTTGGATGAAAGATATAATAGTGATAATACGTAATACTGCACTTTATTTTGCTCCACAGATTAGGACTAAAATAATGAATGAAGGTTGGGCAAGTTATTGGCATGATAAACTTTTTAGAAGCGATGAGCGAATAAGTGGTCATGAAGTAGATTATGCTAAAGTAAATGCTGAGGTAACTTCTATTTCTCGAATAGGATTAAATCCTTATGCTATTGGCATGAGACTATATCAATATGTAGAAGAGTTAGCTAATAGAGGCAAACTATACAGAAATTATCAAGAATTAGAAAATATTTATCAAAGAGAAGTTTATGATGCTAAAACAGGTGAAGGCTTAACTACCATTTTTGATATTAGAAAATATTTCACAGATTATAATTTTATAAAAATTTTTATAGATCAGGATTTTGTAGATAGACACCAATTATTTGTAGTAGGCAAGCAATACAATCCTAATGAGCAAGTGATAGACTACTATGTGAAAAGCCGAAACGCTGAGGATTACAAGCAAATGTTAATAGAAAATCTTTATCATCCACCAGTAATAATGCCAGATTTGGTTAGAACCAATGAAAATCAATTATATCTAATTCATAAATTTGAAGGTAAGCCACTAGTACAGGAGTTTATACCAGAAGTTCTCATCGGTTTAGAATATTTATGGGGAGGTGATGCAATTTTAGAAACTACCCAAATAATAATAAAGCCTACAGATGATGGTAGCTATCTAGAAGAAAGTAAAAAACTGAGATATATTTGCCATAATCGTAATGTAAAGGTAGAGGAAATATAAATTAGCAGTTAGTTAATAATTAAATCAATTACAACACGATTTTTTTTATTTATAAATTATTAAATAATACTAAAAAAGTTAGAGTTTTATTTTAAATTCATTTCTTATCAGTTCTACACTGTCGAGTTTTTCCCATGGGAAAAAAGTTATATTTTTGAAATATTTAGTTTGACCATTTACGATACGTTTTTGGGCATCTATATGTCTACTACTAACCTCAATTTCTTTTTCATAAACATCTCTACCAAAATGTCCATAAGTAGCAGTAGGGAGATATATAGGATTTTTTAATTGAAATTTAGTAATTATACCATATGGTGTAAGATCAAAAAGATGTAATAGCTTTTCTGCTATTTCTATATCACTCATATTTACTTTAGCTGTACCATAAGTATTTGCAAATAATGAAAGTGGTTGAGGTACACCTATAGCATAGGCAACTTGTAATAAAATTTTATCAGCTAAGCCGGCAGCCACAGCATTTTTGGCTATATATCTCATTGCGTAAGTGCCTGAGCGATCTACTTTTGATGGGTCTTTTCCACTGAAGGAGCCACCACCATGAGCGCCATGTCCCCCATAAGTATCTACAATTATTTTTCTACCAGTCAATCCTGTATCTCCATGAGGTCCACCTATAACAAATTTGCCAGTTGGATTTATTAATAATTTAAAATCATTTTGATCGAACAATTTTCTTACCTCTTCGGGAACAACATTTGACGCTTTTACTCTTGGAAAAAGGTAAGTCCTTATATCTTTTTCAATTGCTTCTTGCATCTCTTCGGAAGTATTCCATATATCATCGTGTTGTGTAGAAATAACTATAGTATGAATCTTAGTAGCCACCTGATGATCATTATATTGCAAGGTGACTTGAGACTTGCTATCAGGTCCTAGATACTGCATTACTTTGCCTTCTTTTCTAATATTTGCTAGCTCTTGAAGCAATATATTAGCAACTTCAATAGAAATAGGCATGTAATTTTTCATTTCATTACATGCATAACCAAACATCATGCCTTGATCACCAGCACCTTGTTCTTCGGGTTTTTCTTTTATAACTCCCATTCTAATATCAGGAGATTGTTCATGAAGAGTAGAAATAACTCCACAAGAGCTGTATTCGAAACAATACGAACTTTTAGTATATCCAATGTTTTTAACAACTTTTCTAGCTATATTGTGATGATCTACCCATGCATCAGTAGTTACCTCTCCAGATATTATTATTAGGCCTGTAGTAACTAAAATTTCACATGCTACTTTAGATTCAGGATCTTGCTTGAGAAATTCATCTAGAAGAGCATCACTGATCTGATCAGCTATCTTATCAGGATGTCCTTCTGATACGCTCTCTGAAGTAAATAAATATGACATATCTTTATATTATTAGCTTGCGAAATTAATTATTTATTTTAAAATTATAAAATTAAAAATTACTTTTTTTTGAGTAATAAAGATAAATAGGTAATAAACATTCTTATACGAAGAAGTCGAGAATATAATTTGAATGTTATATATAGAAAGTTAATTATAATGAAAGGATTAAAAAGTAGTTAATCTTTATATATTACCTTAATTTATTAAAATTTAAAAAAATGAGAAAAAATTCAAGAAAAGCTTTGACAATAGGGTTTGATCTAGTATAATATATTTCATCTTTAAATTTTATGGATTAATTATTTTTTTAACTAAATTTTTTTTTGTAATTTTGCAATCTAAAATTTAAAATTATGTCTAAAGTTTGCCAAATATCTGGAAAAAAGTCAATTGTGGGAAATAAAGTTTCTCATTCCAATAGAAAAACTAAACGTCGTTTTTATCCAAATTTACAGACAAAGAAATTTTATTGGCCTGAAGCTAACAAGTGGATTACTTTGAAAATATCAACAAGTGTTATGCGTGATATTAATAAAAAAGGTATAGATGCTGTAATGAAAGAATCTATTAAATCTGGAAAATTTAGAGATTAGTTTTTGATGATGAGGCAATCTTGCCGACATAGTAAAAGTGAAATGATGCATAATTGCCAAGCTCATAAATATGGCCATCATAGTTATGGTCCAGAACATAAATTTTGTGATAAACATTAAGGTGATGAAATAATCTTAAAAAAGGTCAACTGTTAAAAAAACAGTTGACCTTTTTTATATTCTAATATTTAGTCTGTTAAAATTTATACAGGATTAATATCAGAAAATTTATTAAATTTGCAAAAAATAAAAAATTATGAAAGAAATTGTAGATAACTTGGAAGTATACTTATCTATGAGCAAACAAGAGAACTTAGAATTTCTAGACCAGCTCTATCACCTAATGAACCAAATCAACGCTGATGCGGTAGACTATCAAGGGCTCAAGATCCACCATGCACCACCATTATGTCCAGATTGTCAGAGCAATCGCATAGTAAAAAATGGATTCCAAGGCGGACAACAGATGTATATATGTAGAAAATGTGGTAGGCATTTCAGAGTAACAACAGGCACATTCGTTTACCGAATACAAAAGAAGGAAAAGATGCTCGATTACATTCGTTGTATGCTCGAGGGCAAAACTCTCAGAGCTTGTGCTAAAGAAGTGGGCATTAGCCTACCTACAAGCTTCGCTTGGCGTCATAGGATTTTAGCAGCTTTGAGAAATTTCGAAGCCAATGTCAATTTCTTCGGAATCGTGGAAGTAGAGGAACTGTTAATGAATTACTCCGAAAAAGGAAGACGCTATCGAAATGAAGAAGAGCTAGCAGAAGCACAAGAAAAGAAAAAGAAAAAAGTAGCCGTTATAGCATCTAAAGATAGGACTGGCAATATGCTTTTTAAGCAATTAGGCTTAGGTAAAATAAAACGTGAGCAAATCGAGCAATTGCTAAATACCAAAGTATCAGCTAATAGTGTGATATGTTTCGGACACAATGATGAGTTTAGAAAGTTGAAGAGTCAGAATCTTGAGCGAAAAGAAATAGTGATAGATAGGGTAAGGAAACGAGGAGTATACAGTGTAGCAACCATTAGACGACATGTAAATACTTTTGTTGGTTGGATAAATAATCAATTCAGAGGTGTAGCGACTAAGTACTTGCAGAGCTATATAATGTGGTATGTAGTAATGCATAAATATTTGTTAAACAATGTGGTGCCCGATGTAGGTAGGATGCTCAATCTCGCATCATCAGACAGGCGAGCGTGGTATGTATACAGGGACTTGAGAGCAAGTCCTGTGTATATTTAAACATTAAAATACCATTGAAATTCTAACGTCTGACCACTTATTCTCTTTTTATCTAAACACAAAATGTGTTATTTTGTTTTTTTAAAAAGCAGCAAATATTTTTATAGAACTAATTAATCAGATAATATTAGTATAGCATTTGTATAGCTAGAAATTCAGAAAGCTTAAGAAAGCTTATCAGAGCAATCATGATTTAGTTACATCAATATTTTTAATTTATATTATAATAATAAAACTATTTTGAGGTTCTATAACATTTTATGTAGGTAAAGTTATTAAAACATAAATATAAAACACTAATTAAATCGCATATTTTTCACAAGTCATTCCGACAGACATTAATTTAGAATATTTCTATGCACTAGCGTTTTAGCTATGTTGAATAGTAATATCAAGGAAAAATCAAAATCTAACTAAAAATATTGTTCTAATAAATTATCTAATAATCTTGGGTCGTTAGCATCATTTACTGAATAATCGCCTATTTTAGTCCTTCTTAAATTTTCTAAAACAGCTCCACTTTCTAATAAAAAGCCAAAATCTCGTACGATAGATCTGATGTAAGTGCCACTGGAAGTGCAAAGGCGAAAATCTATAAAGGGTAATTCGATATTTGTTATTTCAAATTCATGAATAGTAACAAATCTTGGATTTATCACTACATCTTTATTTTCTCTAGCATACTCGTACGCCCTTTTGCCTTCTATTCTAATTGCAGAATATACTGGGGGGTATTGCTCTTGCCTACCAATAAATTTTTTAGCTAAATTATAAATATCTTGATATGTTATGTGATCTATAGGGTAATAATTATTTACAGGCAGTTCTCTATCATAGCTGGGGGTAGTTTCACCTAATTTCATAGTACCTGTATATTCTTTATTCAAATTTAGCAATTCGTTCATTAATTTAGTTTTTTTGCCAGTCAAAACTATCAATAAACCAGTAGCTTTGGGATCTAATGTCCCAGCATGTCCCACCTTGATAGGATGCTTTAAATATTTTGTAATAGTTTTTCTAATATAATTTACTACATCAAAAGATGTCCAATCTAGTGGCTTATCTATTAATAATAATTCCCCTTTTTCGAAGTCAAATATCATAATTTTTTTTTAATTTTACATAATTAAAAAAATCTATATTATTTATAAATTTTAATGATCAAAATTCAAATTTATCATGTTGGAGACTTTTTATATTTGAATAAATTAGTTTGTAGTGTAAGTTTTTTATTTTCATTTATAATATTAATTAATTCATTATACAAAAAATTGATTACAAGCCAAAAGTATCATCAGTAGGCCCCCTACTATTATACGATATATACCAAAGGCTTTAAATCCATATTTTACAATATAATTTATAAAAAATCTAATAGCTATTGCCGCGGTAATAAAAGCGATAATATTGCCAACTATTAATAATGAAGCATTATTAGCTTGAAATAAGACATCATAATGCTTATAAACTTTATACACAGCAGCACCAAGTATAGTGGGTACAGCGAGGAAAAAAGAAAATTCTGTAGCATTTTTTCTGTCTAGGCCTACTACTAAACCTCCAAATATAGTTGCAGCAGATCGTGACACTCCAGGTATGAAAGCAAGCATCTGCAATAAACCAATCTTAAAAGCTTTCTTTTCTGTCAATTGCTGATCTGGTGATGGATTTTGAAACCATTTATCAAAATACATCAAAGCTATCCCCCCTAAAAATAATGCTATACCTACTACCCACTCGCTACCTAGTAATTTATCTATATAACTTTCTACAAAAAAACCTACTACCGCTGCAGGCAAAAAAGCTATTAGTAAATAATAATAAAAACGCCAGCTCTCAGTGAATTTTTTAAAATAAAGAAGCAACACACTCAAAATAGCTCCAAATTGTATCGCTATGATAAAAACATTTATAAATTCAGTCTTAGTAATGCCTAATAAGTAAGTTGTAATAATTAGGTGACCTGTAGAGCTGATAGGCAAAAACTCTGTAAGTCCCTCTACAATAGAAAGTATTATAGCTTCTAACCAGGTCATACTTTTTTATCAAAGTTTAGTAAAATTGCAAATATCTCTACTACTATGCCTAAAAGTATAAGTATCGGAGCTAAAGTGATTCTACGAAAAGAAAAAATCTCTTCACTAAATACATTTGGATCAGCAGATCCACCACCTATCATCAGCACATACCCTAAGCCCATTAATAATAGACCTATTATCATTAAGATATAATTTTTTTTACTAAAAATTAGTTGTATGTCCTTTTCCTTTTTTGATTTTTTCATTTTTTCTGCAAAAATAATAATTATTTTAATTGGGTCAATATGATTTTTTTTTATTAGTTGAAGATAATTTATTAGTTTTTTTAAATATTTTTTCAAAAATAAAGCAAATTACATCCACGCAAAACTGAATAATCGAAACGTCCTATTACTTCAAAAGAACCATCTAAATATTTGATGCCAATATCATCTGTTAAAATAAAAGGCATAGAATATAGATTTGCTAAATCGATAATTCCTATTTTGCCATTTGTCATATTCGGTATCGAAAGCAAATGATTATATCTATCTTTAATAACAATTTTCATCCATTTAGGAGAATAAAAAATTCCATTTTTAATTGCATAAGCTTGAGATAGTAATTCAGTCATACCATATTCACTAGCTATGTTTTCGATGCTAAAAGCATTTTTTAATTTTTCATGCAACTCATCTCTAGTCATCTCTTCACGTTTTCCTTTCATACCACCTGTTTCGATGATAATAGCATTATCGAGGTGTATTTGATATTTTTCTGTAAATTCTAATAAAGCAAAGCTTACCCCCCAGATTATAATTTTTGATTTTTCTTTATTCCATTTTTTAATTATTTCAAATACAGATTTATAATCCCATTTGATAAAAACTGCTTCAATTGCATTTCTAGCCAGTATACTGGCCATATATATAAGTGATGAATTGGGTTGTTCTAAATAATTTGGTAAAAGAAATAAAAATCTATATTGTGATGGAGATCCAAAAAATTTTTCAAAGGATACTAAAAGACTCTTGTCATAGACTCTAAGAAATGGAACATAATGCTTTCCCTTTTTGTCAACAATCGTCCCGCTAGTCTCAAATATTCTTTCAGCAGGTAAATCTCTTAGAATAACTTTTTGATTTTTAAAAATATCTACTGGTAATAATGGAATCTCATCTATGTTTGATATTTTATTGGGATTTTTACCAATTATTTTACAGTATTTATGATAAACTTCATTATTTTCATAATGCAATTCAAATAATCTCAATGCTATTGAATCAAAATCAAGATTATCATCAAAAATTTCTGATTCTATTTCTCTTAGTTCATTAATTATATTCATCTTAAATTCATCAAAAATTTGTAATTTTACACAAATTTAATAATTTATGAAAATAAAAAATATAAAAATTATATTTTTGCTTTCAATCTTTTTAATATTTTTTGGTGGTTGCATAGAAAACATAAAATATCCAGATAAACCAGAAATAGAATTTAAAGATTTTCAAATTATAAGATCAAAGGATAATAAAGATAGTTTAGGAATATTAATTTTTTCTTTTACTGATGGAGATGGTGATATAGGTTTAGATGAAAAAGATACATTTCCACCATTTCATCCTACAAGCATATATTATTATAATTTTTATTTACATTTTATTGAGTATAATGATCAAGGTGATAGCATAAGGCAATTAGAACCCCCTTATACAGCTAGAATCCCAAAAACAGATAGATATGGAGAGAGTATAAGGGGTGAGATTTATGTAGAGCTAGATATTTATTTTTTGCCAATCGTGCTACAATATAATAATGTCAGAATGAAATTTTACATATATGATAGAGCATTAAACAAAAGCAATATAGAGTATACTCCTATTTATAAGTTTTCGTTTTAATTATTCTTATGATAGTAAAAATCTTTATATTTAATTTTCTTATTTATTTTTGTAAAAAATAATATTTTATGAAAGGAATAATATTAGCTGGTGGTTCAGGTACGAGGTTGTATCCTATTACACTTGCTATTAGTAAACAAATTTTACCCGTATATGATAAACCTATGGTATATTATCCATTATCTACTTTGATGATGGCTGGTATTAGGGATATACTTATCATTTCTACACCTCACGATTTACCATCTTTTAAAAAACTTTTAAAAGATGGCTCTCAGTGGGGGTGTTCGTTTTCATATGCAGAACAACCTGTTCCTAATGGATTAGCTCAAGCTTTTGTAATAGGTGAATCTTTCATAGGTAATGATAAAGTGTGTCTGATATTAGGTGATAATTTGTTTTTTGCAGATGGTTTTACACAACTTTTGCAGAGTTGTAATAATCCAGATGGTGCTATTATTTTTGCATATCATGTCTCTGATCCCGAAAGATATGGTATAGTAGAATTCGACAAAAATCTAAACGTTATATCTATAGAAGAAAAACCCAAAAACCCGAAATCAAATTATGCTATTCCTGGCTTATATTTCTATGATAATGATGTAGTAGAAATAGCCAAATCTCTCAAACCTAGTGCTAGAGGCGAATATGAAATAACGGATGTAAATAAACGCTATTTAGAATTAAAAAAATTAAAAGTTAAAATTCTCTCAAGAGGCACAGCTTGGTTAGATACAGGCACTTTCGAAAGTCTTTTGCAAGCTTCGCAATTTGTCCACGTAATTGAGAAAAGACAAAATCTTAAGATTGGTTGTATCGAAGAGGTAGCTTATAGAATGGGGTATATTAATGAAATGCAATTAAGAAATCTAGCCGAACCTTTGTTAAATAGTGGCTATGGTGAATATTTATTATCTATTTTAGAAAATTAGAAACTTTTAGATTATGAAATATGTTTTGGTTACAGGTGGGGCCGGATTTATAGGTAGCTCATTAGTAGAAAAATTGATAAAAAATCCTGATTTTTTTGTTATCGTTATTGATAATTTGTCCACTGGGTCCATTGATAAACTACCACGAAATGACTCAGATAGACTTTTATTTATTAAATTAGATGTAAATAATTATGATGACATCAGCTCTGTATTTTTTAATTACCCCATAGATTATGTATTTCATTATGCCGCTATAGTAGGTGTACAGAGAACGTTGAGGCAGCCACTTAAAGTATTAGAAGATATACAAGGTATAGAAAATATATGCAGACTTGCTAAAAATACAAATGTTAAAAGAGTGTTTTATAGTTCTAGCTCCGAGGTGTATGGAGAATCTGTAGATTTTCCACAGAATGAGGATACTACTCCACTAAATGCTCGACTACCATATGCTGCTGTCAAAAATTTAGGTGAAATTTATTTAAAGACATATAATAATGAATTTGGGTTACACTATACTATATTTCGCTTTTTTAATACTTATGGTCCTAAACAAAATTCTGATTTTGTAATTAGTAAATTTATCAGACAGGCTTTCAAAGAAAAGCAAATTACTATTTATGGTGATGGAATGCAAACTCGCACTTTTTGTTATATAGCTGATAATGTAGATGCTACTTATAATCACCTATTGCAATGCGTAGAAAATCCTAACATGCTACCTCAGATTATTAATATAGGCAATGACAATGAAATTACAATATTAGAACTTGCTCAAACGATAAAAAAGTTGACTAATTCTAATGCTGAGATAACTTTTTTGCCACCTCTCCAAGAAGGCGATATGAAAAGACGACTACCAGATATTACTAAGATGAAAAAATTACTTAATAGACCATTGACTCCATTACATGAAGGTATTAAAAATATTTTAGATAATAATATTTTTTATTAAATTCAATTCAAATAAATCAAAGACTTTAATTATATCGAAAGAAAATTATTATTTTTGTAAAAATAATAATCAACATAGTTTTAATGTTAAAAAAAAATCAGTAAACAAAATTTGTTTTTATGAATAAAAATAGAAGGAAAGTACTTTTAATATACACTGGAGGTACTATAGGTATGGTTTTTGATGAGAAATTGAAAACATTAGTGCCTGTTAACTTTGATAAATTAAATAGTTATATATCCTATATAGATCAGATGCCAATAGATATCAGGCATATTTCTTTTGAGAATCCTATTGACTCTTCAAATATTTTGCCTAAGCACTGGGTAAAACTAGTAGACATAATAGAAAAACATTATATCGAGTATGATGGTTTTTTGATTTTACATGGCACTGATACTATGGCATATACTGCATCGGCGCTAAGTTTTTTACTCGAAAACTTAAATAAACCAGTTATTTTGACAGGTTCTCAATTGCCTTTAGATATGATCAGAACTGATGGTAGAGACAATCTAATAGCTGCATTAGAAATAGCTTCCGCATACAAAGATGATTTACCTATTGTACCAGAAGTAGCAATATATTTTGAGAATAAATTATTTAGAGGTAACAGAACTTCTAAATTTAATGCAGAAAATTTCGATGCTTTTTATAGTGGTAATTATCCAGTACTAGCTCAAGTAGGAGTACATATTAAATATTATACAGAATATATTAATAAACCTACTAATAAACCATTAAAAGTTTACAAAAAATTAGATAATTCTGTTGGATTGATTAAGATTTATCCGGGTATGCCAATAAAAATACTAGAAGATATTTTATATGATAAAGATTTGAAATTAGTAATTTTAGAAACCTTTGGCACTGGCAATGCTCCTACTTATGATGAATTTTTAAAACCTATAAAAAAAGCAATAGAAGATAAAAAAGTAATCTTAAATATTACTCAATGCAAAGCTGGCAAAGTAGAGCTAGGCAGGTATGCTACATCTTTATCTTTAGAAAATTTAGGAGTGATCTCTGGAGCTGATATGACAGTAGAGTCTGCCATTACCAAATCAATGTTTGTTTTAGGCAATTTCACTGATAAAAATCAGATTATTAGACTATTACAAACATCCTTAAGAGGTGAAATGACAGATAATGAATAATGATTTCATCTTTAAATCATATCGATTTCATTGATATATTATATAAATAAATTCTAAAATTAAATCGCTAATTGAGAATGTGAGGATAGACGAGTAGAAAAATTAAACCTATGTGAGTTGTGTGTTATGATTTTATATTAAATATTTGATTGTTTTAAATTAATTATTGTATTTTTGTATTTGAAATTTTAAAAATAATTATTTTATGGAAAATCAAGAATTTTCAGTTAAAAATGATCAATCTAATGTAACAAAATATCAATCATTACCAGGAGCACAATCATCCTTTATTTTAGGTATTTTGTCCATTGTATTTACTTTGACTACAGTGATCGTCGGTATTATATTAGGTATTATAGCTGTAGTAGAAGCTAATAAAGCTATGAAAGCTTATGAGATAAATCCTAGTTTGTATACCAAATCTGAATATAGCAATGCAAATGTTGGTAAAATACTAGGTTGGATTAGTATTGGTTTAGGATCTGCTTTGTTTTTATTTATTATTTTGATAATAATTTTTGCTGTGAGTCTGGCAATTCCGTTTTCAGCATGTGGGGTTATTTCTAGCTTTTTTTAACTAATAATCAATGAAAGTATTGAGTATAGAAGACATTAGAAAAGCTGATGCTTATACTATGGCTAATGAGCCTATAACATCTATAGATTTAATGGAGAGGGCAGCTACTAATTGTTTTGCTTTTATACTTAAACATTTTTTTGATAATGATGATTTTGTAATATTTGCTGGTCCTGGTAATAATGGTGGTGATGGGTTAGTGATAGCTCGCAGATTAGCTTCTGTAGGATATAGAGTTAAAGTTTTTATTTGTGAATTTTCTAAATCATATTCTGAAGATTGTCTTATAAATCTTAAGAGGTTACCAAAGGATGTAGAAATTATAAAATTAAAAAACAAAGATGATATTTTTCATTTATCTAAAATAAATGAAAAATCAATTATTATAGATGCTTTATTAGGTTCTGGAATTACTAGACCCCCAGATAATTGGTTGGCCGACTTGATTAAAAGTATAAATTCATTATCAAATTTCAAAATAGCTATAGATATGCCTAGTGGTTTATTTTCTGATAAATCATCAAAGGCTCATTTTGATAGAGTAATAGCAGCCGATATTACATTGACTTTTGAAGTACCACGCTTAGCTTTTTTTATGCCCGAAAATTATCCTTACATAGGAGTATGGACAGTGTTACCAATAGGATTAGATTATGATTTTATTGATAAATGCAACCCATTAGCTATAATAATAGATGGTGAATTGATAAAACAGAAATTAAAAAAAAGAGAGCCGAAAGCATATAAAAATTTATTTGGTCATGTATGTATAGCTGGAGGTAGTCCAGGTAAATATGGAGCAGCTTTATTATCTACTATAGGCGCTTTGAAAAGTGGTGCTGGATTAGTCACTAGCATAGTACCAAGAGATTTGATAAGTGTTTACCTATCTCGTGTGCCAGAAGCTCTTACTGTATTAATAGATAATCCTTTTGTCAATGATTTTTCCCTTATTAATGATTATGATGTGGCGTGTATAGGTCCAGGTTTAGGTAATGATCCAGCTACAGCACAAGCATTTCATAATTATTTAATTGATTGTAAAAAACCGACAGTTTTAGATGCTGACGCACTGAATATCTTGAGCCAGAATATTGAGTGGTGTGAACTACTCAATGAAAATTTCATTCTTACACCCCATCCTGGTGAATTAAAACGATTATTAGGAACTTGGAGGGATGATTTCGAAAAAATAGACAAAGCAAAAGATTTCTGTAATACGTATAATTGTAATCTAATAATAAAAGAGCATAATACCAAAATTATTAATCCACAAGGTGATTTATTTATAAATATAACTGGTAACGACACTTTGTCTAAGGGTGGTAGTGGCGATATACTTGCTGGATTGCTAGCTGGTCTTTTAGCTCAGAAATATTCTCCAACAGATGCTAGTATCATAGCAGTATGCCTACATGGTGCTGCAGGAGAGTGGTGTGGCAAAAGATATTCGCATCATGCCACTTCTATTTCTCAATTAACTGATGGAATAGAAAATATTTTTCTTAATTGGGAACAAAATGATTTTTCTATGATCAGCATTAATACCTTTACATATGAGGGTTATCTAATTATTTAATTTGATTTAATACAAAATAATTATAAAAATATTTTAAAAAAACAAACTGATAAAAAGAATTTTTAGTATATATTTGCAAAAAATAAAAAAAACAAAACTATGACTGATAAAATAGTAAATTCATTACGAGAATCCAAAACTGCGCGATGGACAGCATTGATTTTAGTAGCTTTCACAATGTTAACAGGATATTTTATAGCTGATGTGATGTCGCCTTTAAAGCCATTAGTAGAGGCAGAATTGAAATGGTCTAGTACAGAATATGGTATATTCACTGGAGCTTATGGCTGGATAAATGTATTTTGTTTAATGCTAATAATAGGAGGAATAATTTTAGATGTGGCTGGTATTAGATTTACTTGTATGCTCAGTGCAAGTATCATGTTAATAGGTACAGCTATCAAATATTGGGCAATTAGTACTCCAGCATTGAATAATTATGTAATAAATTTTTTGTTTTGGCCTATGCGGGGACAGGTATTCTGGGCTTCAATAGGATTTGCTATTTTTGGAGTTGGAGTAGAGATGGCGGGGATCACAGTGTCTAAAACAATTGTAAAATGGTTTAAAGGCAAAGAAATGGCATTAGCTATGGGATTAGAAATGGCTACCGCTCGTTTAGGTTCTGCATTAGCTCTCATGGTATCTCCCGTAATTGCTAAATCTATGGGTGGAGTATCTAAACCTATTTTGTTTGGATTGATGTTATTGTGTATTGGTTTTATTACTTTTTTTATATACATATTTATGGATAAAAGGTTAGATGAGAGCGAAGGTATTACTAAAGAAAACAAACCAGAATCTGAATTCAAATTTAAAAGCATCGGACGTATATTGTCTAATAAAGCTTGGTGGTATATAGCTATAATGTGTGTTTTATTTTATTCTGCCGTTTTCCCATTCTTAAAGTATGCTAGTGATCTAATGGTAAATAAATTTAATGTAGATCCTTCTATAGCAGGTGTTATACCGGGTATCTTGCCTTTTGGTACTATATTATTGACACCTATTTTTGGGAATATATATGATAGAATTGGAAAAGGAGTTACTATAATGGTAATAGGAGCTTTTTTAATTACTTTCGTCCACTTAATATTTTCTATTCCTGGTTTACATAGTGTTGTTGTCGCTATCATATTAGTTATTTTACTTGGTATAGGTTTTTCGTTAGTTCCTTCTGCTATGTGGCCTTCTGTAGCTAAAATCATTCCTGAGTCTGAACTTGGTACAGCTTATGCTCTGATATTCTGGATACAAAATTGGGGATTGATGGGCGTGCCAATGCTTATTGGTTGGGTATTAGATAAATATTGTATTACTACAGGACAAGTGATGAGAGATGGTGTGTTAGTCAATTCTTATGATTATACTCTGCCAATGCTTATTTTTGCTGGATTAAGTGCTATATCTATAATTTTTGCTTTTTTACTTTTAGCTGAAAATAAAAAGAAAAAATATTCTTTGCAACTACCTAATATTGAAGAAAAAATAAAAGAAAAAGAAGCTAATGATTAATGATTTATTAAAATATTTAATATTTTTATAAATCACTCTACTAAAATAAAAGAAAATTTAATGCAGTTACCTCAATTACTGTTTCCTGTTGATGATTTAAAAATAATAGAAAAAGGTGATATATTGTATATATATGATCCTATTAGATATCAATATTTAAAGTGCACTCCTGAAGAATATGTTAGGCAAGCTTTAATATCACATCTGATAAATAATTTATCATATCCAAAAGAATTACTAGCAGTAGAGAAGCAAATTTTTGTAAATAAATTATCAAGGCGTTTTGATTTAGTTGTTTTTGATAGAGATATTTATCCTTTAATTTTAATAGAGATTAAAGCTCCAAATGTAAAAATAAATGATAAAACACTTTTACAATTAGCACAATATAATTACATTATTAATGCAAAGCATTGGGTATTGACTAATGGTCTAAATGTTTTATTTATGACTTATGATAAAGAAAATAATAAAATAGATTTTAAATCTCAAATACCTACATGGTATGAATTAGGTAAAAGTGATAACAAGTAATAGAACAAAATAAATGACTGAGATAACGTCGACTATTTGCAAATAAGCACTATTTCTTTAAAAAAATATTATAAATATTTATCTAAGTCTATTAGCAGAACGTATTTTTTGGATGTCTGATCTTATGTATTTATTTGCTAAAATTATCATTATAAAAGAAATAATTGGGATCAAGACACCTATATAATCATACCTATACAAAATCCCATGTTTAACCCATACATCAGGTATTAGTAATATACCTAATAGTAAGAGTACATTTAAGAAAAATGCTACAGCATTTAAGCGTAATTGATGTATTAAATTTTTAATACGATAAATAGTGATAGGCAATAATAATATTAGAAGGATATGAACAACTATTAATGCATATAACCATCCTATTGGTTGTAATGGAGCTTTAGTATCATATATAGTAATTGGAATATTACTAGGGGATATCAATCTGATAAAAGGAATAAAAAATAATAATATAAGCAACAACCATGCTATAAATAATACAATATTTTGCTTTCTGAATAACATAATTTTTTTACAAATATATAAAAAATAAAGAATTCAAAATGAGAATTTAACTATTGATTATTTAGCAAAGATGTGATATTTAAAAATATTATTCTTACATTATGTTGTTAATAGACTTACCTAATGATATTCATCTAAAAAGAATCAAAGAAAAACAAATAAAGTATCGAAATTAATAATTGTTATACTTACAAAAAAAATTTAACATAAAACTTATTCATTTTTTTGGTTATATAAGGTTTTATATGGATTAATGATTAAAAAAAAGTAATTCTACAAGAAATTCGTTAATATTGGTTTTTTTATTGAACAGTTAAATATCAACCAAAAAGTTCTCAAAGAATGCACAAAAAACACAGAAAAGTATGAAATTAAAATGGCACTTTGTGGTAAAATAAACAACCTAAATAATTAAAAAATAGTTATTTTTTTGTAACAATCTAAAATTTGATTACCCAAATTATAACCTGAGATATGTTGGATGTGGAGAATTGGAAAACTAATATATGTTTCAATTAACATATGTTATATTCACTAACTCTCTATATCGATACCACGCCCACCTGTCCGAAGATGCGAGATTGAGCATTCGCCCAGTATTGCTTACAGTCTTGCCTGTGAGATATTTACCCATCACTACATACCACATAATGTAGTTTTGCAGGTATTTGGTAGCTACGCCCCTAAATTTGAAATATATCCAATTAGTGAATTCACTAGCCTTTTTCTTGACAGTACTTAGGCTATATATACCTCGCTTTTGTCTATGGTTAGTTACTACTTCTTTATGCTTGATTACATTCCTTCTAACCTTTTTGAATGCTTTTTTATTAC
>Ga0265295_1003358_pt1 | contig 23425 bp, 22 predicted proteins | sample Munlansysbiofilm_FD_192503 | JGI IMG/M metagenome (GOLD analysis project Ga0265295, IMG submission 192503) | Leachate microbial communities from a municipal landfill in Southern Ontario, Canada - Methane capture system biofilm | ecosystem: Engineered > Solid waste > Landfill > Unclassified ...
CAAAATGCCTATTGGGGAGACCAGCCCGGCATAAGCGGACCTGTTTATGCAGGTGCAATCGTTGTGTTTTTGTTCATGCTGGGACTATTTTTCGTGAAAGGGAAATACAAGTGGATCTTGCTGGTTGCCACAGTTTTATCCATCTTATTGAGTTGGGGCAAAAACTTTATGCCATTTACAGATTTCTTCCTCGATTTCATTCCCGGCTACAACAAATTTAGGGCGGTATCCATGACGCTTGTTATTGCTGAGTTGACGATTCCTATGCTTGGTTTTATGGCCTTGTATGGCATTTTTAAAAATCCTGAACTGCTTAAAAAGAACCGTAAATATTATTTTATTGCTTATGGATTAACTGGCGGCCTCACGCTGATTTTTTACTTGATGCCGACCTTGTTTTTTAATTTTTTCAGTCAGTTTGAGTTGGAACAATTCAACAGAATTCGCGAGACCAATGCCAACGATGCAGCTCAAATAGATGCTTTTACGGCACAATTGGAAGTAGTGCGTGTGCATATTTTTAAAGCCGATGCAATGCGAAGCTTTATATTTATCACGTTGGCAGCAGCGGTGCTTTATATTTACGGGCAAGGAAAGTTGAAACAACACTGGCTTATTGTGGCTTTTACCCTACTGATACTCATTGATATGGTTCCGGTTACCCAGCGTTACCTCAACAATACTAATTTTGTGTCAAAACGGAAAGTAGAAAAGCCATTCCAGCTCACCAAAGCAGATCAGGAAATTCTAAAAGATACCGATCCAAATTACCGTGTGCTCGATATCACCAAAAATATTTTCAACGATGCCAGCACCAGCTATTTTCACCATTCCATTGGTGGCTATCACGGTGCTAAGCTTCAGCGTTATCAGGATATGATTGACCATTATCTGCAAACTGAAATTCAGGCTGTCATGAGCAGCTTTGACAAGAATCCGACCCTGGAAGCTATCAATCAAAATTTGGCCCATCAGCCTGTGCTCAATATGCTGAATACCAAATATATAATTTACAGCCCTAATGCAACGCCAATTACCAATATTCAAGCGCTCGGCGATGCCTGGATGGTTTCTGAAATTAGCTGGGTAAATACTCCTAATGAAGAGATTGATGCGTTGGAAAATATTGAGCCAGCTAAAACAGCGGTAGTTAGTCGTGAATTTGAAGACATGCTCCAAGGCTTTTCCGGGGGCGATACACGGGCTGCCATTCAGCTCAATGAATACGAACCTAATAAATTGGTTTACGACTTTAAATCGAATGCAGACGAGCTGGTCGTTTTCTCAGAAATTTGGACACCAAAAGGCTGGAACTTATATGTTGATGGCGAGAAGCATCCCTTGCTGCGTGCGAATTATTTGCTCCGCGCAGCTTTAATACCAGCGGGTGACCATAAGCTTGAAATGCGCTACGAACCTGCCGTATGGGCTATTGGCGAAATGATTAGCTTAATCAGTTCGTTAATCCTGATCGTGCTTGCGCTGGCGCTGATTGTTCAAGCTGTTTTGCGTCAGAAAGAAAGCCTGAAAGCCGAGGCATGAAAAAAGTGCTGATTATCACGTATTACTGGCCTCCTTCGGGAGGTGGAGGTGTTCAGCGCTGGCTTAAGTTTGTGAAGTATTTACGTGACTTCGGCTGGGAGCCAATAATTTACACGCCTGAAAATCCGGAAGCACCACAAACAGATGAATCTCTTTTAAAGGAAATTCCTGCAGAGGTTAAAGTACTTAAAGCCAAGGTTTGGGAGCCGTATCAATTGTATAAGCGATTTACTGGCCGAAAAACTAATGAAAAAATTCAGACTGCTTTTCTCTCTGAAAAGAAAAATCCCGGCCTGGCCGAAAAGTGGAGTATTTGGATTCGCGGAAACTTATTTATCCCTGATGCACGCCGCTTCTGGATAAAGCCTTCGGTAAAGTTCTTGTCAAAATACTTGGAGGATAATCCTGTTGATGCCATCGTCTCTACTGGGCCGCCTCATAGCATGCATATGATTGGTTTAAAGTTGCTTAGAAAATTAAAAACACCTTGGTTAGCCGATTTTCGTGATCCCTGGACTAATATCGACTATTACCACGACTTAAAGTTAACTTCCCGCGCTGACCGCAAACACCATCAGTTAGAGAAAGAAGTATTGGAAACTGCCAGCGCTGTAACGGTTGTGAGTCCTGGCATGAAAGCTGAATTTGAGGCTATTGTGCCGCGGAATTATGCCGTTATCACCAATGGTTTTGATGCAGCAGATTTTTCTGATATTTCATTAAGTGATCCCAAATCTGAGAAATTTTGTTTGGCACATATTGGTTCTCTGGTCAAAACCCGAAATCCGGAAGAACTCTGGAAAGCTTTAAGTTTTTTGATAAAGACAGAAGAAGATTTTTCTGCTGAGCTTGAAATTCGATTGATAGGAAAAACAGATTATTTCGTAAAACAATCAGTTGAAAGCTATGATTTACAGCAGTTTGTAGCTGAGATTGATTATTTGCCACATGACTTGGTGATTCAAGAACAACTCAAAGCCACTGTCCTGCTACTTCTGATTAACCGCACGCCCAACGCTCACCTTATATTAACCGGGAAACTCTTTGAATATTTGGGTGCAGCGCGACCTATTTTGTGTATTGGCCCGGCCAAAGGTGATGCTGCGAAAATTATTCAGGATACGGGTGCAGGACTGGTTTCTGATTTCGGCGATCATGAAACCCTTGCGAAGCATATTCTAGGCTTTTATAAAGCTTGGAAAAAAAGTGAAAACCTATCAAAAACCATTGACAACAGCCGTTTTGAGCGCCGAAATCTAACCGCTGCCATGGCCGAACAGCTTAATTCGATTTCTGGCTGTTGAGGATTCTGTTCACAAATTTCACGATATCATAATTGCTGTTGAAAACTTTGTAGATCTCTGTCAACAAGGGATATTCGTCATCAGAAACGCCTTTGGACTGAAGCTGCTCGTAGAAAATATTAACAGCAATACGGCCTTCCAAAACTACTTTTTGAGAAATTTCTTGTGAGAAAAAGCCTTTTCCGATTAACAAACCTAATGTCCGGTTGCGGCTCAGGTCGTTTAATGCTGTGAGCGAAAAATCTCCAAAACCACAATAGTTGAAAATGGTCTGCGATTGGCCGCCAAAATTTATCATCAGATTTCTCATTTCATTGATGGCTTTTGACAGCACCAGCGAACGTAAATTTGGAGAATCGAAACTGGCATCAACTATGCCAATGATAATGGCATAGATATTTTTAAGGATACTGGCATATTCCACACCCCGGATATCAGTAGTGAAATCGAGATGGATGGTACTGCTTTTAAACAATTTTTCAAAGAGTTTAAAAGTAGTTTGGTCATCAGAAGCAATAGTAAAAGCGGTTGGTTGATCGTAGAGGATTTCGCGTGCAAACGAAGGTCCTTTCATGCTCACAATGGGGTTCTCAATAATCTTGGACAAACAGTCGGGAATTAATGCTGAGTTGCTTCCAAAACCTTTTGCCAGATTTACGATAACAGCCTTTGGGTTGATAAAATCTTTGTTGGTTTTCACGTATTCGACTACAGCATTAGAGGGAATCGCCAGAAAAATAATGCTGGCGGTTTTCAAAACTGATTCATCTGCACTCGCTTTTAAAGCAGGATTAAGGCGGAAACTATTAAAATATTTTGGGTTAATATGTGCTTCGTTGATGCTCTGAACCACTTCATCCTCAATAGAAAGTAGTATTACCTGAACATTATTTTTTGCTAGAATATTTCCCAAAGATGTGGCTATCGCACCACTTCCAATAAAAACGACTTCATCACTCTTGATTACTGGCATTAGATTATAAAATTAGACGGCGAAAGTACATTTATTTTTTGGAAAGTATAAATTTGATACTGTTATCAATCGTTTGATTAATATCATCCGAAAACTTCAGCAAATATAATAATACGATAAAAACGCTGGTAAACACAGCACTTTGAGTAAATATAGTATGTACATACCACTCAAAATCAGGCGTTAAGCTCCCGGCAAAATAAGCAATTAAGCCTATGGCTATCAGTGCAATATAACTCCATCTAAAAGGCTGCATCTTATACTTATAATACACATAAACCCAAGACATAAAATTATAAATAAAGCGCGAGATCAATGATGCTATAGCCGCTCCAACGAGACCGTAGAGTGGTATAAATATTAGATTTGTAATAACTAGCAAAGCCGCGAAAATAAATAAAAACCAACTAATTACTTTATAGTTTTTAGAATTACTGATTATATATTGCGAAACGCTTGTAAACATTTCGATCAGATTGGCCAGTCCAATAAACACGATGACTAATCTTCCCGGCTCGAAATCAGGATTTAGGATGTCGAAAACTTGATCCAGGTTTAGCATTAAGCCTAAGAATAAAAGCAATCCGATAGCAGAGAGGATACGGTTACTTTTGTCGTATATCTCCATGATTTTTTCACGGTCATTTGATTTCCAGCCGTCGGCAATTACAATTACGGCGATTTTTATGACAGAGCGGGAAGGGATTAAGATCAAGGTTCCAAAATAGAAAGTGATGGAATAAATTCCCGTGTCGGCCAGTCCAAGCATATCGTTAATCATCACGATATCAATGTTTAATATCAGTACACCTGAAAAACTTGTGGCTATGCCGTAAATTGCTACCGAACGCATATTACGCGCCATATCTTTAGTGATAAATCCACGATAATCGCCCAAGACAAAATTTCCGCTACGGTGAATAGACCAAGCCAAAATTAATGTAGGAAGACAGATAGCAATCACATAAAGCAATACTAACTGTGAAAAATCAATCGTGTTAAAATAAAATAATAAAACGGCTGCCAGAATAAAAATTCGCTGATAAACTTCTTTATAGAGTGAGCCCTTAACGGCATTGTAAACAGCACGATAATAGCTGTCGAGTGCATTAAAAAAAGTTGTAAAAAATATCAGTGGAATGAGGTAACCAATATATTCAACAAATAAATACGATTTCTCAATATTCTGACTGATAAGCCAGGGCTTGATAGCGAAGAATATTAGCATAGCCAGTACAAATCCAATCAGATTTATGAGTAAAACAAGTTTGAAGAAACCGTGATGATTCTCTTTTAAGTTTCTGAAATAGGGGAAGTTACGCAAGGTAACTGCAGTGAAACCTAATCCCGAAAACTGTGCAAAGATCACAGAAATAGAAACCAACAGCCGCAATAAACCAATTTCGGCTTTACTCAGCACTTCTGGATAGAGTATGGCAGTAGTTATAAATCCTAGAATAACACCAATATAGGCTATAAACGTACCAGCAATACTTTGTTTTCTGATGATGCCCATAACTTATTCTTTTTGTAATAGTAACATCATCCAAAATATATTTTTAGAAAAACCCGTGTGATAAAGCTATCATAAAAAACAGACATCGCACTAAATTTATTTGGAAAGTCAATTTTATATCCCCAGTTTAGGCAGGTTGTATTGTAATTGCTAACTGGAATCATTTTCAGAATCAACTTAATTTTTTCCTCTAAATCTGCGAATTTCAGCGTCTTCCAATCGAAATCTTCGTAAAACTTAATATTGTCCTTAGCCATTTTGAGCGTATATCTTTAATAATCTGTTAGCATCTTTTTCCCAAAGATACTGTTCATTGACTGCCTGATAGCCATTTTCTCCCATTTTATTTTTCAGGTTTTCATCAGCAATCAGCTGAAGAATTTGCTGCGCAAAGGCGTTGGAGTCTTGCCAGGGATAAATCAGCCCGCATTGATGGGCTTCAACAATGCGTTGAATTGGCGCGCAATCTGATGCAACAATTGGTTTTTGCGCATACATATATTGAAATAATTTATGTGGTATCGTATTGTCAGTATGTGCACTTTTTACGTGAGGAATGAGACAAACATCCGCCTTTCCCATCAACTGATTCATTTTATCAAACGGCTGCCAGCCATGAAATTCCACCATATTGGGAACGCTATTATCTGTCGCTAATTGCTTTAAATCAGCTACATAAGAGCCGGTTCCAAGCAGTAACAGACGAACTTGTGAAGGCAGCATTTTTAAAGCAGGAATTATTGTTTGCAAACCGCGGTGGCGGTTTATTCCCCCGGCGTAAAACAGCGTAAAATAGGTTTTATCACGCTGTGTATCAGGGACTTTAAAATGATTAGAGTTCAGTGTATTGGAAACGATGGTGATTTTTTCTGTTTCAATTCCCAAGTTTTTCAGCCGTTCTTTGGCTTCATCCACTACAACAATAGTATTGTCAGCTTTTGACGCAAATTGGCTTTCATAGCGTTCCCATTGTTTTTGATTGGATAGAAACTTGCCTAATAAACCTTTAGTATGGTCGGCCTGTTCAAGTAAAGCCGGCCAGTTTTCGTGCAGGTCGAGGATGAATTTCATGCCAAATTTCGATTTCATTTCAAAACCCAACTGCGCCAATGGCAAGTCGTGGATATGAACCGCATCAAATTGGTATTGCTTTTGTAAATCAAATATAAAAATGCGCCAAAAATTAAAATAGAACGGAAATTTCAGACAGCCAACACTGGTTTTGTGGATGAGCTTACTGATTTTCTTGCGATGGATAGTCGCTTTGCCAAATTGATCAGTCAAAGCTTTGCTTTTCATCGTATAACAGGCGATATGAACTTGATGTCCGGCTTCTGTTAGCGCTTCAATTTCATTTTCTACCCTTACATCCGGTGGAAATTCGTGGTCTAAAACCATTAAAATTTTCATGCGCGCTGTTTCAAAAATTCAACGATATGCTTGCAGATTCGTTCAGCAGCCTTCCCGTCCCAGAACGCTGGAATATTTCCTTTTTTGACTTCTTTTAGTGTGTTTAGCATCTTTTGCACTTCCTTCCAAACTTGGTCGAAGTTAGTTCCAGCTAAAATATTACTCCCAATATCAACAGTTACAGGCCTTTCGGTATTATCGCGTACTGTGATACATGGTACACCCAAAAAGGTGGTTTCTTCCTGTATGCCACCGCTATCGGTGATGATAAGTTTGGATTTCTCGACCAGCGAAAGAAAACTCAGGTAGGGGAGTGGATCCGTTAATAAGATGTTGTTATTGAGCTTACTAAGTAGTTTAAAGTCACTCAAACGGTGTTTTGTGCGTGGATGTAATGGAAAAACCAACTTCATTTCTAAAGCAACTTTATTGAGAAATTCTACCAGGTTTTTTAGCTTTTCAAAGTTGTCAACATTGGAAGGCCGATGAAAAGTTGCCACTACAAATTCACCATTTTTTAGCGCAAGTTCTTTTAAAACCGTATCACTATTTATCTGGTCTTTTTGATACACCAGGCTGTCGATCATTATATTCCCGGTAAAGAAAACTTTTGAAGCATCAATCCCTTCATGCTGCAAGTTTTTTATGCCGCTTTCTTCGGTAACAAAAAGCATATCAGCTAATTGATCAGTGAGCAGTCGGTTAATTTCTTCGGGCATCGTACGGTCAAATGAACGCAAGCCTGACTCAATATGTGCAATTGGAATACCTAATTTTGAAGCCACTAAAGAAGCTGCGAGGGTTGAATTAACATCGCCCGGAACAACCACCAGATCAGGTTTTTCAGTGAGCAAAACTTCTTCAAAAGCTGTCATTATTGAGGCTAGCTGTTTGGCATGGCTTCCGCCGGAAACACCCAAATTAAAAGCAGGAGTAGTTATACCCAATTGCTCGAAGAAAATATTCGACATGTTTTTATCGAAATGCTGTCCGGTATGGCAAATCAAATGATTGACTTCCGGATACTTTTTAAACTCCCGGTCAAGCGGTGCTATCTTGATGAAATTGGGCCGCGCGCCTACAACCGATATTACTTTAAATGACATGCCTATTTTTTTTGCAAAATTACTTAAATTTTAACTTTGTATTGCTTCGGCTAATACCTTTATACAAAGCTATATAGCATATTTATTGCCATTTTTAAAGATTGTTTCTAAAAAACAGCTATTTATTTTTAGCAAGAATAATTTAGTCAGTGACTTCCTTCAAGTCCTTGTTTTCCATTTTTGCCTGCCTGATACTGGCGTTTAATTCAAACCCAATGAGTAAAATAAAAGCATCGAAGTAGAGCCACATCAAAAAGATTATCAGCGTACCGATGGATCCATACAGGGCATTGTAGCGCGAAAAGTTAGAAATATAAAAGTTAAAAGCGAGGGTGCCAACAATAAAAAGTGCTGTGGCTAAAATGCTGCCGGGACTTATAAAGCGATATTCTTTGCGTTTGGCAGGGGCGTAATAATAAAGCATCGATAAGCTAAGGAAAGTGAGTAGCACAATGATTAACCATCGGAAAACCTGTAATAATTGCGCGGTAATTCCACTGCTTATAAAACTATGATTGATAAGCCATTCGATAATAATTCCACCGCTGGTGATAAGTGCGATGGCTAAAATGACAAAAAATGAAAGTGCAATCATTAAAAAGATGGCTGAAAGCCGCTGTTGCAGCCAGGTTTTGGTATCCATGGCATGCCAGGTGCCGTTGAAACCGTCCATGATGGCGCTGATACCATTGGTGCTAAAGAAAAATGTTAATATGAAACTCAGCGAAAGCAGCGTCCTGTTCTGTCGCAGCACAATTTCAAGTATTGTTTCTTCTACTTCGCTGTAAGTGTTGGGAGGAATAATATCTTTGAAAAGGTCTAACAGTGTGACCTGAAAATCATCAATGGGTAAATAAGGTATAAGGGTAAACAAAAACAGGATAAATGGAAAAATCGCCAGGAAAAAGTTAAAGGCAACCGCAGCAGCACGCGTGGTTACAGAACCTTTGAATATTCCCCGAATAAAAAACACCAGCACATCATAAAGCGGTGCGTCGTCAAATCCGGGTAAAATCAGTAAGCGTAAAACAGCTACTAAGCGCGCCTTGATGGCGAGAAATTTTGTTTCCGCTTTCTGATAAAGTGATTTAAAATAGTTCATATCAAAGGATTACAGCCCTCAGGCTAAGATCGAGGCTTTTGATATGGTGTGTGAGCGCGCCTACCGAAATGTAGTCAACACCGGTTTGGGCATAGTCATAAAGTGTTTGTTCGGTAATGCCTCCTGAAGCTTCAGTTTCGAAGCGATTTTCAATTTTCTCAATAGCCTTTTTCAGCTTTTCTGGTGTGAAATTATCGAGCATAATGCGTTGAATTTTTCCGCAGTCTAAAGCTTGCTGTAGCTCTTCAAAGTTGCGTACTTCAATTTCTATTGGGAGATTTTTTCCTGACTTTTGCAGGTATGCATTGGCAGCTTCAATGGCCTGACGCACTCCGCCGGCAAAATCGACATGATTATTTTTTATCAAAATCATATCGAATAACCCAAAGCGGTGATTGTATCCTCCTCCTATATTTACGGCTATTTTTTCAAAAACACGCATTCCCGGTGTAGTTTTTCGCGTGTCGAGCAGGCGCGTGGGGAGTCCTTGCAAAAGTGAAACGTAATATGCAGTTTTAGTGGCAATTCCACTCATGCGTTGCATATAGTTGAGTGCCAGCCGCTCAGCCGATAAAAGTGAAATTACGCGGCCTTCTACTCGAAAAGCGATGTCGCCCGATTTCACAGCCTGACCGTCTTTTAGTAAGGGCGTAAACTGGGTTTCGGCATCCACAAGCTGAAAAACCTGCGCTGCAATGTCAATACCGGCTATGATGCCATTTTCGCGCACTAAAAGCTGCATGATACCTTGGGCATCAGCCGGAATAGTTGAGAGAGAAGTGTGGTCTCCGTCTCCTAAATCTTCAGTAATGGCACGCTGAATGTGATCCTGGATGTATTTTTTTTCGTTTGTCATGGCATTTTCGTAATGCTTATTGAATGGATTTTTTCTTGTTCGGGCTTCCCGATCAGGTAAACCATAAATGAACCGTCTTTTGTAACAAGTTCACCAATATAATAGCTTGACTGGCTGTCAACTGCTTTGCCTGATTCGTTGATCTTAAAATCTGTTGGTTCTTTTTTTGAGAAAAAGCTATCGAGCAGCAAACGTGCTTGATTTTGACTGTAAGTTCCTCTTGTTTCGGGTAATTCCAGGTAGATGCTGGTGGTGAAATAGTTTTGAATAAGTGTAGCATCGCCGGTCTTAAGTGCTTCAAATACAGTTTTTTCATACGTATCCTGCGCACTCAGTTGTTGCACAGAAAAGAGGACGAAAATCAATAAGAAACTGCCAAAAATATTTTTACCCATAGCCTGAAAAAATAGATATTTTTCGTGCCAAATATACATGAAATAATCCTGCCAAATATTTATTTTATATAATTATTCTGTGTATATTATTAACATTCAAAGTGTTAAAATTATTTTTTCAAACTATTGACATTTATGCTGAGCACAGACATTCATGCGCCGAGCTTTTTAGAAAAGAAATGTTTTGCTTTTTAATTGATGCTAAGCCTTGCTGCTCAGCGTGTTGAGGCTGAGCTTCAGAAAGAGGTTTGTTGTGTGTTCAGAAAAACTTAGTAGGTTTACAGCTTAATGGTTTTTAATCATTTATAGTTTAAAGAAAAACAGCACTTCAAAAACCCGAAAAATTGTACTTTTGTCTCATTGGCTTTAACAACTACCCTTATGAAAAGAATTATCCAATCAGTGCTTTTGAGTTCATTAATATTTTTGGTAACAGCATGTTTGCCCGAAGAGAAATCTGAATCAGAAAAGTTTGAAAATCAACTGGAAAGCTTTAATCAGTCGATGGAAAATATTGGGACGACCATGGATATGGTTGATGCCATGCAAGCTGAAATTGAAACGATAGAGCGTAAACGGGCACTGGGCGAGCTCACAGATAAAGAGGCTGACCAACAGCTGAACGAAGTGAAAGAAACTTACGGAAGAGTTATTGCCCGCCGATCTAATATAAATCCGGCTACAACACTTCCTGGCTGGGCACGCCAGCTTGGACTTTCGGAGCCTGCTGGGCTAACGCTTGATCCCGATTATTCACAACTTACTTCCGTAAAAAATTCCGACGAAGGTTTCAACTCCATATTGTTAGTTTATTACGGTGATTATATCACCTCTATGCGCGAAGCCAAACGCATTGCCGAAGCTGCCAAAATTCCAATTTCAAAAGACTATAAGCAAGCCGTGGAACTGGCAAAAACATACAGCAGCACACCTATTAAAGGTATTGCTTATATGAATTTTGACCCCTTTGTTTCTGATGCTGAATTTAATGTGTCGATTACCGTCGACGAAACAGGCATGCTCACCATAAGTGCTGTAAACGTGCGGCAGATGCAGAAACAATTTCAATCAGAAACAAATTAAATTTAGTATATGGATGTAATTATTGCAGGATGTGGACGCGGCATTGGGTTTGAAGTAAGCAAAATATTTTCGCAACAAAAAAATAGCCGTGTATTGGCGCTTTCGCGAAATATATCTCAGCTGGAATTACTAAGGGAATCAATCAAAGGACAAGTCAAAGGCACTGAATTTATTCCTTTTTCAATTGACTTAGAGCAGACGGCTTTTACCAATAAGATAATAGAAGTAGTTGAACAGCATCATTTTAAGCCCTCAATTTTGATTTACAATGCCGGGTTGCTAATCAACAAACCAATTCTTGAATTTACGGAAAGCGACTTTGATAGGCAGTTTCATGTGAATGTTAAAGCCGGATTTTTATTGATCCAGGCCTTATTGCCTTATTTTGCTGAAAAATCGCATATCGTTACTGTCAGTAGCATGGGTGGTTATCAAGGCAGTTCTAAATTCCCCGGCTTATCGCTCTACAGTGCAGCAAAAGGAGCGCTGGCAGTGATGAGCGAATGTTTTGCCGAAGAGCTGAAGGACAGTAAGATAAGTGTAAATAGTTTGGCGCTTGGTGCAGCCCAAACAGAAATGCTCGAAATGGCTTTTCCGGGTATTAAGGCACCGCTCTCCGCGGCTCAAATGGCCGAATTTATCGCAGACTTTGCAATGAATGGCTCAAAATACTTTAACGGAAAAATTTTACCAGTCTCAATTTCTACACCTTAATAGCCCTGATTCCGTTTAAGAAACGAATAATGTGTATTTTTGTAGCTTGATAAACAGTAACAATTTCAAATGTCGAATACCGTAAATGAAATAGCACATCCGGGGGTTATCATGCAGATTAGCGGGCCGATGGCCGAAGTAATGATACTTTCCAAATCAGCATGCAGCTCCTGTCAGGTTAAAGGTGCTTGCAATATGTCGGAAATGGAGGAGAAAAGAGTTTTTGTGACGCTTCCTCCAGAGCATACCTACAAAAGTGGTCAGCAGGTGAACGTTGTGATGCGTCAGTCTTTAGGAAATCTGGCTGTTTTTTTGGGCTATATCCTACCCTTTATACTATTGTTAGTCACTTTAATCAGCTTTATTGGAATGGGTTTGGGCGAAGGTGTTGCCGGTCTCTTTTCGCTTCTCATTTTGGTGCCTTACTATTTTATTCTACATAAATCCAAAGAAAGGCTGAGTCGTAAATTTAGTTTTCAAATCGCACCTATTTAATTAAGGAACCAAAATATATTTTTCAATCTTTTAAATCTCACCAAAATTATTACAATGAAAAAATTACTTACATTCTGCTTCTTACTTGGCTTCGGGGCGGCAGTTGTTGGCCAGACGCTGGCTCCCGAATCAGAAGTTTATCGAGCAGAAAAAGTTGTGAAAGCAACTTATTTTGAGAAAATGAAACCGCTTAGAGATACCGAACCCATCACGCCAGGTGAGCGCAAAAGAGCCTGGAAAAATGATTTGATTGGTAATGCCACCGTTGAAAAACCACCTTTTGACCTTTCCGGTCCCGAAAATATGGACGTTGTTGATCCTGCTGTGCAAGAAGAGGTGAACCGCGATGGCGATTATTGGCCAATCCGCTCCATCATGGGATTGGGTAATGTTAATGGATATTCACCTCCAGATACCGATGGTGTTGTTGGTCCTGACCATTATTTTCTAATCATAAACTCTTCATTTGCTATTTATAGCAAAGAAGGAGTGCAGCTATACGGCCCAGCAGATAATAGTACTTTATGGGATGGTTTTCCGGGTCCCTGGACTGGAACCAACGATGGTGACCCTATTGTGCTTTATGACGAATTGGCTGATCGTTGGTTTGCAAGCCAATTTGCCGTGAATACCAGTAATGGAACTTTCTGGGAGTTAATAGCTATTTCTGAAACCGGCGATCCGCTGGGTGCCTGGTATCGCTATGCTTTCCAGTTCAACTATTTCAACGACTATCCGAAATTTGGTGTGTGGCCAAATGCTTACCTCGGTACTTTTAACTATTTCAACTCCAGCGCTACTTCTTATATTGGTGGCGGTGCAGTAGCTCTCGACCGGGAAGCAATGATTAACGGAGATCCCGATGCGGAAATGATTATTTTCCCCATCTCTGGCTCTAAATTTGGAATTATGCCAGCTGATTTCGACGGCACACCTCCTCCAGCAGGCGAACCTGCCTGGTTTGCTCATGTAAACCGAAACGGCGATAAGAAACTTGAAATCTGGAAAGCTGATATCAACTGGAACAATCCGAGTTCATCTACCTACAGCTTGCAAAATAGCCTAACTGTTGCCGGATTTAACGCCAGTGTGGGTTCTATTCCGCAGCCCGGCACCACCCAAACATTAGACGCCATCGGCGGACAGTTGATGTTCAGATTACAGTATCGCAACTTTGGCGCTTATAGTACTTTGGTGGCTAATCACACAGTTACTGCCAGCGCACGAGCTGCCATTCGTTGGTATGAATTACGCAAAGAAACCAACGACTGGTCTGTTTACCAGCAAGGTACCTGGCAACCCGATAACGATTATCGCTGGATGGGAAGCATTGCGATGAACGCCAACGGAAATATTGCACTGGGCTATAGCGTTTCCAGTAGCACAACTTTTCCAAGTATCAGATACACAGGGCGTACAGCCAACGCTCCGCTAGGTACTTTCAATATGCCTGAAGTCTCTATTGTTGAAGGCACCAAATCCCAAACTGGCCTAAATCGTTGGGGTGATTATAGTGCAATGTCTGTTGATCCAAGTGACGACAGCACTTTTTGGTACACCCAAATGTATATCCTCGGCGGCAATTGGCGCACCCAAATCGCTTCTTTCGACTTTGCGCCTGGACTTCCCCCTTCAATTGAAGCTGGAGCAGATCAATATATGTGTATCAACAAAAACACTATTTCCACAACAACAACCGGTATCGGTATCAAATCGGTGCTGTGGACTACTTCGGGCGACGGAATTTTCTTGTACAATGACCGTATGACCACCATTTTTGCGCCAGGTGGAAACGACCGTATTTCAGGTTCTACATCTCTAACTATCGAAGCTACCGGCCATGATGGTGGCGTGGTGATAGACAGTTTTATGGTTTATATCAATGATTTTCCACATGCAATTGCCGGAAATGATACTATTATTTGCAAGGATCAAGTGATTGAATTGTACGGTATTGCCAACTTCGCCGATAGCACTATTTGGACTACCAATGGAGACGGATCTTTTAGTGATGCAAATTTACTAAATGCTGTTTATTCACCTGGAGCACAGGATATTTCCAATGGAACGGTTGAGCTTACACTTAGTGTTTTTGCTGAGGATGTTTGCGTAGGTCAAGACAGTGATAAACTTGTTTTAACCGTAGATAACTGTACCGGTATTCAAGAAAACGACTTGCAATCTGCTATCACCATCTCACCAAATCCAAGCAATGGCCAATTTAGCTTAGTTGTTGAAAATCCTGGAAGAGAGAAGTTAAGCTGGGAGCTGCATGATGCAAGTGGAAAAGTGGTGATGACTTCAGAACGTGCTTCGACAGAAAAACGCTACAACGAAAAGTTTGACTTATCAGCCTTTGCTAAAGGAATTTATCTGCTGAATGTACGCCTCGGCGCTGAGCAAATTACTGAAAGAATAGTGATCCGCTAAGCCGCTTATTGCCGGTGCTATATACATACTTGGATATCTAGTTCTTTATATATGTTCTAAATTGCTCATTTTAGTTCAATTTAGATTCTTTCTAAACAAACCCGAAACAGCCTTGATTATCAGGCTGTTTCGGGTTTTTTATTTTTTGATAATTTCTGCCATTTGATTGTAAAGTGCTGATATATAAATTATTATAATAATATTACCCAAAGTGTTCTGGCATTGAAGGTGAGGTCAAATCTTTTAATTTTGCTTGACTGTTTAAAAATAACAGTATTGTTAATTGACAACCAGCTGGCAAATTAGAAGCCGAATAGGTTTCTGATGCATAAACAAAGTTAAAGCAAAAGTGCAATTAATTTATTTAGACTTTGATAATGAGCTTGTTGATGATGATTTATTATTTGAAATGACAATTTAAAACTATACACAGTGAACGAGGTAATACTTTATACACTTTTAACGCTGGGGCTATTAGGAACAGTAGCGGCTGTGATCCTTTATTTTGTGGCTCAAAAGTTTAAGGTGATCGAGAATCCAAAGATTGATTTGGTGGATGATGTTTTGCCCAAAGCAAACTGCGGAGGTTGTGGCTTCCCTGGATGCAGAGCCTTTGCCGAAGCCCTTGTGAAATCTGCCAATGAAAATCATTCACTCGACGGCCTGAACTGTCCTGTTGGCGGCAATGATGTGATGAAAAGCGCAGCAGCCATCCTGGGCCTCGAAGTAGAAGAGCAAGAGCCGCTGATTGCTGTGGTCAGATGCAGTGGCAGCAAAACCAATTCGCCGGCCAAAATCAATTATGATGGCCCTTCTACCTGCGCTTTTGCACATAATTTATATGCCGGAGAAGGTGGCTGTCCGCATAGCTGCCTGGGTTTAGGCGATTGTGTGGTCAGCTGCGATTTCGATGCTATTCATATCAGTCTGGAAACCGGTCTGCCCGAAGTAAATGAGAAATGTGTGGCTTGCGGTGCTTGCGTTAAAGCCTGTCCGCGCAGCATTATCGAGCTGCGGCCCAAAGGCAAAAAAGACCGCCGTATTTTCGTGAGCTGTATCAATCAGGAAAAAGGTGGTGTAGCCAAAAAGAACTGCGAAGTAGCCTGTATCGGCTGCTCCAAATGCTTTAAGGTCTGTCCTTTTGACGCCATCACTATGGATAACAACCTGGCTTATATCGATCCGATAAAATGTAAACTTTGTCGCAAATGCGTTGAAGTATGCCCTACAAACGCCATTCACGAGATCAACTTCCCGCCGCGCAAAATTAAGCCTGAGGCGACAGAAGAAACGACGAAAACAATGGCCGTTTCGCACCAAGAACCCAACGAGAACAAAGCCTAAGCTAACAGCATGATGAAATCACTGAAAACTTTTAAAATTGGTGGCGTACATCCAGAAGAGAACAAACGCTCGGCCAATACTCCAATACAAATACTGCCCTTCCCCAAGCAGGCGATTATCCCGTTGGGACAAAACCTGGGTGCACCTTCAAAACCGCTGGTAAAGCGCGGCGACGAAGTGAAAACAGGTCAATTGATAGCTGGCGGCGAATCCTTTATCGCGGCTAATTTACATTCGCCTTTCACCGGAAAAGTATCTAAAATTGATAACTTCTTAGATAGTAGTGGCTATCGCAGGCCTGCCATCGTAATTGACGTGGAGGAAGTAGATATTTGGGAAGATGGCATCGACACTTCTGACACCATAAAAAGGGAAATTACTGCTGATAGAAAAACGATAATTGATACCATAAAATCCTGTGGCATAGTTGGTTTGGGCGGTGCAACTTTTCCTACGCATGTGAAATTGATGGTTCCCGATGGTAAAAAAGCTGAATACCTTATTATAAATGGTGTGGAATGCGAACCCTATCTCACTTCTGACCATCGGCTGATGCTCGAAAAAGGGGAGGAGTTGCTTATCGGGATTCAGATTCTGATGAAGGCCCTCGACGTTGAGAAAGCCATTGTAGGTATCGAAAATAACAAGCGCGACGCCATCAATCATCTAACAGAACTGGCTGCAGGTTTTGAAAGAATTCACATCCAGCCGCTTAAAGTAAAATATCCGCAGGGAGGCGAAAAACAGCTTATCAAAGCTACTGTAAACCGCGAAGTTCCTTCAGGAAAACTACCTATTGAAGTAGGTTGCGTGGTGAGTAATGTAGGCACTGCTTTTGCGGTTTATGAAGCCGTTCAAAAGAATAAACCGCTGATAGAAAGGATAGTTACCGTTACAGGGAAGGCCGTGAAAAAGCCCTCTAACTTTAAGGTACGTGTTGGCACGCCGGTGCAGCAATTGATAGATGCCGCTGAAGGCTTGCCCGAAAATACCGGAAAAATTATCAATGGCGGCCCCATGATGGGCAAGGCGATTATGAGTACAGAAGTGCCGGTAGTGAAAGGTACTTCGGGTATTTTGTTGATGAAGCAAGAGGAAAGTCGCCGCAAAACAGCACTAAACTGTATTCGCTGCTCGAAGTGTACTTCGGTTTGCCCGATGGGTTTAGAACCTTATCTTCTTCTGAAACTGATGAAGCTGGAACGCTACGAAGATGGCATGAAAGAACGTATAATGGACTGTATCGAGTGCGGCTCCTGCCAGTTTACCTGTCCATCAAATTTACCGCTGCTCGACTATCTCAAACTTGGAAAACAACGTGGCGGACAAATTATCAGGTCCCGTAAATAATTAATTTAAACAGAAAGATGAATCAATTTACCATTTCGGGCTCTCCGCATGTTCATGGAGAAGAAAGTGTAAGCAAGATAATGTACACCGTAGTGTTGGCGCTGCTTCCGGCAGTATTGGTGTCAGCATATTTTTTTGGGCTCGACGCTATCAGGGTGCTGCTTATTGCTGTAATTTCCTGTATGTTTTTTGAGTGGGTCATTCAAAAATATATCATCAAAGGGCCGATAACCATAACCGACGGCTCGGCTGTGGTGGCTGGCATGTTGCTGGCTTTCAACGTGCCGTCTAACCTGCCCTGGTGGATTTTAGTGATCGGCGCACTGGCAACTATCGGCATCGCCAAGATGTCGTTTGGCGGCTTGGGACGCAATCCTTTTAACCCGGCACTTGTTGGCCGTGTTTTTATGCTGATCTCTTTTCCGGTGCAGATGACCAGTTGGCCTATCGCAAAGCCTTTGTTTGCAGAAGGTCTTACTGATGCCATCACCGGTCCGACTGCCCTGGGCTTACTGAAAGAAGGTATTGGTGCCGGAAAGACTATCGACCAGATTATTAGCGATCCGGCTATGCCAAATTACCTCGACCAGCTCACTGGAAATATGGGCGGCTCGCTGGGCGAAATGTCAGCAATCGCGCTTATCCTTGGCGGACTGTTTATGATTTGGCGCAAAGTGATTAACTGGCAGGTGCCTTTTTCGATTATTTTTACCGTTTTTGTCTTCGCAGGAATTTTTCACCTAATCGATCCAACGATGTATATCGAACCCGCTTTTCATTTATTCACCGGCGGATTGATGTTGGGTGCTATTTTTATGGCAACAGATATGGTGACTTCGCCTATGACTATTTCCGGGAAATGGGTTTTCGGCGTCGGCATTGGCCTGATAACAATTATCATCAGGTTTTGGGGTGCTTATCCCGAAGGAGTTTCCTTTGCCATTTTGATTATGAATGCCTTTGTGCCCTTGATTAATAACAGCTTCAAGCCCAAACGTTTTGGAGTAAAAGCCGTTTCAAAATAAGTTAAAAAACTATATCCTTTGCCTTATGGCCGCAAAAAAAGAATCTTCGTTTTTCAATATGGTGAGCACCTTGCTGTTGATTTCAGCAATTTCTGCCTTGTCGCTGGGAACAGTTTTTAACCTCACCAAAGAACCCATCGCCATGGCCAGAAAAGCCAAGCAGGAAGCTGCCATAAAAGCCGTGCTGCCTGCTTTTGATGAGCTGAAAATTATCAATGTGAAGTCTGCACTCGAAACTGATTCACTGCAATTTAACCAGGCTTATGTGAATGGCGCGCTGGTCGGAACTGCTATCAATACCTTTACCAACAAGGGTTTTGGTGGTAATATAAAATTGATGGTGGGCCTTTTACCCGATGGCACGATCAATAATATTTCGGTGCTTGAGCACAAAGAAACACCGGGTTTGGGCGATAAAATGCAAAAAAGCAAATCGCCCTGGAGTGCCCAATTTAATGGCGTGAAAACCGATGAGCTCAAAAAACTCGACGTAACCAAAGATGGTGGCGAGATAGACGCTATAACCGCTGCCACCATTAGCTCGCGGGCTTATGTGGATGCCCTGAAGCGCGCCGTAATCACCTACAAACAAACCGAAGGAGGAAACCAATAATGAATAAAAACCTACAAAATTTAACGAAAGGGTTTATCAGAGAAAATCCTGTTTTTGCGCAGTTGCTCGGGCTTTGTCCCACGCTGGGCGTTACCACCAGCGCCATCAACGGCATGGGAATGGGACTGGCTACCGCTTTCGTTTTGGTGATGTCGAACCTAGCTATCTCTTCCGTTAAAAGCTTTATTCCGGACAAAGTACGTATCCCCGCCTTTATTGTTATCATCGCTTCTTTTGTAACTGTTGTGGAACTGGTGATGCAGGGCTTTGTGCCGGCATTATTTGATCAACTGGGCTTGTTTATCCCACTCATCGTTGTAAACTGTATCGTGCTGGGGCGTGCCGAGGCTTTTGCTTCAAAAAATACCGTTTTCAGCTCTGTCATTGACGGCCTGGGTATGGGACTTGGATTCACCTTTGCGCTTACCATCCTTGGCAGTGTCCGCGAGTTATTAGGAAGCGGTGCCATATTCAGCCTCAAGCTTATCGAAGGCGATGCTATACTCGTTTTTGTGTTGGCACCAGGCGCATTTATCGCTCTGGGCTATTTGATCGCACTCACCAACAAATTGAATAAAACTAAATAACGCAGCTCATGGAATATATCATTATCATTATTTCTGCCATCTTCGTCAATAATATTGTGTTGGCGCAGTTTCTGGGTATTTGTCCGTTTGTGGGCGTTTCCAACAAAATATCTACCGCTGCCGGGATGGGTGGTGCTGTGCTCTTCGTGATGACGCTGGCCACCATAGTAACCTGGATGATACAGACTTACGTCTTAGTCCCTTTGGGAATTCAGTTTTTACAAACCATTGCTTTTATCTTAGTGATTGCTGCCTTGGTGCAGATGGTGGAGATTATCCTGAAAAAAGTTAGCCCTGCACTTTACGGAGCTCTGGGCGTGTTTTTACCACTGATTACCACCAACTGCGCGGTTTTGGGTGTTGCTATTTTAACGATTCAGAAAGGCTTTAACCTGATGGAAGGCGTAGTTTTTGCCATTTCCACAGCTTTAGGTTTTGCCCTGGCAATGGTTATTTTTGCCGGTATTCGTGAACATCTGGAACTGATGGAAGTGCCGAAAGGAATGCGTGGTGTTCCGATTGCGCTTGTAACAGCAGGTATTTTGGCGTTGGCATTTATGGGATTTACGGGGATTGTATAATTGGGTAAAATTTCCCCAAGATCAAATCTCGTTTCCATCATCATCTTTTCCTGTAAATCTGTCGTAACGAAACTGGCAAACGATTAAGGATTGAATTTATATGACAACTCTTTTTTCACAGCCCTATCATTCGCTATGGTAGTAGCAGTAAAAAACAAGGTGCCAAAATCGACAATTAGGAATAGAGTGTTTTTGGAAAATAGCGAAGCATTAATCAAGGACTTTGAGTAGGCTTGCGCTGCTGGACTCCTTATCAATCGTTTTTCCATCCTTTTAATTCTATCAATGCAAAGAATTACACAATCAATAACTGCGAGTGATTTTTAGAGATAGTAGAGCTTCAAATAGCACTCGAGTTACTGAGTTTTTATGCTTTAAGTCGGAAATATATCTGTTTTTTTATTGGCTGGGCCTTTTTAATATTACACTGTTTTTGACTAAAGATGGTCTTTCAAAAAAGTTTTCGCAACACACTTTAATCCAGTCTGTTATGAAATTTCTAAAAAGAAACGATTCTTTTTCGCTAACTATATAATGAGTCCCGTACTACCCCATCTTTTTTCACTATTTTATGGTTTTTCGATGTCAATTCTCACAGTTTCTGACTGCTGTACCCAGAAATCACCAAAACCGGTAATCTGCATTGCGTCTTTTTTGAAAAGTCCCAAAGCACTGCGGAAAGATATCATACTTTTTGCATTAGCCGAAAAACAAACTCGCAAGTTTAGCACCTAATCAAATGAAAAATGTGTGGATGATGTAAACTTTTTCGGAAGTTATGTAACGCATAATAGGTCATTGTTCATAAACTTTGTCTTTTCTATTTTCATCAATATTTATTCACGTTTTTCAAATTAATATTTCATCAACTAAAGAAAATTATTATGACAGAAATTAAGATCGAAAAGAAAAAGCAGGCTTGGCCATGGGTATTAGCAGTCCTCGTCATTGCCGCATTGCTTGTTTATTTCCTGGTTATTCGTGATAACGGCAAAAGCACTGAGGTAGTTTCTGGAGCAGATTACACTACCAATACGAACGAACCTGACCTTATTGGGATAAAGGAAAATAACAGTACAGTTGCAGCATATGTAAATTTTGTAGAAAACAATAAGGAGAAGATGAGTCTGGATCATGACTACACAAATGAAGCCTTATTAAAACTGGTTGCAGCTACAAATGCTATGGCCAATGAGGTTGGTTATGAGGTTCAGGCAGAATTGGAAAAAGTAAAAGTCTATGCACAAAAGATTACAAATGATCCGTTTGAAACAACACATGCGGATATGGTTAGAAAGGCAGCTGACATTTTAACCAATGTATTGCAAAACATCCAACAGGCTAAATATCCAGGATTGACAAATGAAGCTGCAGTATTAAGAATTGCATCAAAATCAATAAACCCGGAAGTACTTATGCTTGATCAGAAAAATGAAGTTAAAGCTTTCTTTAGTAAAGCCGCAGATATCCTTAACAAAATGAATTAATTAATCTATAAAAAATTAGAAAAATGACAGATACAACTAAAAATCTTTTTAATCTGGACGAATTATCCGGGTATAAAGTGGCAGAAAATTATAGCGATGTAAGGGGTTGGGAAGTAAAGGATAAAAATAACCGCAGCATTGGGAAAGTAGATCATTTGCTGGTTAATAAGACAGCCGAACGTGTTGTTTACCTTGATGTTGAAGTAGATGATTCTTTGATTAAAGAAGGACATAATACGTATCAAGATCGTGCAAGTGATGGAGTTCATGGGTTCTTAAACGAGGAAGGCGAAAATCACCTGATTATTCCTATCGGAATGGCACATCTTGATAAGGAAAACAAGCGTGTAAATACCAATCAAATCGATAGTTCGACTTTTGCTGAAGCTAAACGCTTCAGAAAGGGAGATGCTGTTGACTTTGATTACGAATTGAATTTGGTCCGCCATTATAAGAGAGATAAAACAATTCACAGTTCGAATAGTATTGATGGGTTTTATGATCGTGAAGAGTTCGATAACCCTTTTTATAACAGACCTATACAGTAATCAAATACAGCAAAGAAAACCTATGAGAAACACAGGAAAAAATTTACATATAAAAGCAAATACTATAACACATAGTTACATAGACGAAGGACAAATCAATGCTCCGGCAATTATTTTTATTCATGGTTTTCCACTGAATAAAACGATGTGGAACAAGCAGATCGGAGTATTGAAGGAAAATTATCGTGTAATTGCCTATGATATTCGCGGATTTGGAAACTCCAATCATGGCAATGCTGACTTCTCTATGGATCTTTTTGTTCAAGATCTGCTCAGTTTGATGGACATCCTGAAGATTGAAAAAGCCATACTATGTGGCTTTTCAATGGGCGGATATATTGCATTAAACGCGATTGAAAACTATCCTGAACGTTTTACTGCACTTCTATTATGCGATACAAATTGCACTGCAGACACGCCCGTAGTAAAAGAAAATCGAATAAAGACGATTGAAAGTATCATGGAAAAAGGGATGAAACATTATACTGAAGAAAGTCTGAAAAAACTTTTTGCTCCGTTATCATTTTCAAAGCAGATTACTGAAATAGCTTTGGTGAGGGAAATGATCATGAAAACATCCGAACAATCAATTTTCAAGGCTTTGCATGCTTTAGCCGAACGCAAAGAGACCTGCACCAAGCTGCATGAAATAAAGGTGCCGGTACTTATTGTGGTGGGGAAAGAAGATGAAATTACGCCTCCGGCTGTAGCCTTGTCGATGCATGAAAAAATAAAGGATTCTACCATTCATATCATTGATCATGCAGGGCATTTAAGCAATATGGAAAATCCTGCTCAATTCAACGAAATATTAAATCAGTTTTTAAAAAAATAATAGGTTCTATGTGAATTCGTGTGGAAATCAAATAAAAAAATGATTTACTTTTAGGCCATGAATAGTACAGAAATTTTTCAACTAGCTTTACAGCTTTCTAAACCATGGTATGTCGCAGCGGTTCGTTTT
>Ga0265295_1003359_pt1 | contig 23422 bp, 22 predicted proteins | sample Munlansysbiofilm_FD_192503 | JGI IMG/M metagenome (GOLD analysis project Ga0265295, IMG submission 192503) | Leachate microbial communities from a municipal landfill in Southern Ontario, Canada - Methane capture system biofilm | ecosystem: Engineered > Solid waste > Landfill > Unclassified ...
TTTACCCATTTGATGAAAACCACATCAAGCATAGATGATAAAATCAGGTTTGTTCCACCCATTTTCCTTGACTATATCGCGGTCAATCTTGGTGATTGGAGTGGTTACCATCTGCTGGCTTCTCACCTTTAATGGTATCATAAACTTAACTCAGGTCAGTCAGGTGCGCGCGCTTGTAAAAGTGAGGAAAGTCCGTACACCACAGAGCAGAATGCCAGGTAATCCCTGGGAGGGCGTAAGCTTTCGGATCGGGCCACAGAAACAAACCGCTCGCAAGAGTAAGGTTGAAAAGGTGGTGTAAGAGACCACCGCAATGCCGGTAACGGTTTTTGGCAAGGTAACCCCCATTCGGTGCAAGGTCAAACAGGAGAAAGAGCCTGCTCGGCTCGTCTGATTTCCGGGTAGACCGCATGAGGTGGCTGGTGACAGTCATTCGAGATAGATGCGCATCCGCGACAAAATACGGCTTATCGGTTGGCCTGAGTTATTGATTTTTACTTGTATCTCGTAGGAAAATGCATGATTTTAGCAAAGCACTTAAACATGTAGGGAAAGGGCCTGCCCTTTCCAGGATAGCGCGAGCGCTATCCCTACGAGAAAATTTCTAATTTACCTTACTGTTTCCCATAAGTTTTCCGAATAATCAAAAAAGCCAAAATCAATAAAACCAAACCCCCGGCATCAAAGATGATAAAGCGCAAAATAGAGCCTCTCAAAAGGGCATGTTCCATGGGGATCGATTGCAACAAGAAACTTTCTCCAATTAACCCTACCATTTGCATCAAAACTGCCTGAATCAAGGACGTATGGTGAACAATTGGCTGAGCGAGGGCAAAAAAATAGGGGACTTGCCACATCAAAAAAAGAATGCCATAGCCAATCATAACCACCCGGCCAACTTCCCCACTCAATTCATAGGCTCCCATATACAATTCCGGTCTAACGATAAAGTCGACCGCACAATAGGTATTGATTGCCAAAACGACGAAAATCAATAACTGAGAAATTCGAAGTCTCAGTTTTGGTTTGTCTTTCATCTCACAATTTCCTTCGAAACGACCCCTTGCTGCACTTTCCAAACTTCGTGACTCGCTAAAAAGAGGGGATCAAACATTTCCTGGTCTGTCGTGGTAACAAAAGCCTGTTCAACCTTATCCAACAAGCTCAGCAATGCCTTCCTTCTCAATGGGTCCAGCTCTGCCATAACTTCATCCAGCAACAAAACCGGCCATTCCCCACTGCGTTCCTTCATCAGATCCACTTCGGCAAATTTCAGTGAAAGCAAAGCCGTCCGAATTTGACCCCGTGAGCCAAAACTACCCAAATCGATTTGGTTGGCTAAGAAGCGTAATTCATCCTTATGGGGACCCAAACCGGTTGATCCACGGCGAATATCGTTCGTCCGACGGTTAATTAGCTCCACCAAAAAACCGGTTTCAATTTCTTTCACATCCAACGCATTGACGTCCAGTGGCGGAAGATTTGCCAAGCCAGCCTGACTGATTCCGCTCGAAAGCAGATTATAAGAAGGTTGATAATCCAAACGTAAAACTTCTTTACCTTCGGTCAATTGAGCGTGGCTTTCCCTTGCCAAAGCGGACAATTCTGCCACTAAAGCAAGCCGCCCCTTTATCAACCAAGCACCATGCTCAGCCAGCATCGAATCCCAATAATCAAGTTGATCGGGAGGACCGCCCACTTCGCCCAAGGTTTTGAGCAAAGCGTTGCGCTTGACCATCAGGTTGTTATATTTGCTGAGGTGTTTCGAATATCCAGGTTCAATTTGGCAAAGCACCTCATCAAAATAGCGTCGCCGTTCCGAAGGACCGCCTTCAAAGATTTTTGACATTTGAGGTAAATAAGCAACCGCATTAAACTGCCCGTAGAGGTCACTGAAGCGGCGGTTAACCCCGTTCAACAGTGCTTCTTTGCGCAGGCGAAATTTCCCCGGTTCACCGTTTGCTTCCAAAATTAAGCGCACTTCCAAAACATGCTTCTTGCCCCCACGTTCAAACTCACCGACAATCCGCCCAACTTTCAAGGGTTCTTCTTCCGGCAAATTGAAATTAATCAATTCCCGGTCGTTGCTTGTGCTAATTGAGGTAAAAAGTGCCAGGAAAGCGGCCGCTTCCAAAATTGTGGTCTTGCCCTGAGCGTTGGCACCATGAAATAAAATCACCCGCCTGGGGAAATCAAGCTCCAGGCGGGAAAAAACGCGAAAATTAGTCAGCGAAAGACGGCTAAGCTGCATCAAGGTCAGCGAGGATTTCATCCTCGATTTCAGATTCCGGTTCAAAAACTTCACTCGCCCGGTCTGTATACAAAATCCCGTCCAAATGGTCGATTTCATGTTGAATGATCCGTGCCATCCAGCCCGATTCTTTGACTTTTTGCGGTTTCCCGAAGCGATTCAATGCCTTCACCGTAATCGATTCGTGTCTTTCAACATTTCCGACGAGACCGGGAATTGAAAGGCAACCCTCGATTCCCTCCACCATCTCCTCAGAACGCTCAACAATCTCAGGATTAATCAAAACATAGCGCTTCGGTTTTGGCTTTGGCGCGTTTTCATCCTCTTCGTCTACTTCTTTTGTGTATTCGACTACCAAGAGGCGAATCGATTGCCCAATCTGGGGCGCTGCCAAACCAACACCCGGTGCATCACGCATAGTGTCCAGCATGTCGTCAATTAAATTCTGTAAATTTTTATCAAACCTTTTCACCGGCTTTGCTTTTTGACGCAAAATCGGTGCAGGCAATGTAACAATATCTAACAATCCCATTTATTCTCCAATATATTTGTATCGTAATTATTCTACTCTATGAGGGAGGTGGTTTCAAAGGTAAAGTAGGGTCTTGACTGGAGATTAAATCCGCCGTTTCATCTTGGTAGACTTTAAACCATTGAGCAATTCTTTCCTGATCCAGAGTTTTTTGATGCAAATCGCGCTCTTTGGCATGGTTGCCAATTTTGGCAAAAATGTCTTGCTGAACCCTGGAAGGTTGATAAACATCATTAAAAGTCAATTGAGTATTGCCAACCGATATATAAACGGTTCCAAAATTAAAGAGCATTGCAAAAATTCCCCTCCGCTCAAATTCAATGCTGAGAATATTTTCCAGGGGAGCAGTTCGACGAGATTCCCTGCCGAAAGGCTTTCGGTCAAGGTCAATAATTTGGCTGGGTGTGAGCTGAAAGACATCATTTCGCCAATCGGCATATTGGTAAAGCAGGAGCAAAAGGCAAACCGTCAAGACGCTAATCGCTAAAACCAGCGACATATTGTAGTCCAAAGAGGTAATATTGCGCGTTATCACGGCAATTAGGAAGCCAGCAGCCAACAGGATTCCCAAAAAGGATAAGATCGTTTTCTGCAAAAGCACAAACCAGTGTTTCCGGTAGGTAATGGTTCCCGCAGAATCAAAACGAACCTTCAAAAAGTCGCTAAAGAGCCAATCAAAAAAGCTCATTTCGTTTCTGCTAAGTTCATTGTCAATTCCGTATTGCTCTTCAAGCTCTTTCGAACTGACTTCTTCAGCCGGTTTTCCAAACTTTTCGCGCAGAGCTTTGCGGATTTCTTTGGCATCCAGTTCAAAATCGCTTTGTTTGGTTTTTGCCCAAAAGTTTTCAACTAATTTGGCAATTGTCTGTGTATGGGCAACTCGTTCAAAACGAACATCTCCATAATAGGTGCGCACAAGCACATCCGAATAACCAAAAAATGCTCCGGCATGATTGGTGGCAATCCCAACCGAAATCAGCGTTCCCAGAGGAGCTTCCTGCCTGCTCTCATAGAAGCCGGAAACACGTTCCATCCAAACCATTCGTTTTGAGGTAATCAGATAGAAATCATTTGCCCAGTTGTTGATGTTCCAGGCAAGCCAGATTCCGCAAACAAAAAAGGTGAAAAGAATCCCGATAACTGCCCAAATTTGGATTTGAGCTTGCCAAATTGCCAGAGGGATAATGACCGCAATAAAAACTAAAAGCGGTGGCAAAACCCCCCACAATAAAAAAATCGGATGCTTGCGGCTGATTAGGCTGACTCTTTCATCACCTTCCAACCAGGGCAAATAAAGTCGCCCAAGCATTTCCTGGCTATTGGCTAAAACTGTCAATGTCTCTGCGAATTCCGGACGTTCTTTGCCCAATTGAGCAATGACTTCTCCCGGAATAAACCACACCCGGCTATTTTTCTGAGTCCGGACAGTTTCTGACCTGCAAAATTTAGCCTTATTTGAATCTAAACCAATCAGATCTCCCCTTTGATAGCGATTTCTGATAATCCCTTCCCGGTCAAAACCAACTAATTTGCCGGATTCAACCAGGAAGAGTCCATCAATTTCTTCGCCTTCTTCGAATAAATCTTCATCATCGGGAAGTTCGACTTCAACCAAAACTTCAGCGATACCGGGAAGGTCCTCATCTGCTAAGGCGCTGAACAAAGCACTTTCGCGGATTAATCGGGTGAGAGAATCATTCGAAGCAGGCATTTATTTCATTTTTCTAAGCTTGTTCATCCTGAGCGATTTCTTCCATTGGGACAGAAGCATCACCACTATGATCAAGAGTGAAAACCAACTCGGATTTTTCATCCTCTTTGCTCACTCGGACAACATCGCCGGCCTTAAACTCGCCTTCCAATAATTTGATAGCAAGTTTGCTCTCAACAAATTTCTGCAAAGTTCTCTGCAAAGGTCTGGCGCCCATCATCGGGTCATAACCTTGTTCTGCCAGCCAGCGTCGGGCGCTTTCATCGATAACCAGTCGAACGCCATAATTGCTCAAACGGCCATAAATTTCATTGACCTGCAAGTCGACAATTTTCGCCACATCATCCTTAGAAAGCGATGCGAAAGTGATGATATCGTCAATTCGGTTCAAAAATTCCGGTCGGAAGGCTTCCTTTAAGGCTTTTTCAATCTTTTCCTGAGAATCCTTAATTTCTGGTGAATCGTCGTTATCTGCCAAGAAGCCAAGCGCGCCACCTTTTCGGATATACTCCGTGCCAAGGTTACTGGTCATAATCAAGACTGTATTCCTAAAGTCGACGACTCTCCCCTGACCATCCGTCAAACGACCATCATCAAGAATCTGTAAAAGAGCATTCCAAACTTCAGGATGGGCTTTCTCGATTTCATCAAAGAGCACCACCCGGTAAGGACGCCTGCGAACCGCTTCGGTCAATTGACCGCCTTCTTCATAACCAACGTATCCCGGAGGAGCACCAAAGAGGCGTGAGGCGGTGTGTTGCTCACGATATTCGCTCATGTCCAGGCGAACCATAGCGTCTTCGTCATCAAACAAAAATTCTGCCAAGGCTTTTGCCAGTTCGGTTTTACCGACACCGGAAGGTCCAATAAAAATGAAAGAGCCAATTGGACGGTTTGGGTCTTTCAAACCGGAACGAGCACGCCGGATAGCGTCTGAGACGGCTTTAATTGCCTCATCCTGACCGATAATTCGCTCATGCAAACGCTCTTCCATATGAAGCAATTTACGAGATTCTGACTCAAGTAATTGCGTTACGGGAATGCCGGTCCACTGATTAATCACATCTGCGATATCGTCGGAATCGACAACATCGTCCAGTTTGTTTTCAGCCTCCCAACGAGACTGACGCTCTTTGAAAGATTCTTCCAATTGCAAACGTTGTGCCTTAAGTTTGACCGCCAGTTCATATTCGCGGTCAAGGCTCGCTTTTTCTTCTTCACTCAAAAGACGTTCTATTTCTTTTCGGTCATGTTTAAGATCGTCAGGCAAAGAATACAAAGCTACGCGCAGTTTCGCAGCAGCTTCATCCATCAAGTCAATTGCCTTATCAGGCAATTTTCTGCCGGTCATATAACGTGCCGAAAGTCTGGCAGCCGATTCCAAAGCCTCATCCGAGAGTTTGACTTTGTGATGAGCTTCATAGCGGTCGCGCAAGCTTTTAAGCATACGAACCGTATCTTCAATGCTTGGCTCATCAACATAAATCGGCGCAAAACGTCGTTCAAGCGCAGCATCTTTTTCAATATATTTGTGATATTCGTCATTTGTCGTCGCACCAATACATTGCAAATCGCCCCGCGCCAGGGCAGGCTTGAGCATGTTTGAAGCGTCCATCGTGCCTTGAGCGGCACCGGCACCAACGACATTATGTAATTCGTCGATAAAGAGAATTACTTCGCCATCTGATTCTTGAATTTCTTCAATCGAATTCTTAAGGCGCTCTTCGAATTCACCTCTAAAACGGGTTCCGGCAACCATTGCACCTAAATCAAGTGAGTAAACTAATTTATTCGCTAAAATTTCCGGCACTTCGTCATTGGCAATTTTTTGTGCCAAACCTTCAACAATTGCCGTTTTACCTACGCCCGCTTCACCAATCAAAACCGGGTTGTTCTTCGTACGCCGCGAGAGGACTTGAATCAGGCGCATAATTTCGGGTTCACGACCATAAACCGGGTCAAGCTTACCATCGCGTGCGGCCTGGGTTAGATTACGGGAGTATTTCTCTAAGGTCTTATAAGTACTCTCAAATTTTCCCTTTTTGCCTCCTGTCCGCGTACCCCCACGCAGTTCGGTGATTGTCTCCAAAACAACACTTCGATTCAGCCCAAATTCCTCGAGCATTCGCGAAAGTTGAGTACCCTTTTCAGCCAGGATGGCTAAAAAGAGGTGTTCGGTCGAAATATATTCATCCCCCATTCGGGTTGCCTCGGTTTTCGCCAGATCGACAACCATTTTAACCCGTGGGGTTAAAAAGACTTGCCCGGTCGGTCCGCCGAAGATATTCGCTTTCGCAGTATTTCGTAAAATGGTATCCAGGCGATCTACAATTTCACCGGGAACGACATTCATAGCTTCCAGAATTTGGCTGACAAAACCTTCCGGTTGTTCAATTAAAGCGAGAAGGATATGCTCAGAATCAACCTGATTATGGCCATAGCGCTGAATAATCTCTGCCGCTCTCGCAGCGGCATCTTGCGCTCTTTCTGAAAATTTATCAAAACGCATCATAGTGTTTTTTCCTCTGTTTTTTCCTGTGTTAAACAGCTTTAAATAGCTGTTGCAACTAATGTTCCAGACTAAGTTTACAGGATTGCTATTAGAAATAAATTAATTATATTGAATTTGGTGGAAAAACCCCCGGAAATTTAGAATTCCCGGGGTCAATTTTTGCTAAGGTTTTGAAAACTCAAACTTCCACGGACCTCGCACCGAGCCATTACCGGCTTCTTCGATCAATGCCTGAAGCGCGGCCTGCGCTGCTTCATCCGCAACAAAACCGGAAGCCTCTGAGATTACCGGCTTACCGGCAGAACATTCAAGGGCAAGCCCCGGATATGTTTCATTCAATACTGCCTGCATATACGGCAGCCGAAAAGGTGCACAGTCGCTCGTTTCCCAAGTTTGCGTTGAAAGTTCGATTACCTCAAATTCAAGCTGCTTGCCTGTCAAATCACTTGGAACATCCTTAAAGACGATTTCATCAATCTGATAGGTGGCATCAGGTTTTGTTTCCAGACAGCGCTCAATTTCATTGTAAACGGGTTGATATAAGCAATAGCTGTTGAGGTTTTTTTGGTAGAGCCTCTCGTAAAATTGGGTACTTGCATTGTAATAAGTCTCACCGCCCTCAACAGTAAGACCCACCTTGCTAATATACCAATTCCGCCAATCCTGTAGGGGGAATTTCACTCTTAAAGTCAGTTCATTTCCTGTTTGAGAGACATGAATCACCTCAAGCGTCAAATCGGATTCCGTCGCCCGAAGTGGTTCTCTAATCCAGGTTGAATTAATCATTAAACCGCTCAAATCTGGCGTTGGAGTTGGTTCGTTTGGCTTGCTGCAAGCAGAGAGCAAGTTTATCACCAGGAAAAGTGTAACAATCAGGTAAATTTTCTTATTTCGCATTCTAATTCCTTTCTCGCCATCAATATTTTTTGATGGTTTGGAAACGGTTTCTCTCTTTATACCCTATTTTTGAAAAGTCATTTCAGGGCTTATATCAGGGAACTATAGTATCAACATTGCATCACCAAAGGAGAAAAAGCGATAACCTTTTTCTTTGGCGATTTCATACGCGTGCATAATTTCATCTTTACCAGCAAAAGCACTAACCAACATCAACAAAGTCGATTTCGGTAAATGAAAATTGGTAATCATCAGATCGACACATTTAAACTCATAACCGGGGATGATAAACAGCCCGGTCTCGCCTTCAAAGGCTTTGCATACCCCGGATTGAGAAGCGCTTTCAAGCGTCCGAACACTGGTTGTGCCAACCGCAACCACCCGACCGCCATTGGCTTTCGTCTCCCGAATCTTGGCTGCAACCTCTTCGCTCAAGCTGCACCATTCCCGATGAATCAGATGCTCTTCAGCGTTTTCTTCCGTAACAGGAGCAAAGGTATCCAAACCAACTTTAAGCTCAATCTTCGCCAGTTTCATCCCTTTGGCTTCAATTTTTGCTAACAACTCCGGCGTAAAATGCAAACCGGCTGTCGGTGCGGCTGCTGAGCCCGGTTTATGGTTATAAACCGTTTGATAGCGTTCCGGATTCCCGGCATAACTGTGAATATAAGGCGGTAACGGAGTGTGCCCGGCTTCCTCAAAATAGTTTTCAATCGGTTCTGCAAAATGCACAAGGCGCTTGGAGCCGTCCAAAACTTTAACAACTTCGCCTAAAGGACCTTTTTCAATCGCAAATTTTCGTCCTTCTTTCATACCACTGCCCCCAACCAAACATTCCCAGTCGAATTCATCCACCTTATTCAGCAGCAAAATTTCAATCTTGCCGCTTCCCGGCAGTTTGCTTCCAAATAGTCGGGCAGGGATTACGCGGGTCTCATTGACAACTAAAAGATCACTCGGTTTCAAATAGTCAATGATGTCGTAAAAATGACGGTCTTCAAGTTCGCCGCTCTTTCGGTCCAGCACCAAAAGTTTGGAGTGGTCCCGCGGCTCAGCCGGAAACTGAGCAATGAAATGCTCAGGCAAATCATAATAAAATTCTTCTGTTCTCATTCTTCGAATAAACTTGCTTGTGAATTGGTTTTAGGTTGAAATACCCGGTCAAAATGTTGATAAGCCAGTTGAGTGGCAACCCGTCCCTGGGCAGTTCGGTCAAGAAAGCCTAATTGCAAAAGATATGGTTCGACCACATCCATGATTGTTTCAGATTCCTCACTAACCGATGCCGCAATTGTGTTCAATCCCACCGGCCCGCCATCATATTTATCAATGATTGCCAATAAGACCCGCCTGTCCATCTCGTCCAAACCCAAGGGATCAATGCTGAGCATTCCAAGCCCTTCTTGAGCAACCGACTGAGTAATCATCCCATCGGCGCGAACATCCGCAAAATCGCGAACACGTCGCAAAAGACGCAAAGCAATTCGCGGTGTTCCTCTCGCTCTGCGGGCGATTTCTTGAATTCCGTCTTCTTCAAAAGGAGTGTTCAACATAGTTGCCCCCCGGCGAACGATTGAGGCAAGCGATTCCTGATCATAATAATCCATCCGATAAACCGCGCCAAAGCGTGCCCGTAACGGTGCCGACAACAAAGCTAATCGCGTTGTTGCTCCTACGACCGTAAAGCGCGGCAACTTAAGCCGAACCGATTTCGCAGCCGGACCTTTGCCAATCACAATGTCAAGTGCATAATCTTCCATTGCCGGGTAGAGAATTTCTTCCACCATTTTGCCAAGTCGATGGATTTCGTCAATAAACAGAATATCACCGGCTCGCAAATTGGTCAAAATTGCAGCCAAATCACCGGCACGTTCAATCGCCGGACCGGAAGTTACCCTGATGTTTACACCCATTTCTGAGGCTAAAATATGCGCTAATGTCGTCTTCCCCAGACCGGGAGGGCCGTGAAACAAAACGTGCTCAAGCGCTTCGTCGCGGTTTTTAGCAGCCTGAATTTGAATCAAAAGATTGTCCTTAACCCCTTGCTGCCCAATCAAATCATTCAGAGTTGTCGGACGCAAAGCCAGGTCAATTTTATCTTCAGTTCTCTTCGTTGCCAGAATGCTGTTATCTTCTTTGGCTTTCATAGAGAAAAATTATACCCTCAAAAGATGGAATATTGTTCTAAAATCGGTATATAATAGGCGCATGAAATTATCTATAGTAGTGCCCGTATATAACGAAGAGAAAAATCTTCCTGAGCTATTCGACCAAATCCTTGCGACGCTAAAGGATGTCGATTATGACTGGGACCTGACCTTCGTCGACGATGGCAGTCAAGATCACAGCAAAGAAGTGATGAAAGATTTGCAGTCTAAGCATCCCAATCGGGTGCGAAATATTATGTTTCGCCGAAATTATGGGCAGACCGCGGCAATTGTTGCCGGAATAGATCATAGCGATGGTGATATTGTCATCCTGATGGATGCGGATTTACAGAATGACCCGGCAGACATTCCTGTCTTGCTCGCTGAAATGGATAAGGGGTACGATGTTGTCAGTGGCTGGCGCAAAGATCGCCAGGATAACGCTATAACCCGCACTCTTCCTTCACACATTGCCAACAAATTAATATCAAGCGCTACCGGTGTGGAATTGCACGATTATGGTTGTACTCTTAAAGCATATCGACGGGATGTTTTAGATAATATCAATTTGTATGGAGAAATGCACCGTTTTATCCCTGTCTTTGCCAATGATGTCGGCGCAAAAATTAGTGAGGTCGTAGTCCGTCACCACCCGCGTAAACATGGCAAAGCAAATTATGGTTTGGAACGCACTTTCAAAGTCATTCTGGATTTAATTACCGTCAAGTTCTTGATGCAGTATTCTAAAAAGCCAATTTACTTGTTTGGCAGCATCGGGGGAGGAATGATTCTCGTCGGTTTAGCTCTCTTTGTTTGGTTAGTTATTCGCAAACTGGTCACCACAACCGGCATTTTGACCTCGCCATTCTTCCAAATCTCAGTCATGCTTTTTTTGCTCGGTTTCATTGCCATCCTAATGGGCTTAATTGCCGAATTATTAATGAGGACTTACTTTGAATCACAGCATAAAAAAACATATAACATAAAAGAAATCACAGAGCCACAACAAGGCCTGTCTGACTAAACAATTGTAATTTCCCTGAACACAAAAAGTGCTATTTTGGTGGCGTTATTTCTTGCAGCTGCCGTATCAACATATCATCGGAATTATTTGGCAAAAGCAAATTAATTTCGCCATTATCCCAAGATAAAACGACCTGATAGTCCATAAGCATTGGAATGATTGCATTGCGGACAAAAGCATTGTTTTCATCGGAGAAACCGTTCCATTTATTCTGAATGTTCGTTTTAACCTGCTCCATCACAATTGCCTTCCATCGATGTTCTTCAAGTAATTCATAAAACCGGTCCAGATAAACACGATTATCTGCCATCGCCATTTCCATCAGAAAGACTTTTTCATAATCAGGGTCCATCTCAATACCTTCGATTTCGCCCATTGTCAACAATTGCTTTTCTGTGATGAAAAGAATATCGCCCGGCTCTTCTTCCAAGATATCCATTGCTTCGTGAATTTGCTCCAAATTAATTGCTTTTACCGGATCAGGTTTAAAATTCCAACTTCCGGAGCGCATAAAGGCAAACACTGAGGGAACAAAACAGATAAACACAAGCAACATTACCGGACTTTCACTCAAGTTCATGGGTTTAAATTCTTCTGCAGTTTCATCAGAAACCAAAGAACCACTCAGAATTTCCAAACTAATCAATAAAAAGAACACGAGGAATGCATCCATATTATGCAAATCTCCGCCACCGCCAATTTTTATACTGACCAGAATTCCACCCAACATAAAGACTGCCAAAATACCGACCAATCCCAACCATCGTAACCAATGCAACTTTGCAGATTTATTTTTCATCAAGTAGAAAATAACAGCCAGCACTAATGGAAGACAGACCATGCCTATTGCCGGCAAGATACCCAATAAAAATGTGTTATTCGGTAAAAGCCGGTACCACAGCAAGTCTGAGCTAAAGGCGGAATCAAAATAAGCAGGGTTCTCACCGGAAAGCGCCTGGTAGAGCTGCTTGCTTGCAAAGCCGGAGAGCAAACCTGCCCCACCCCAGATCAATGGCATTTTTAGATAATCCAGCCATTTGCGAGGGTTAATTGGGGTCTCAATCAGATAAAGGGCAATCGCCATTAATGCCGGAACCGGAATCCAGTTGATTCGACTAATTCCAGCCCAGAGGGATGAGAGAACAACGAAAAGCAAGGTCCGGAAAGGTTTTTCTTTTTTGTATCCAAGCAGAACCAGAATCACACAAACGCTCAGGTGATAGTAAACAGCACCTTGGAAAAAGAACAAAAAAGCAAAGGCTGCAAGCAAATAAGTTGGTAGATTTAGTTTTGAGCTGACTCTTTTAGCCATAAGATAAGATGCCCAGCCCGTCATTCCCAGCCATAGCAAAACCTGCCACAATCGATGGACAAATATGGATTGGATATTAAACAAAAACGGTATTGACTGCAAGATATATCGACTGGGATGCAAGACCGGCAAAGGCATTTGTGTTCCGTACAATTTTTCGGAAAAGAAAAGCGAGGCATAAAACATCCGACTGCCTTCTGACCAGCCAAGCGAAAAAGGAGAGTTTGATATTTCCGGAACAAAAGCAAAAGACCGATACAAAAGCGCTCCAAAAAGAATCGCCCCAATCATCACTAATTGTGGTTTCTTATAACTGTCGAAAATCAAGCTTACGAAACCAATCACAACTGCAAGCAAAACAAGCAGGAAAAGTCTGAATTCGCCTTTTGCATAAAAATCTTGAGGGACGGTGTAAAACAACACAATTAGCAAGCCCACCACAACTGCAGAAGCGATTGTGAAGAAAGTTTGAGAGATTCCTTTCTTCTCAGGCAACTTTATTTGAGGCTTAACGATTGAGAGAACCAAAACTAACAGTAATGCAACACCACTCATGGCAACATAAAAGAAGGGAATACCTCTTGGATTTCGAAAATTGTGAAGTAAAATCCATAAGCCGGTCAAAACCAAAAGCACCGAAGCATCCCGTAAATAAGCTGAAACTTTATTTTCAATTTTCATCATTATTCTCCAAATTCGTGTTGTCTTGTTTCCCGGCAAGGGTGTCGCCAATGAAAAATGCACCCGGCAAACTTACTACCATCCATAAAATCCTCAAGAAAATTGCTAAGGCAAGGCTGGTTTGAATTGAAATTCCTCCCAGAGCCGAAAACAAATTTGTTACCGTAACTTCCTGCAAGCCTAAGCCGTTGATAGAAATCGGTAACAAGGTAATGAAATAGGTCAGGCTCCACAATCCTGCAATTGTCAAGATTGGCAGATCCTCCCCCATCGCATTTATAAAGACTTTGATTATCAGGTAAATGCAAGCCTGATGAATTAAAGTGAAGCCAAGTGCCTTTACAAGACTCATCGGTTGTTTCAACCAATATTTCAAACTATTCGAAGTGCTGGTAATCGTCTTCTTAATCCAATTCCAAATCTTGCCGAAAAAACCGGAGGCAGAAGCAAAACCAAAAGCTCCTTCTGTTGGCTTGCCTTGAAGCAGTGGAAGGAATTTCAATGCAAAAGGTAAAGCTAAAACCATCCCGGTCATTCCCACTAACCTGTCTACAACCAGCGAGGCCGTTGATAATGCTACGCTTAGCCCCGCTCTTACAGCTCCGGCTAACCTAAGCACATCACCGCCAATGGTTGTTGGCAAAACATTCGAGGCAAAAAGTCCGGCAAAAGTCAACTTTAGGCTGGTTTTTGCTTCGATTTTCTCATCACTTGCAGCTAAGAGTGTGTGCCAGCGTCCCCAGGTTGAAAAACGTGAGATGAATCCAAGGATTAAAGCGATACCGAAAACCCACCAGGGAATACCTTTAAAGTTATCAAGAGCTTCCTTCCAACCCACCTTGGACAGTATGTAAATCATTACGCCTACAGCGAGGCCTGTCCCGGCCCACCTCACAATAGTCATAGCGGATTTTTTATCTTTGTCCTCAGGTTTTTTTAGGTTTTCCATTACATATCCTGCCCTAAATTATAGTTTGCTTGAGAAAAGCCCTTGCCTTCATCCATCACAATCGATTCTCCTTATAGAGCGTCATTATAATGTAACAAGCCTATCTTTGAAATATGCCACTTTTTCCTGTATTATTAGAGGGTTAGATTATTACAAATGATGGAGCCTGAAATGCAAAAAATTGAAATTAACCCTTACCACTTATCTATAAACCCGCATTTCCTTTTCGATAAGCAAACGCTGTTGCTCGCTTCCGGTGATTTTGAATCCGGTGATTTTAACGAGATGACAATCGGTTGGGGCAGCATTGGCACGATGTGGAATAAGCCTTTCGTTCAAGTTGTTGTTCGTCCCGGCCGTTATACCTTTCATTTCATGCAAGAATACCCCGATTTCACTGTTTCAGCTTTCCCTCCAGAGTTTAAGAAAGCTCTCAACATTCTTGGAACCCGCTCAGGTCGCGATGGCAAAAAACTTTCCCTAACCAATCTGACTGTAATTGCTTCCCAGAAAGTGAAATCTCCTTCATTTGAGGAAGCCGAATTAAGCCTTGAGTGTAAAACCATTTATAGCAACGAATTCGACCCGGTAAATTTTATCGACCCCAGCATTAAAGATCTTTACCCCGATAAAGACTATCATTTCGTCTTTTACGGTGAAATCGTCCATGCCGTTGGTGTTGAGAAATACCGCTCCATTATCTAAGTCGAGAAAAACCGCTCAAATTCGTCCAGGCAAGTTATAATAGCCGGTAGAGAATGGAGATAGTATGAACGAAGAAAATATTCGTGTATTAGTTGCCAAACCAGGCCTCGATGGACATGACCGTGGAGCCAAAGTTGTTGCCCGCGCTTTGCGTGATGCTGGTATGGAAGTAATCTACACCGGTTTACGCCAAACCCCTGAAATGATAGCCGAAGCAGCCCTGCAAGAAGACGTTGATGCAGTAGGGCTTTCTATCCTTTCCGGTGCACATAACGCCCTGGTTCCCCAGGTTATCAATTTGCTTCGTAACAATGGGCAAGATGACGTGGTTGTCTTTTTAGGCGGAATCATCCCCGAAAGTGACCACCAGGCGATGTTCGATGCCGGGATTTTCAAAATTTATGGTCCCGGAACCGATACAAACGTGGTCGCCAGTGATATCGAAGAAGCAGTTAAGGCGAAACGAGCTTCAAAATGAACTTAGCTAATGCATTGAGAGAGGGCAGCAGAATTGCCCTTTCTCGTGTTTTAACTCAAGTAGAAAATGATACAGTTCAGGGTCAATCGGCCCTTGATCAGCTTTTCCCCTATACCGGAAACGCCCATAAAATCGGAATCACCGGTCCCCCGGGTTCAGGCAAGAGCACGATGGTTAACGCCCTTGCCAAGCAATTGCGTAAGCTTGAGAACAATCCCCGTGTGGCGATTATCGCTGTTGACCCAACCAGTCCCTTTAGTGGTGGCGCAATTTTGGGCGACCGCGTCCGCATGCTCGATTTACAAAGCGACCCGGGCATTTTCATCCGCTCGATGGCTTCACGCGGCTCTCTGGGCGGGCTCTCCAGTTCGACCCAAGCCCTCAGTCAGGTTTTCGATGCGGCCGGATTCGACTTCGTCTTGATTGAAACAGTTGGTGCCGGGCAATCGGAAGTTGAGATAGTCAACCTTGCCCACACCACAATCGTGGTAGACATCCCCGGCTTAGGCGACGATATTCAATCCATCAAAGCCGGAATTCTCGAAATTGCCGATATTTTAGTCGTCAATAAAGCAGACCGACTTGGCGCTGACCAAAGCGCACGCTATCTCAAATCAATGATTGCCATGGGCTACCGTCCGCTGGCAAGTTCCGCAGGAAAACACCGCCTCGCAGATGCACTTTCAAAAGAAGAATTGCCCGACGACATGAACGAAGAAAACCTCTGGTTACCACCGGTTCTGAAAACGATTGCCAGTGAATATGTTGGCATTGAAGAATTGGTAGAAGCGGTCCTCAAACACCAGGCATTCCTCAAAAATACCGGTCGTTGGCAACTCAAAGAAGCCTGGACCTTGCGCGAAATTGTCCGGAAACGACTTTCCGGGAACCTTATGGCAGACTTTTACAAGAGCTTACCTGAAGACAAACTGGATGAAATTATGGATGAGGTAATTAGCCGAAAAACCTCACCGAATGCCGCCGTCAAGAATTTATTGACGTATAATCAAAACAAAAATAAGTCGGAATCAACGGAGTAATTATGGAAAGAACCTTGATTAGAGACCTGAAGGATAAAATTGACCAACAGGTTACATTAAAATGCTGGCTGCAAACCTTACGCGACCAAAAAAGCATGCAGTTCCTCGTCGTCCGCGACAGAACCGGTCTGGCACAGGTTGCCCACTGGAAAAAAGGCAATCCCGAACTGGCAGAGCTCATTTCAACACTCGGCACCGAATCTGCCCTGACGCTCACCGGCAAAGTTGTTGCCAATGAAGTTGTCAGACTTGGCGGAATTGAAATTCAACTCGAAGAAATAAAAGTTGAAAACAATGCCGAGGCTCCCCTGCCTTTTGAGCCCTTTAGCGACACATTGCCCGACCAGGATTACCGCCTCGATTGGCGCTATCTCGATTTGCGACGCAAACGCAATCAGCTGATTTTTCAAATTCAAACCACACTCGAAGAAGCTATGCGCGAATATTGGCTGGCAAATGACTTCGTTGAAATCCATTCTCCGAAAATTATGGGCACCCCAAGCGAAAGCGGTGCTGAGCTTTTCAAAGTTGACTATTTTGACCGAACCGCCTACCTTGCTCAATCGCCTCAGTTTTACAAACAAATGGCACAGGCAGCCGGTTTTGAACGCATTTTTGAAATTGGACCCGTGTTTCGCGCTGATCCCTCCTTCACTTCCCGCCACATGACCGAATTCACCGGTGTCGACTTTGAGATGTCCTGGATTGACAGTCATGAAGATATCATGGCTTTTGCTGAAAATTGGCTCGCTCATGCTTATAAACGTGTCAATGAAAAGCACCATGACGATATTCAAGCCTACTTTGATGTGGATTTTCAAGTCCCCACTACTCCTTTCCCCCGCATCACAATGGCAAAAGCCTACGAAATTCTCAAAAGCTTGGATTACAAACTGCCTCCTGAGAAAAAAGGCGATCTCGACCCGGGTGCCGAACGTGCTTTGGGCGATTATGTAAAGCGTGAATATGGCAGCGATTTTGTTTTCGTCACTGACTGGCCCTTTACCGTGCGCCCCTTCTATCACATGCTCCACGAGGATAAACCTGAACTTACCAAGAGTTTCGACTTGCTTGGCAGAGGCTTGGAAATTACCACCGGTGCACAGCGCGAACATCGTTATGATGTTTTAGCAAAGCAAGCACTCGAAAAAGGTCTAACCCTCGAACCGATTCAAACCTACCTCAATTACTTCCGCTATGGCTGCCCGCCACACGGTGGTTTAGGCTTGGGTTTGAGCCGACTTTTGATGGTTATGCTCGACCTTCCTTCGATTCGCGAAGCGGTCTTCCTCTTCCGCGGACCAAACCGTTTGGAACCATAAATTTGGAGAAGAATGCCCATCCTTTATTCTGAAAGACTTCGACTTCGTGCCCCGGAAAGGGAAGACATCCCTATTTTCTTAAAATGGATAAATGATCCGGAAGTATGCGAACACCTGGGGCAATACGCTGTGATGAATCGAATCCAGGAAGAAGCCTGGTTAGAGTCTGTTTCAAAAGGACCACGAACCGAATTACCCCTTGTTATTGAAATCCGCCAGGGTGAAAATTGGTTTGCGATTGGCAACACTTCATTTCTGGGCATTCATCCTGTCAATCTTGAAACCGAAATTGGCATCATGATAGGTGAAAAAGAATATTGGAACCAGGGTTACGGCACTGAAACGATGATCCGCATGCTTAAATATGGTTTTGAAGAGTTAAACCTGAATCGCATCTTTTTGCGGGTTTTTGAAGGCAACGAAAGAGGCAAACAAGCCTACCGCAAAGCGGGTTTTATCCATGAAGGCACTTTGCGTCAGGCTCAATATCACCGCGGGCGTTATTGGGACGTGGACATCATGAGTATTTTAAAAAATGAATGGAAGATTAATTTTTAGGAGAGAAACAAATTCATGAACGTGGTTAGAAACAGACCGTCAAGCTCTTTATATGGAAACATTCGTTTATTTGCAGGGAACGGCTCACCCGCGCTTGCAAAAGAAATCGCTGATTATCTTGGCTTGGAATTGGATGGCATCGATATTCACGAATTTACCAACGAAAATCTTTTCGTCCAATTGCATCATTCAGTCCGCGGACAAGATTGCTATATCATCCAAACCACCTCCTCACCCGTCCATCGCAATTTGATGGAGCTGCTGATCATCGCCCAGACCCTGATGCTCGATTCTGCCGGGCGCATAACCATGGTCTTTCCCTACATGTGCTACGGCCGTTCTGATCGAAAAGACCAACCCCGCGTTCCAATCACAGCCAAACTGATTGCCGATATGATGCAAATTGCCGGTGCTGATCGCTATATGACCATGGACCTTCATGCCGGTCAAATCCAGGGCTTTTTCGATATCCCCGGCGATGTCCTTTCTGCTTACCATATCCTCAAACCCTATTTGAAGGAATACATCAAAAAAATGCACAATCCGGTGCTTTTGACCGCTGACCTCGGCTTCGCAAAGCACGGTCGCCGCTACGCTCAGGCACTTGATATCCCGCTCTCATTCATCGAAAAACGCCGTATGGATAATGAAGACCATACCGAAGCGCTCAATCTAATCGGTGACGTTAAAGACCGGGATGTTTTGCTGATCGACGACGAAATCGACACCGGCGGTTCAATTTGTGAAGCAGTAACAACCGCCAAGAAAAATGGTGCCCGTAATGTTTATGTCGTTTTTGTTCATCCGGTTTTATCTGTCGATGCCGCCGAGCGGCTTTCAGCTCTGCCGGTTAAGCACTTCATCACGACCAATACAATTCCGATTCCCGATGAAAAACTCAAGTTATTCGGAAATCGAATCACAATTCTTAGCATTGGTCCACTTTTAGGCGAAGTGATTAAACGAGCCAACGAAGGCAGCAGTGTCGGAGCGATGTTCAACGAGTAAGGATTGACTTTGCCCGAATTACCCGAAGTCGAAACCATCAGGCAACGCCTGATTAAGGGCTTTGACAAGAGCCCTTCCATTTTGAATCAAAAAATCAGCCAAGCCAAAATCTTTTGGCTTGGCTCGCTTTCAGAACCGGACTTTCTCAGTTTTAATGCTCTCGTACCCGGACAGCATGTTTTAGATGTTCAAAGACGGGCAAAATATTTGGATATTCTGCTTGAGGATTGGCATTTAATTATTCATCTGCGCATGAGTGGCGATCTCTATTTGGAGCCATCCGATACAAGCGAAGAAAACGCTTTTCGCAATCGCAAGCATGACCGTTTATGGCTTGAATTTGAATCAGGCTGGCGCTTGGTCTTCAATGACCTGCGAAAATTTGGCAAAGTTTGGCTCCTGGCTGACCCGACAAAACTGCTTGGAACCTTAGGACCTGAACCCTTCGACGAAAATCTCACAGCTGAACGCTTTTATGAAATGCTCGCAGGACGCTCCCGCCAACTCAAACCAAGCTTGTTAGATCAACACTTCATCGCCGGAATTGGTAATATTTATTCCGATGAAGCCCTGTTCAAAGCCAAACTCCATCCTTTACGAACAACCGACAGCCTTGATTTTGAGGACGCCAAACGACTCTTAGCTGCAATTCGACAAGTTTTAACCCAAGGGATTGACCAAAAAGGAGCCAGCATCGATTGGGTTTATCGCGGTGGTGATTTTCAAAATTATTTTCAGGTTTACCAACAAAATGGCAACCCCTGCCCCGTTTGTGGTCATCCCATAGAAAAAATCAAAGTTGCCCAACGAGGCACTCACCTTTGCCCAAATTGCCAGGTTTTAATAGGCTAACAAGACCAATTTGTAGGGCGCGTTTGAAAGGGCCTCGAGCATTGAGATCGGTTTACCTTGCGCCCTTTCAACCCGCCTGCGTTTAGTTCGCGATAGCGAATTTCTTTGAATTTTTGTAGGGCGAGATTGAATGGGCTATTAACCTCTTGATTGTTAAGCGGCGCGCCCATTCAATCCGCCTGCATTTAGACCCCGCACAAACCTCAAACGGCGGACATCGTACCCGAACGAAGTGTGTGGTATTGAAGATGGGATTGCGCAAAAAATCCCTTGGAGCTTAACCATCTTCAATCGCGCTCTACACACTAAAAAGAAGAAGTTAAAAAAGAAGAGAAATGAGCTAACTCATTTCTCCTCATGTTATTTCGTTTTGACTAATTAAGCATTCGCCTCAGGGACTCTTGACAATTGAGTCTGTCTCAATGTTGGTTTTATAAGCTTTCCATTCTCCGACCACCACTTGACGCTATCCCTAACCGTCTCCTCTAAGGGTCGGGCATTAAAACCCAAAACCTTAACCGCTTTTTCACAGCTGATTTTCGAATTACTCAACAAAGTATTGAGCGCATAACGGGTTAGACGAGGACGTTTCTTTAATAAATGATAGAACCATTCAGCTAAGGGAGCAACTGCCCTCACCAACCAAATCGGTGCGTAAATTTCTAAACCTTTAGCTCCGGCAGCTTTTTGCACCATCGCACGATAATCCCGAACGCTAACCTGGTGACCCGGTAAGAGATAGGCTTGACCCGCCTCACCTTTTTCAATCGCGGCGATATGGGCATCAACAACATCGCGCACATCCACAAAATCGTAGGCCCCCTTCATGCTGAATGTCGGAGATTTCTTCATCCAGTAATAGGTCATCTCTCCCATTTCAGAACGCTTAAAATCATAAGGTCCCAAGACACCTGTTGGAGCCAGCACAACAGCATTTAATCCATTTTTTGCCGCTTCAAACACTAAGTTTGATGCTTGAGCCTTGGTTCGGTCATATCCTGCTCCGCTAACATCAAAGGGTAAGCTTTCATCGATAACTATTTTCGAATCAGGATGCCCATAAGCATGGATTGAACTGGTGTAAATCAGGCGTTGAATACCTTTTTCATTACAAGCCTTGATAACGTTCGCTGTTCCCTCAACGTTTACTTTCTGCATCTGCGGATATTGATCCGGCACAATCGCGACCAAAGAGGCAAGATGGAAAACCACCTCAACGCCTTCCATCGCTTTTAACAGCGAGGAGTAATCTAAAACATTCCCCTCAACGATTTCAGGCTTAGAGTCCAACAAAGGGCTTCTGTCTTCACCGGGCAAGACTAATGCCCGCACTTTTCTTCCCCTGTTGCTTAGTTCTCTAACCAACACATTCCCAATATGCCCTGCTGCACCAATCACTAAATCCATATTTTCACAACTTTCTAAAAACCTTAAGAATATCTCAGGCTTTTTACTTAACAGGAGTATAAGAAATAATGAAGTTTTTCAATAGTGCTAAATGTCACCAATATGTGCTTATAAATGTAATGTTTATCAAGGTCCAGTCTTCCCTGTTTGCTAATCCGCCTCTTCCAAATTCTGAAAAATCTACCCTGTCACAGATTCTTCTTGCCAATTCTCCGTTCTGATATAATCTTTTTATATTAATCAAAGAGGTGCTTATGAAAATTGCAATCGGATGTGACCATACCGCTTTAGCGTTGAAAGAAACAATTAAGAACTATCTTGATAGCCGTATGATTACCTATGAAGATTTTGGCACTTTTACTTCAGAAAGCGCTGATTACCCCCGAATAGCTGAGCTGGTTAGCAAAGCTATTCAATCGGGGCAATTTGACCGCGGTATTCTAATCTGCGGCACCGGCATCGGAATGTCGATGGCCGCCAATAAATTCCATGGAATCCGGGCTGCGGCTGTCAGCGAACCCTATTCCGCAATCCTTGCCAAACGCCATAACGATGCCAACGTGCTTTGTTTTGGCGCCCGTGTCGTTGCTGGTGGTTTAGCAACCCTGATTACCGAAGGCTGGCTAAACGCTTCCTTTGAAGGTGAACGCCATCAACGACGGGTAGATATGATCACTCGTATCGAACAGCGCAACAACCTCCCTCCGGTCGAGATTCAATCAGTCCCGGAGGACGACGAACCGACCATTCTAACCAGTTCAATTTAACGAATTACGGTTAAGCAAAGGGTTCGATTTGTTATCACTTCAGAATACTTATATATAAAGGAATAACTATGCAATACAAAGTTTTTGGCGATGTACTCCCAGGCGTAACCCTTCAACTGGATGCTGGGGAGAGTATTTACACCCAATCGGGTGGCATGAGCTGGATGACTGACAACATCCAAATGCAAACAAACGTAAAAGGCGGTTTGGGCAAAGGCTTGGGCAGAATGTTCACCGGAGAATCGCTCTTTATGGCAACCTACACTTCGCAAGCAAATGGTGCTGAGATTACCCTTACTTCCACCATGCCCGGCCAAATCCGAGCACTCCATTTGGATGGCACGAAGCAATATATCGCACAAAAGTCAGCCTTCCTTTGCGCTCAACTTGGTGTTGAGCTCTCAACACACGTCAACAAACTAAAAACCGGTTTGTTTGGCGGAGAAGGCTTCTTAATGCAACGCCTCAGTGGCGCTGGAATGGTTTTTCTTGAGTTGGATGGCTCAATTGTTGAAATTGAACTACAAGCCGGCCAAAGAATGAAAGTCGACACCGGTAACATCGCCTTTTTTGAGTCAGAAGTGAAGTATGACGTGGAAACGGTGAAAGGTTTTACCAATATTCTCTTTGGTGGCGAAGGTTTGTTCCTCAGCGTTTTGGAAGGTCCCGGAAAAGTGTGGCTCCAATCGCTCAACGCTGCTTCCTTTGCTCGACGTTTGATGGGTTTTATGCCCGGTAAAGGTTAATACTAAATAAGACTGAGACAAAAAAAGCGAGAAAATTCTCGCTTTTTTTGTCTCAGATGAATATGGGAATGGTTGAAGCCCTGTTCTTTGCTTTTTGGTAGTGCGAGATTGAAGGTGCCGGAAATGTTTTGATGCGGGATTCTTGCGCACCTTCAATCCGCCTACTCGTGACTTTAGGATCGCTCCGAATATTTTTTGTTGTACGTTTGTTTTCTAATCTTTTTCTTTTTTAGATGAATATGCAGGTTTTTCGGTAGGGCGAGATTGAAGGCGCCAAATATGTTGGATGTCGGAAACCTTGTGTGCCCTCAATCCGCCATCCCGAACCTAAAGTTGCGAATAGGCGGACCTGTACCCGAACGAAGTGAGTGGTATTGAAAATGGGACAACGCATAATGATATTAAGGTTAGAACATTTTCAATCGCGCCCTTGTATATTAGAGGGGAGACTTTAAGTGCTGATAAACTTAAGGTATCAACCAGGCAGGTGTGGGTGAATTTGTTCGCGCCCATGAGTCTTCTT
>Ga0265295_1003360_pt1 | contig 23420 bp, 21 predicted proteins | sample Munlansysbiofilm_FD_192503 | JGI IMG/M metagenome (GOLD analysis project Ga0265295, IMG submission 192503) | Leachate microbial communities from a municipal landfill in Southern Ontario, Canada - Methane capture system biofilm | ecosystem: Engineered > Solid waste > Landfill > Unclassified ...
TCTGCCTGAAATTTGGGAAAACGGCTTCGCAGGTCGCTCTTCAGTGTTTTTATCTCGTAAAAATGGGTCAAGCTTTAATAGTGGCAGTCTTTTCCATCAAGAGACCGAGACTTTTGCAATTGGCTCAACAGTATCAGAATTTCCCTCCATTGCAGATTAACAATTACGCAGGACTTGTTGTCGGTGAGATCCGAACAGTTTTGAATATTACTCATGAACGAGCTGCTTTTATCAACTCAATTAAGCAATTAGCCGTTATCTGCTGTGTGATATTTTTTTTCACCATAATTGTGCTCTATTGGGGGACAGGGTTTTTCTTGCGCCAGGTTGAGGAGTTGCAACAGCAACTAGAACTAAAAGTTTTACACAGAACTAAAGCACTAGAAGAGGTGAACCAACAATTGGCGCGCGAAATCGAAGAGCATAAATTGTCCCAAAAAGCACTCCAAAACCTTAGCGAACAAGATATGCTTACAGGTATTGCCAATCGTAGAAAGTTTAATGATTACTATGATATAGAGTGGAACGCTGCCTGTAGAGATAAACGGGTGCTGTCGCTACTGATGATAGATATTGATTACTTCAAACCCTATAATGATAAATATGGCCACCTTGCAGGGGATGATGCTCTAGTACAGGTTGCCACAACTCTAAAACAAAGTCTGTTGCGACCACGAGACTTTGTCGCGCGTTATGGTGGGGAAGAGTTTGTCTGCCTGCTTCCAGAAACGACCATGTCTGCAGCAATCAAGTTGGCTGAGCGGTTGCGCCAGAAAATAGAAGATCTCCAGTACATACACGAATTCTCACCGGCGGCAGCTGTGGTAACCATTAGCGTAGGTATCGCTACAACTATACCCGAGTCCAGTCAGGCTAAAGAGGATCTGCTGGATCAGGCCGATAAAGCTCTGTATAAAGCAAAAAAAGATGGACGCAATCAGATCAAGGCAGCTTGATCAGCTGTGGTGAAGGATGAAACCAATCTCTTTTTTTTGATGTCGCCCCGACCGGACACGGCTCCGGATAAAAACAAAAAAAGCACTTAGCGTCGATTCGCTAAGTGCTTGATTTTTTGGTGCGCCAGGAGAGATTCGAACTCCCGGCCTTCTGATCCGTAGTCAGACGCTCTATCCAGCTGAGCTACTGGCGCAATGAGTGGTGGTTATCTCGCATTTAGGCGTTATTGTCAATAACCTTTTTGTACTTTTGTAGCAATTTAGGCAATGTTGCGTTTTAAATGGCGGAGAGGGAGGGATTCTCCTACTTCGTCACCAACGTCCTGTTGGCTCCTGCGTAGGCTCCCCTGCACTCACTGCCGTGGACTTCCTGTCCACTGTTCTGACATTAAGTCAGCGTTCGCTGCGCATCGAATCCAGCGAACATTGTAGCTTTATTAAATGGCGGAGAGGGAGGGATTCGAACCCTCGGTACAGGTTTCCCCGTACACTCGCTTAGCAGGCGAGCGCCTTCAGCCGACTCGGCCACCTCTCCGCAATAAAATTTTACGCGATGCTTAATCTACGAATTAAACAGCGCTATTCTGACATTAAGTCAGCGTTCACTACACTTTAAATATAATTAAAAGCATAGTTTATATAAATGGCGGAGGAGGTAGGATTTGAACCCACGGTACTTTCGTACAACGGTTTTCAAGACCGCCGCCTTAAGCCACTCGGCCACTCCTCCGCAACAATGATCTATCTTTTGGTGATGCGTTCTAAACCACCCATGTAGGGTTGCAACACCTTGGGAACTATTACGCTCCCATCTTCTTGCTGATAATTTTCCAGTACTGCCAGCAGCGTCCGTCCAACCGCTAGGCCCGAGCCGTTCAGCGTGTGAACAAATTCTGTTTTGGCACCTTCGCTGGGACGATAGCGTATCGCTGCTCGTCGTGCCTGAAAGTCACCAAAATTCGAACAGGATGAGATCTCACGATATACCGACTGGCCTGGCAACCATACTTCGATATCGAAGGTACGTGCTGCCGAAAAACCGATATCTGCTGTACAGAGATCAACAACTCTATAGGGCAGTTCTAAAAGCTGCAGAACTTTCTCTGCGTTAGCTAGTAGCTTGGCCAACTCCTGTTCTGAATCCTGCGGAGCGACGAATTTAACCAGTTCAACTTTGTTGAATTGATGTTGGCGTATCAGTCCGCGTGTATCACGCCCATGTGATCCAGCCTCTTTGCGAAAACATGGAGTGTGGGCGGTATAACATAATGGAAGCTGTTCTGCACCTAAAATCTCATCACGATGAATATTAGTTACTGGAACCTCTGCCGTAGGAATCAGAAAATAATCTGGTCCTTCAACGTGAAACAGGTCATCTTCAAACTTGGGTAGTTGCCCCGTCCCCGTCATGGAATCTCTGTTTACCATAAAGGGCGGAAGCATTTCAACATATTTGTGTTGCTCGGTGTGCAGATCGAGCATGAAGTTTATCAATGCTCTTTCTAAGCGCGCGCCAGCCCCTTTATACAGAGTAAAACGGGCTCCTGTTAACTTGCCACCACGTTCAAAATCGAGAATATCCAGTCTTTCGCCGATATCCCAGTGCGCTTGCGGGGTGAAGGTAAATTCTCTAATTGTACCCCACTTGCGAATTTCGACGTTGTCGTCTTCGCTAGCCCCGATGGGACAATCTCGTTGGGGTAGGTTAGGTATGGTCAGCAAAATGCTCTGCAGAGCCTCAGTGGTGATGCGCAACTGTTCGTCCAGATCTTTTATTTGTGCCGCTACCTCTTTCATGCGCACGATCTCATCTTTTACTTGGCTCTTGTCTTTGGTTTTTCCGATGAGGGCAGAAACACGATTTTTCTCTGCTTTGAGTGTGTCGGCACTGATGAGTAGTTCGCGGCGGCGTTGATCTAATTTGGCAAACTCATCCAAATTGATTGCTGAACCGCGCGTCGCTAGGCGTTGCTGAGCTTCTTCTAAATTATCGCGCAAAAACTTTATATCCAGCATGTTGTGCTCCCATCGTATATTAAACAGTGATATTGGTTATATAGTGACCATTTTGACAAAAAACCGACTGTTTTCGTAACATTTATGAACTAGTGCGTCAACTCGATTTGCCGCCTATTCCGAAATTTTACTCACTCTTACCATTAACCCACCAATCACTTTTGTTGTCAAACCACCAACGACTTGAATCTGTGACCCAGATTGTTGCGGCCAACTCACGGGCTAAATCTGTTTGGAGACGCTGCAGGGCAAAAGAGTACCAGTGTTGCGCATATTGATTGCCCAGATCTTTATACTCTTTTAACGCTAAAATCATCTCTAATTGGTCAGCATCATGAGCTAATTGTGCCTCGAGGCTCTCTTTTGCGTCAAATTTTGTCAAAGTATCTTGATATTCCGCCCCGAACGGTAAGGTGGCGGCTAAATCACTTATAGCTTTTTTTTCGTCGGCCTGAACGTACTTTTTATTTACGTAGTTTAGGTCGCCGGTGCGCGCTTCGGGAATATCGTGAAACAGGCACATGGTTACCACCTGGTTGCAATCGGCGCCGTCAGTCATTTTTGCTAAAGTGTAGCCGATCATCGCGGTGCGGAATGAGTGCTCGGCAACTGATTCTGATCCCGAGCCTAAAAATTGAAAGCCGCTGCGCGGAGTTTTTTTTAGCATTCCCACTTCAAAAAAGAAATTTGCTATATTTTTCATCAATTACTGCTTTCTGTTGAGATACGCTGAGTTTTGCCGCATAATTAAAAAATGCTATTGAGGCGGTGTCGGTGTATGCTAGATTACCCACGATGAAATAGTTGTTTACTACCTATCTGTTTTTATTGCCGATCACAAGATATATCATAGGATTTGTCTGATGCAAAAATTAAACGGTACACTGGATGTTACCTCCTTAGCTGAGATCCTGCGCCTGTGTTCAGTACAGCAAAAAACTGGAGCTCTTAATCTGGTACGCGCTGGGATAAAAAAACGCTCTATTTTCATAATGGCGTGTTGATCTATATCACTTCAAACAAAGCTGGCGAACGCGTCGGCGAATATCTTATTCAGCGTGGTGATTTAACGCGGACATGGGCAGGGTTTTTACTCAAAGATAGTAAACGTAACGGTATTGCGTTCACGACCAGTCTGCTGAAAAAAAATATTTTCAATAAAACTAAGCTAGAAGATGCGCTCTCCGATTTGGCCAACACGGCATTGGCCGATGTGCTCTCGTGGACAAACGGCACCTTTGAATTTAGCGATAAATTGCCGCAGCAGGCTTTAGATGGGCCTATCCGTATCAGCGAAGTTCAGGCTATGCAGCAACTGTTGCAGGGTAATGATAGCCAGAGTGCGGTGGATAAAACCGGAGAATTGTTGCGTAATATCGCCCAAAAGATTTCCAGCGATAATTTCTCATTGCCGCTGTTGCCTAACATTATGCTTAAGCTGGAAGCCTGTTGGGAAGATAATACTGTAGATGGGCAAATCCTGAAAATTGTGCGTTCAGATCAGGTGTTGAGTGCTTTTCTGCTGCGTGTGGTTAATGCCGCGGTAGATAGCAAGAAACATGCAAGTACAATCAAACAGGCGCTGGAGCTCTATTCTGTAGATCATCTCATCGGTGTTGTCCATGCGCAACTTGCCTGCGCTCAACCGCCGAAGCACAAAGATACCGTGTCACAGATGTCTCAACATGCGTTGCGCTGTGCCTGCCTTGCGGAACAGATTGCCGCGCAACTCGGCGAGGACATGGAGATGGCATTTATCTGTGGCCTGTTTCATAACATTGGCAAGGTACTTTTGCTGCAACTGCTGGTGGATGAGAACATGCCGGACGAGCAACTACCGCAGTTGGTTACTAAGTATAGTCAAAATACTGGAGCTCTGTTGTCTCGGCGTTGGAACCTTGGCCCTGTTGTGCATGATTGTATTAAGTTTTATGCCCAGCCGCAATTGGCACGGGAACATCAAAATATGGTGGAAATTATCTATTTGAGCCACATGTTGTTACTCAAACCCAATGAAGCAGAAAATGCGGTGCAAAATTGTACCCATGTGCGGGAGGAGCTGCTGAACATCGCCGATCTAAACAGCAATCTAGCTTTAATCGATGAGGTTGTAGCCGCTATCTACTGACCCGTGTCGATAAATATCCTCTGTTTAAGCAATCGTTGCCAATATCTCCGTACCTAACACTCGCTGTTGCCAACTCTTAATTCCGCTAATGTGCGCCAATTGTTCGGCATTTTTGGGCGTGTGACGCGCGATACTCTCTAAGATTGCGTTGTTGATAAGTATCCCCGCATCTAGCTCAAGTTTGCTCGCTTTTGCCTGACGCCATCTCTTTAATTTGTTCAGACGATTATCTACAGCGGCATCACGTTTAAGGCGCTCAGTGCGCGGGAAACTGGGAAGCTCACTGGCGTCGATCTGCAGGGCTGGTTGCAGGGCGTTTAAACAGGCTCTACCATAACGTTCAATCAGGCGTGGGGCAAAATCGTCCACTTGGTTAAGCTCATCTAAACTGCTAGGACAGATGTGCGCTAAAGATAACAGCGTCTTATTACCCAACACCTTATATGGTGGACAATTGCGCCGCTGCGCTTCGCCGTCGCGCCAACTTAGCAGTGCTTCCAGTACTGCCAGGCCGCGCGGAGTCAATGCTCCAGCTCCTTTGAAATAGAGAAATGCTGGCCCCTGTTTTACCTGAAAGCGCGCCGCTTCTAGCAGCTCAAACTCCTCTTGTGCCCACCATAAACGATCTTTTTCCTGTAGCTCTTTTTCGAGAATCAGTGCCAGTTGGTGTAGATAACGCGTATCTTCGGCGGCGTATTCACACATGGGCAGCGGTAGCGGTCTTTTAGACCAATCAGCCCGTTGATATTTTTTATCCAGAGTTATGGAAAAATATTTATTCAGCACATCGGCAAGGCCAACACGCTCGGTGCCAAGCAGTTGACTGGCGATCATGGTGTCAAACAGTCCGCGAATTTCAATATTACAGTCGCGGTACAGACAGCGCACATCGTAATCGGCAGCGTGAAATATTTTGCGTATTTTCGGATCTGCCAATACCGGCAATAGCGGCGCTAAATCAGCACCAGCTAAGGGGTCGAGCAGCACTGTGTGCTCAGTGTTGCTGTGGTAGGTAAATTGGATCAGGCACACTTTTTCCTGAAAAGAGTGCATGGAATCCGCTTCCATATCTACCGCAAAAACACTTAATTGGCGCAGATCTTGGGCCAACTGCGCAACTTCGCGCGAGGTGGTTAAAATAGGAATTGTTGTCTCTGGTTGTGCTTGGGTCATATCTAATTTGTTCATAAGTTGTGTCTTAGCACCTCTAGTGTCTGTTCCATCTGTTGGCGCGTGCCTATGGAGATGCGTACCCCATGCTTGAGAAGCGGATCGCTGAAATGGCGCACTAAAATTTTGTGCTCTTTCAGGGTGTCGTAAACACGCTGGCCATCGCCATCGGCAGGGCTGGCAAAAACAAAATTGGCCTGTGACTGAATGACGCTAAAACCCAAGTCACGCAGTTGCGCGATGAACCACTCGCGGGTGGCACAGATCTCGCTAACTCGTTGTTTCAGGTAACCCTGATCTCGCAGCGCCGCTTCGGCGGCAACTAATGCCAAACGGTCGAGATGGTAGTGGTCGCGAATTTTATCCAAGGCGGCAACTATTTGTGGATGGGCAACCGCCAGCCCCAGACGCATACCAGCTAGCGCATAACTCTTAGAAAAAGTGCGGGTTACTACTAGGTTGGGGTGCTGTTTGACTAGGGGCAGTGCTGTTTCGCTGGCAAAATCTGCATAGGCTTCATCGACTACTAATATGCCGTCGCAGCGGTTGGCGATGTCGCTTATTTCGCTATGACTAAAGGTTATGCCCAAGGGGGCATTAGGATTGGTGAGGAAAAAAAGTTTCCCAGTATAGCGTGGGGGAAAATCGGCAATTTTAAAGTCGGGGGTTAGCTCAAAGTTGCGCACCTTAGCACCTTGAATATCAATTAAGGTGCCGTAGTAGGAGTAGGATGGCTGTATAAACGCCACTTCATCACCTTCATTAGCACAGGCGCGAATAAGATTATTGAGCAGTTCATCCGAGCCATTAGCCATAATCAGCCAGTCGGCATCAAAACCGTAGAGTTCAGCGGCAGCTTGGCGGGCACGGCGGCTGGCGGCATCGGGATATTGGCGCAAAGAATCCCCGTGCTCTCCTAGTTCGGCACGAATTGCTGCAGCAACTTTAGGCGATGGTGGATATGGGTTTTCGTTGGTGTTGAGTTTTATCCACTGCTCGGGATTTTCGGGCTGAAAACCGGGAACATATCCGGCCATTTCGGCAATGTTTTTACGTAATTGGATCATCTTTATGACTTCCACGCTGGAGTGTTGATTTAATAAGTCTCTAAAACCTGGTAACCTGTTGTCCGGCGCACCGGAGTAAAGCCAACTGCGCGCGCTAATTCGATAAGTTGCTGCTGCGTCATACGGAAGGCTACTCCCGTGGCGGCAACAACATTCTCCTCCAGCATCGTTCCACCGAGATCATTAGCGCCAAAACGCAGGGCCACCTGAGCCATTTTGTCCCCTTGGGTAACCCAACTAGCCTGGATGTTGTCGATATTATCCAGCACCAGCCGTGATAGAGCGACAACGCGCAAGTAGTCGCAGCCTGTAGCTGTAGTGCCGCCGAGCTCGGTGTTGTTGGGTTGGAATGACCAGCTGATAAATGCGGTAAACCCACCCGCTTTGTTGTGGCTGTTCTGCTGCATCTCTCGTACACGAAACATGTGCTCCACCAGTTGCTCAGGTGTCTCGCCGCAGCCAAACATCAGGGTGGCCGTGGTGTTCATGCCGAGGTCATGCGCCTGCTCCATAACATCTGCCCACTGGCGCCAGCCAATTTTGTTGGGTGAGATGTGCTGGCGTACTTCGTCTACCAATACTTCGGCGCCACCACCGGGGATAGACTTTAACCCCGCGGCCTGTAGGCGCGTTAAGCACTCTTTGACGCTTAATTTTGATAGTTGCGCAATCTGGATGATCTCCGCCGGCGACAGTGAATGGATCTGTACCCTAGGGAAACACTGACTTAACTGCTGGAATAACTCTTCAAACCACTCAATCGTCAAGCTCGGATGTACGCCACCCTGCATCAGGAGTTGGGTGCCGCCATGGTCGACGAGCTCTTGCACTTTGGCAAATATTTCGTCGTAACTAAGCAGGTAGGCTTTGGCATCATTTTCATCGCAATAAAAGGCGCAGAAGCGACATTTGCAGCAACAGACATTGCTGTAGTTGACATTGCGATCAACTACAAAACTAACTTGGCCATTGGGGTGGCGGCGCTTACGCTGCTCGTCGGCTAGCTGTCCCAGCGTGAGTAGATCGGTCTGGGTCAATAAATATAGTGCCTCTTCGCGGTTTAAGCACTGAACGCTGCTCAGTTTATCTTTAATCGTTTGCAATGTCATCGTAGACTCGTATGTGCTGATAGAGAGTGTCGCGTTCCACTGGTATTTTACCGGCATTGCGAATCTGGCGGATGATCTCCTGTTTTTCCAGTTGTTGTGGAGAGTCGGCACCGGCATCGTGTCCGATTTTCTCTTCGACTACGGTGCCATCGAGATCGTTAACACCAAAGCAGAGCGCCACCTGCGCAATCTTGAGGCCGAGCATAATCCAATAGGCTTTGATGTGTTGAAAATTATCCAGATAGATGCGGCTTATCGCTAAGGTTTTCAGACTGTCTATGCCACCTGGCCCCTTGGCGTTGGGGATGCGGGTGTTGTCTGGCTGAAATGCCAGAGGAATAAAAGATTGAAAACCACCAGTTTTATCCTGCAGAGCACGTAGCTTAGCCATGTGATCAACGCGATCAGCGTAGCTTTCGACATGTCCAAACAGCATGGTAGCGTTGCTCTTTAATCCACCAGTGTGAATTTTTTCTGTCACCTCCAGCCAACGTTCTCCGGATATCTTTTCTGGACATATTTGATTGCGCACCTGCGCGCATAGAATCTCGGCGCCGCCACCAGGGGTGGAGTCGAGGCCTAGGCGTTTAAGCTCGGAGATGACCTCTTCTACTGGCAGCTGGGAGATCTTCGCAAAGTAGTCGATCTCCACTGCGGTAAAGGCCTTAATCTTCATGTGGGGATTATTGGCTTTGATGGTTGCCATCATGCGCAGATAGAATTCAAAAGGCAGTTCTGGATGCAGGCCGCCAACCATGTGCAACTCGGTGGCTCCGGCGGCATTGGCTTCAGCTGCTTTTTCCAGAATCTGGCTAAGATTGTAGGTGTAACCACCTGACTCACCAGGCTCCTTGCTAAAGGCGCAAAAGCGACACTGATTGACGCAGACATTGGTGTAGTTAATATGCCGATTGACGTTGAATAGCACCCTGTCACCATTTTTGCGCTGGTTAACACTGGACGCTAACTGGCCGATGCCGAACAGGTCGTCTGATTCAAATAGTTGTAGCGCCTCAGCGTCGCTGATACGTTCATTGTTATCAATTTTCGCCCGTACCCGGGCAATTATATCACTCATGGGTTTCTCCCCAGCGTAGAAATAGCCTGTGGGGCAAGCCAAGGCTGTCGCAGATTTTTCCGACGACAAAATTGATCAGCTCCTCCACTGTTTGCGGCTGGCTGTAAAACGCCGGCATTGCCGGCAGAATAATGGCTCCAGTCTGTGACAGCGTCAGCAGGTTCTGAAGATGAATACTGTTAAACGGAGTTTCTCGCGGTACAATTATCAACTTTTTGCGCTCTTTTAACATCACATCAGCAACTCGCTCGATGAGGTTGCTGCTGAGTCCGGTAGCGACACGGGCGACGGTTCCCATGGAGCTGGGGACGATCACCATGGCATCAGCTGCAGCTGAGCCACTAGCAATGGGCGCGGTAAACTGCTGCTCACCATAGCAGCTTAACTGCTCGGCAGACGCCGCAAAGAACTCCTGCGCCTGCTGCTGAAACATATTGTTGTCTGTTGCCCACTCTAGCTGCTGTTCCAGTGCCGATACTTGGCGCGCGGCGTTGGACATCAGCAGCGCTACGCGCTGGCCATCCTGTAATAGTTGCCGCACTAGCGTGGTGCCATACACTGTCCCCGAGGCTCCAGTAATGGCGACGACAATATGCATTGGGTGCGGAGTCGCTATGTTGGGCTGCATGGCTATCATAGAATAATGACATCCAGCAGGACAAAAATAAACAAAGTGACACTTATGTAGCCGTTCATGGTGAAAAAGGCTGCGTCCATTTTACTTAAATCCCCAGGTTTTACTAAGGTATGCTCATAAAACAGCATTGCCGCTACTGTGGCTATGCCTAGCAGATATATCCAGCCCAAATTGCTGCCCGATGTAGCTAATAGCAACATAATAATCATGCCGATATGAAACAGGCGCACTAGGTAAAATGATGCCTCCTCGCCCAACTTAGCTGGAATCGAGTGCAGACCATGATCACGGTCGAAGTCGAGATCTTGCAGGGCGTAGAGGATGTCGAAACCGGCGACCCACAGCAACACCGCTAAGCCTATCAAGACAATGGAGACACTGATATCACCGCGGATAGCGATCCATGCACCAACCGGTGCCGCGCCGAGGCACAGTCCTAGTACTAGGTGGGCATAGAGGGTGAAGCGTTTGGCGAAGGAGTAGAGGGCGAGGAAAAACACCGCTACTGGCGATAGGTAAAAGCACAGTGGGTTAAGTTTATAGGCGGAGAACACTAGCACCGCAAAGGAGATGATGACGAATAGCCAGGCTTCCCAGTGTGCCACAACTCCAGCGGGGATATGGCGTTCAGCCGTGCGCGGATTTAGTGCGTCAATGCTTGCATCGAGAATACGATTTAGTCCCATAGCGCCAGAGCGAGCGCCGACCATGGCCAGACAGATCCAGAAAAATTGTGCAAAAGATGGTGCCTGCTGAGCGGTGTGCGCTGCAACGACCAGCCCAATTAGCGCAAAAGGAAAAGCGAAAACGGTGTGCGAAAATTTAATCATTTCCAGCAGAGATTTTATTTTAGTCAATATGGTTGCCATGAAACGACATCCTTTCGCTACTATCCATAGCACGCGGTGCAGCGAACCTATGGAGCTTTAATGCAGTTATTTAGTAAATCTGGTTCAAAAATATTTAAGCTGCCCTAGGGCAAAATTGCCCCACTTTACACCTGCGTCCAAGCACGAATCAAGGTTTTTGCCACTTTGGCGTAAAAGTGAGCAGCTGCCAAGCTAGGTAACCTCTTCCTCTGGTTGCATCTCCGCATAGGTAAATCGTTAAAAAATGGTTACAAAATAGAGAGAATGCGTAGGAAAAATATTTATTTTAAATAATACGATGTTATATTTATGTGAAATTCAGTGGAGGGAATATGAAATATACGCTTTACCTCACCGCAACTCTAACCGCTTTTTGGCTGCTTTTATCCGGCTACAATACCCCATTTATCCTCTCCTGCGGAGCCTGTTCGATTGCGGTGACGGTGTTTGTCGCTCAGCGTATGCGCGTTATTGATGCTGAAGCTCAGCCCGTCCAGTTGCCTGTGCGCACTGTTATCTATTTTGTGTGGCTAGTCAAAGAGATTGCTCTGGCCAATTTCGCAGTATGTCGGCGTATCTGGTCGCGTCATGTAGATATCAGCCCAACCATGATATGCGTTAAGTCCAGTCAGAAAACTCCATTTGGTATTATGATGTATGCCAACTCCATTACTGTTACTCCAGGTACGGTATGTGTAAATGTAGATGGTAATAACCTAGAGGTGCACGCGCTAACTTGGAGTGCAGCTGAGGATCTACTCAGCGGTGAGATGGATCGCCGCATCAGCCAGTTGGGGGTTTAGTAATCTATGTATGCAGCAGCTGCGTTAGCTATTTTGGTGGTAATGGCCTTGACCTTAGTGCGGGCGTTAGTGGGGCCTACTGCCTTTGATCGCCTATTGGCGGTCAACATGTTTGGTACCAAGACCGTTTTGCTTATAGCTGTGGTTGGTTTTATGACCGACCGACCCGATTTTCTGGATATTGCCATAGTTTATGCTCTGGTTAATTTTTTAAGCACTTTGGCGGTGCTGCGCTTTTTTGAGCGTCAGCTCCACGAAGGTAGTGCCCCGCCGGAGGAGGAATAATTTGCTGATGGATTTCGATCTTCTGGACATATTGACAGCGCTGTTTTTGACTGTTGGCTGTTTTCTGGGCATTAGCGGTGGCGTTGGCCTGTATCGACTGCCAGACTTTTTTAGTCGGCAGCACGCAACTGGGGTGACGGACTCAGCCTGCTCTTTTTTGATCCTTTTTGCCCTGATACTGCAGTCTGGTTTTACCCTAGTGAGCGTCAAGTTGTGCTTTATCTTCTTCTTTTTGGTAATAACCAGCACCACCGCTACTCACGCCTTGGCGAAATCGGCGCTACACAAGGGGATTACCCCAATCTTGGGGCGAGAGGATAAACGCTGATGGAAGCTGCTGTTGATATCGTTCTGCTGTCACTTTTATGCGTGACGGTAATAGTCATTGTCTATATCCGTAAGCTTTTTTGCGCCATCATGCTGTTGGGCATTTTTAGCCTCATATCTGCGTCCCTGTTCATTACCATGGATGCGGTAGATGTGGCTTTTACCGAGGCCGCTGTTGGCACCGGTATCTCCTCTATTTTGCTGCTCAGCGCGTTGTCGCTAACTCATACCCGGGAGCGTCGCCCTGCCCACCAGCCCTATGTCGCGCTAATGGTGGTGGCAGTTACCGGCGCGGTTCTGGTGTACGGCACTATGGATCTCCCTGCGTTCGGCGACCCAGATTCGGCTATTCATCGGCACATGGCAGTGCGTTTTATTGTCGATTCTCCCCAAGAGGTTGGCCCGCCCAATGTGGTCACCTCGGTGCTGGCTAGCTATCGCGGTTACGATACTCTGGGCGAGACGACGGTTATCTTTACCGCCGGCATTGCGCTGGTGGCGCTGTTGGGTTTTAACCGCCGCAAGGAGTTTAAGGTGCGTTTAAGCGGCGCACAGATTACCTCTGTTCCAGAGGTGCCGTTGTCGTCAGCGCCCAAGGTTCCCAATGCCGACTATCTGGTGTTGCGCATCGTAGGTAAGATGTTTATTCCGTTAATTATGTTGTTTGCCCTGTATGTGCAATTTCATGGTGATTACGGCCCCGGTGGTGGTTTTCAGGCTGGGGTGATATTTGCCAGTGCCATCATGCTCTATGCCATGATCTTCAATGTGGAGACGGCTATGCGCGTGGTTACTCCCACTGCGCTGCGCCTGTTGGCGGTATTGGGTCTGCTGCTGTACGGCGGGGTCGGGGTACTGTGCATGCTTCTCGGAGGAAATTTCCTCGACTACAATGTGCTGGCGCATGCGCCACTGCACGGCCAACATCTGGGTATTTTTCTTATCGAGCTCGGGGTGGGAATCACGGTATTTGCCATCATGGTGACTATGTTTTATGCCTTGGGTAATCGTAGCGGAAGGTCGGTATGAACTGGGTAGGACACTACAACTACTGGGTGGCTATTTTTTTGATGATGTCGGGATTCTACGTGGTTATCACGCGTGGCAATCTGATCAAGAAGTTGATCGGCCTGAATGTCTTTTCCACCTCAGTTTTTCTCCTGTATATCTCCATGGGCAAGATTAACGGTGGCACTGCGCCCATCTATAGCGAACATACTCTGCCAGGACAGCTGTTCTCCAATCCGGTGCCTCATGTGTTGATTCTTACCGCTATTGTTGTCGGCGTGGCCACTACCGCAGTGGGGTTAGCGTTGACGGTGCGCATCAATGAACGCTACGGCACCATTGAGGAAGATGAAATTCGCGCTAAGGATGATTCCCTATGAACCATCTCCCCATTCTACAGGTTATAATTCCACTTCTGGCCGCACCGCTATGCATCATATTTGCTAGTCGCCGCCTGGCGTGGCTGATTACTTTGGCAGCAACTTGGGCTAGCTTTGCAGTTAGTTTGTTGATCGCTCAGCAGGTGGTTACCGTTGGCGCACTGAGTTATGATATCGGTGGCTGGCCAGCTCCATGGGGGATCACTTACTATATCGACTACCTCAACGCTTTTGTGTTGTTCATTGTCTCAGGCATGAGCGCTCTGGTTCTGCCCTACGCCTTCAAGAGCGTGCAGCAGGAGATTGATGCCGCATCGCAGCCATATTTTTATAGTCTGTTGCTGGTATGTCTGGCGGGGTTGTTGGGGATAACGGTCACCGGCGATGCCTTCAATATGTACGTTTTTCTCGAGTTATCATCCTTATCCTCTTACGCTCTGATCGGTATGGGGTCGCGCCGCCGCGCTCTGACAGCGGCCTATCAATATCTGGTGATGGGCACCATCGGGGCCACTTTTATTCTCATCGGTATCGGCTTGCTGTATAGTCTGACCGGTAGCTTGAACATTCAAGATATCTCCTACCAGTTACATGCCAATCAGATTATCGGTAGCAGTAACCGGACACTATTGACCGCATTTGCCTTCATCACCGTCGGCCTGAGCCTTAAACTGGCGCTGTTTCCCCTGCATCTGTGGCTACCCAACGCCTACTCCTATGCCCCCTCGGTGGTAACCATCTTTTTAGCCTCTACCGCCACCAAAGTAGCCATCTATATGTTGCTGCGTTTCTGTTACAGCGTGGTTGGCAGCGGCTCTATTTTTCAGGTGTCGCTGGGGAAGATTTTTTTACTTCCATCGCTGGCCGCGATAATTATCGCCTCCGTGGTGGCAATTTTTCAGTACGACATCAAGCGTATGCTGGCGTACTCAAGTGTAGCGCAAATCGGCTATATGACTTTGGGTTTGAGCTTGTCGAATCTCGGAGGTCTGAGCGCAGGCATTCTGCACATGTTTAATCATGCCCTGATGAAAGGGTTGCTGTTCATGACCATGGGGGCGGTGAGTTATCGCGTCGGGTCGGTATATCTCACCGATTTTCGTGGGTTAGGTCGGCGCATGCCCTTTACCATGGCGGCGTTTGTCATCGGTGGTTTGAGCCTGATGGGGGTGCCGAGCACCGCCGGTTTTGTCAGTAAATGGATGCTGGTGCAGGCGGCAATGGAACGCGGCTGGTGGGACGTGATTGTCCTGATCCTGATCGGTTCGCTGCTGGCGGTCATATATGTGTGGCGGGTGGTTGAAACCGCCTATTTTAATCCTCTGCTGGAGTTGGAAGAGGAGGAGGTGGGGGAAGCACCGCTATCGCTGCTCGTGCCTATGTGGCTGATGGTTATCGCGAATATCTATTTTGGTATCGATAGCTCTATCCCGGTCAATTTTGCTCAGCGCGCCGCCGCCTTATTGTTAGGGGGAATGTGATGTCGACTACGGTGTTACTAGAGTTATGCATTCTGATCCCGGCCTGCGGAGCTCTATTTATCGCCGCCAGCTCGCGGTTTCCCAACCTGCGCGAAGGGGTGACTATTACTACGGCGCTGGGACTGTTCTGTGTAGTTGCTGCGCTGCATCTTCGTCCCGATGCGTTGCATCTCGCCCCAATTGTTGTCGCTCAACCACTGCCCGGTTTGCCGTTTATCCTGGCACTGGAGCCGCTGGGCTTACTCTTCGCCAGCATCGCCAGCCTGCTATGGCTGATCACCTCGCTGTACACTATCGGCTACATGCGCGGCAATAATGAGTCCCATCAAACGCGCCTGTATATCTGTTTTGCCATCGCTCTGGCGAGTACCATGGGGATAGCTTTGGCGGGCAATCTGATCACTCTGTTTGTCTTTTACGAATTGTTAACGCTATCGACCTATCCGCTGGTAGCTCACAAACAGGATCACGATGCTATTAGTGGCGGGCGGGTCTATCTGGGCATCCTCATCAGCACCTCGGTGGGCTTGTTGTTGCCAGCAATCATCTGGGTGTGGCATTTGACTGGCTCCACCACTTTTACAGCGGGAGGCTTGCTGGCCAAGGATCTCTCTCCTGTGTTGGTAACTGTTCTGTTGCTGATGTTCGCCTACGGTATCGGTAAGGCGGCCTTGATGCCGATTCATCGCTGGCTACCCGAAGCGATGGTGGCACCGACGCCGGTAAGTGCTCTGCTCCATGCCGTGGCTGTGGTCAAAGCTGGGGTGTTCTGCATGGTAAAAGTGGTGCTGTATATTTTTGGTGCCGACCTGTTGTTGAATACCGGTAGTAATATGGTGTTGATATATATTGCTGGTTTTACCATCGTTACCGCTTCGATAATCGCCCTGCGTCAGGATAATCTTAAGCGCCGCTTGGCCTATTCCACTATCAGTCAGTTATCCTATATCACGCTGGCGGTAGCTATGCTTACTCCGCAGTCTATTACCGGTGCGGCCTTTCACATCGCCTCACACGCTTTTGGTAAGATCACCCTGTTTTTTGCCGCTGGAGCTATCTATACCGCTGCGCACAAAACGCGGGTAAGTGAACTCAACGGCATCGGGCGGCGTATGCCGCTGACTATGCTGGCCTTCACTGTTGCTTCGCTGTCTATGATTGGTCTACCACCGGCGGCGGGGTTTATCTCCAAGTGGAACATTTTTCAGGGTGCTATGAGTAGCGATAATCTGCTGATTGTGGCGGTGTTCATGTGCAGCACTCTGCTCAATACCAGTTACCTGTTACCCATTGTCTATGCCGCATTTTTCAAAAAAGAGGTGCAACACTTACACCATGACCATGGTGAAGCACCTTGGCCGATGGTGGTGGCGCTGTGTGCAACGGCTCTATTGACCTTGGTGCTGTTTTTCTGGCCACAAATACCTCTGCATTTAGCCGCGCAACTTTCTGGAGTTGGCCGATGAAAAAATCTTCTGAACATTGCTCTCTGCGCAGGCGCTTAATGGCAGTTTTGGCGGTAATTACTCTGTGCTTAGCCGGATTAGACTTGGTGGTGCATCACCACTCGGTGGAGTGTATCTTGCCCGATTTTGCCCGCTATGTGGTGCTCAGCCTGCTGGGGAGTTTAGCTCTGATTGGTCTAGCTCTGGTGCTCGGAGCAGTGTTAAGCCGTAAGGAGGATTATTATGATAAATAGTCCTGCTCTGGATTATTGTTTAACTCCTGGAGTGTTGGTGATTTTGGCTGGTTGTATTTTGACCTGCGCCCATGGTTGGGGACAGCGCTTGCTGGTGCTGGCTATGCCTATAGTTGCGCTGCTGAAGTTGTGGAATTACGCTGCCGATGCGCAGTGGTCATGTGCTGCCGCCGGTTTTAATCTCCAGCTGTTACATGTCACCAGCGCTGGGCGCTTGTTTGCCACGGCATTTATCATTGCCCTGTGGTTAGGGGGGATGTTTGCCCTGCAATCAGCGAGCCGGGCTGAGCTGGCCAGCGCTTTTGTGTATGCTGGTAGTGCCATTAGTGTGACGCTGTGCGGAGATCTGGTCACCCTGTTTCTGTTTTGGGAACTGATGGCGCTGGCATCAACAATGGTTATCTGGTCTCATGTTGCTGGCGGTGAAGCTACCCGCCGCGCCGGTCTGCGCTATCTGTTGGTGCATCTGTTTGGTGGCGTGGTGTTGCTGGCGGGGATAGCTGGCATGGCCGCTAGCGGCGCCGATTTAACGCTGGGGATTATTCACGGCGATAGCTTGGCGCGCTGGCTGATCTTGATTGGTTTCTTGGTCAATGCAGGCGCACCGCCGCTCTCTTTTTGGATCGCCGATGCCTACCCGGCCTCCAGTCCTAGTGGCATGGTCTTTCTCGCCGCGTTTACCACCAAGACTGCAGTGTATGTGCTGCTGAGCTACTTTGCTGGCACGACCCTGTTGATTTCTGTCGGTCTGTATATGGCGGTTTATGGCGCGGTGTATGCTGTGCGCGAAACCAACGTCAGGCGCATTTTGGCCTACAGTGTGGTTAATCAGGTTGGATTTATGGTTGTGGCGGTGGGTATTGGTACGCCGACGGCGCTTAATGGAGCTACGGCGCACGCTTTTGCTCATATCATGTATAAAACTGTGCTGTTACTGGGGGCGGGCAGTGTGTTGCTCAGTGTGGGCAAAGATCAGGCGGCTGATCTGGGGAATCTGGCGCGCCGTATGCCGTGGACGACTGCATGCGTAATCGTCGGAGCTCTTGCCAGCATGGGCGTGCCGCTGACCTCAAGTTTTGTGACCAAATCGCTTATAATTCAGGCGGCTAGTGAGCAGCAGCTGCTGTGGTCATGGATAATATTGACCGTTTGCAGTGCCGCCGTGGTGTTTAATGCTGGGGTGCGTTTCCCGTGGCTGACCTTTTTGCAGTCACAACAGAGTGCCGCAGTAGAGCAGGGGCGAGATCCCGCGCTACTGAGCAGGGTGGCTCTAGGTGGTGGTGCTGGGGTCTGTGTCCTCGTGGGAGTTTTTCCTCAGCAGCTGTATGCGCTGTTACCCTTTGCTGGAAGTTATCACCCCTACAGTCTTAGCCATGTTGTCGAGCAACTGCAGCTATTAGTACCTGCTGCACTGCTATTTTTTGCCACTTTGCCCCTATTCTCTGTGATGCCACAGCGTCAGCTAGATACCGATTGGTTGCTGCGTAAGCCACTGTTTATTGTATGGCAGGATTTTGTGCTGCAGCTGTTTGCTCTGGGTTTACGCGGACGCAGCATGGCGGTCTCATCTTTTATTCGTGGTTTTAAGATTGTCTTTCGTCACCATGGGCCACGCGGTGTGCTGTCGCGCTCATGGCCAACAGGGAGTATTGCTCTGTGGGTCGCTATCCTGCTAGCCAGCTATGTTGTGCTGTTTAATTTGTAAGCTAAAGCTGCAGCAAACTACATAAAGCAGCAGGGCTGATAGTTGTTACGCCATCAGCCCTGCTGGTTAAGCTATATGTTTATTTTGCTTATCAGTATTTTAGAATTACGCTGTCCAGACTGCGCTTGGGCAGATGGTAGTTGCCCTTCTCATCGTGCCAGCCGTAACCGTCGCTGCCCGCCTCCTGCGCTTCCAAAATGATCTTCTCACCGGGCTTGCCGATAGCTACCACCAGCAGAATTTCATAGCGCGTCGGCAGATCGAGCTCTTCGCGCAGTTTGCGCCGTTGCACTTTAGCGGCAATACAGCCACCCAGCCCCAGATAGGAAGCGCCGAGAAGAATGGATTGTGCGGCAATACCCTGATCGGCAACATAGCTGCTGCACACTGTTTTATCGCCGAGGATGATAATGTAGCCCGTTGGTTTTACCCCTTTAATGGGGCCGCCCCAGCCACGCAGGTATCCTTGCCAGGATAGTGTGTCAAAAATTTTGTTGTTACGTTCTTCTTCACAGGAGATAAGAAAACGCAGCGGCTGCATGTTCAGGTTGCTGGTGGATGGAGCTAGCCGGGCAAGATCAACCAGTTCACGTAAAACCTCTTCTGTTACCTTTTCCGACTCAACAAAATAGTGATAGTTACGCGTTTTCTCGATTAGCCCTCTAAAGTTGCACTGGTCTAAGTTTTCGCTCATAACCCACTCCCTTTCTCCGCCAACTGGCATGACCCTGTGTATAGCTTCTTTTGAGCAAGCATCAACAGTCTGCTGTTGCAAATTTAATATTTGCCTTAGTTTTATCTATGCTGACAACCCCAGTTAGCGCGGTAAGCCTCAGTAAATAAAACAGACCCGAGAAAAATCTACTAAAAATAGAATAGTGTTTGTTTGTAGCTTTTACAAGGTTTTTAATTTACTCGGCGCCTATGTAGAGGCGCTGTTATTATCGAGAATTTGTCTGATTGTCTGCGATAGCTCTGCTAAATCAAATGGCTTGAGCAGAAAAGCATTGACGCCAAGTTCCTCAGCGGTTTGGGTATCTGTTTTGCTGCTGTATCCAGTGCAGAGGATAGTGCGTATCTGAGGGTGAATCTGTTTTAGCTTGTGGATGAGCTGTTGCCCAGTGAGCTTGGGCATCGTCTGATCTGTTATAACCAAATCAAAGCGGTGTGAATTTGCGGTAAACAGTTTAAGAGCCTCGCCACTGTCAGTCATGCAGGTTACTGTATAGCCAGCTGAGACGAGAAGTTTTTCGTTTAGCTCGGCCAGACTCTCATTATCGTCGACTAAGAGAATATGCTCTCCACCACGGCTGGAGCGGCGTTGTGGGACGGCTGGTGCTTGGTGTTCGCTAGTTTCAACGCAGGGAAAGTAGAGGCTGAAAGTTGTCCCGTGTTCGGGAATACTGTCTACCTTAATGAGACCATTATGCTGCACCACAATTCCTTGCACTGTAGCTAAGCCCATCCCCGCACCCTCGTGTTTTTGTTTAGTGGTAAAGAATGGGTCGAAAATTTTATCCACCATAGTGGCAGGAATACCGCAACCAGTATCCTCAATTCTTAGTTGAACATATTGTCCCGGTTGGCAGGGGTATTGGGCGGGGATATCCTTTTTGGTTATCTGCACAAGATCGAGGCCGATCGTCAGTATTCCGATCTCGTGCATGGCTTGCACGGCGTTGTTGCACAGATTGATCAAAATTTCCTGAATTTGTGAGGCATCGGCAAGAATAAAAGCACTGGTGCTGGCGTGACTATCTACTCTTTTCAGTTCAACCGTTGTCGGCAGAGTAGCGCGCAGCAAAGTGATGGTTTCGCTAATGATGTCAGCTAACTGTATGGTCTCTCTGTTCAACTTATTTTGACGACTATAGGTAATGATCTGTTTGACCAGATCCCGTGAGCGGCGCACCGCTGTTTTGGCATTGTGTAACAGGGATAGAACTTCAATATGGCCAGACATCTTGAGTTGCGCCAGCTCTATATTGCCGAGAATGATGGATAGATTGTTATTGAAGTTATGCGCCATGCCCCCAGCCATATACCCCACTGCCTCCATTTTGTGCTTCTGGCGCAACTGAGCCTCGAGATGGTTGTGCTCCTGCTCGGCAATGATTTTTTCACTGATGTCGCGTTTAACGGCGACATAATTGACAATAGTTCCGGCGGCATTTTTTACCGGAGAGATAGCCGCCTCTTCGGTATATAAAGAGCCATCCTTCTTCTTGTTAACTAGGCGGCCGTTCCAAGTGTTGCCACTGGTTAGCGTGGCCCACATCTGCTGATAAAATTCAGCATCATGTGTGCCGCTCTTCAGCATACGGGGATTATTGCCTAGCGCCTCCTCGGCGGTGTAGCCTGTTATGTGCGTGAATGCTGGATTGACATACTGAATTGTCCCCTGATGGTCGGTAATGAAAATAGTTTCCCCGCTTTGATTAAGCGCGCGCAGCAAGCGTTCCTGCTCCAAATAGGCTTTTTCGCGCTGTGTGAGATCCAAAATGATGGCGACAAATACTGGAGGCTCATCGTCTATTAGTTGGAGATGAACTTCAACTGGATAGGTAGTGCCATCTTTTCTCAGATGGTTGGTTGTGTTGATGATTGTCTGTGTGGTGCCGTTTAGTAGAGGTTTAACCAGAGTGGCAAATGATTCTTGATTGAATTCTGGTTTGATATCTAGAGCCGTCAGTGTACGCAGTTCAGCTAAAGAGTAGCCGAGGTTAAGGCGCGCGCCATAATTTGCCTCAATGATTTGTAGGGTCTGGCTGTCGAAGATATAGATTTCGTTTAGGGAGCTCTCTATTACTCGGTTGTAAAATGCTATCTTGTTCGCGTGCTCTTTTCTGGTCGTAATATCGGTATGGGTGCCAAACATCAGCAAGGGTTCGCCAGTTTTGGACCAAGAGGATACCTTGCCGCTATCGGCTACCCAGACCCAATGGCCATCTTTATGCCGCATCCGTGTTTCAAAATAGTAGTGCTCGAGATTGCCGCTAAAATGTTCTTCCAGCAAACTATTGCAGACACTGAGATCGTCTGGGTGTACTCTGCTCCGCCAGGTGTCGATAGATGCAGGTGCTAGCTCCTCTATGGTGAATCCGAGGAGAGAGGCCCAGCGTTCGTTGATAATTACTACACCGGTCTGTATGTCCCACTCCCAAGTGCCAACTTCGGTGCAACTGATAATGCTTGCCAAACGCTGGCGCTCCGACACTAGACTTGCGGTGCGCTCTGTTATAATCCGCTGAGTTTTTATGGTGGCGTTGTGCTGATTGCGGATAAAAGCGAAAGCAACCAAGCTGAGGATCGTGCCGAAGATCAGTGTTAACCATACGCGGCTAGATGATACTGCCGCTAGTGCGTGATAGTGCTGAGAAAATTCAAGGGTCCAGAGGTGGCCATTAAAATCGAGTAGCAGCTTGTTAGTTAGCCGCTCATGTGGTGCTAGCTCAGTTTGCGCTCTCTGGGGCTGGTTGGAATAGAGCAGATTTTTGGGCACCAGCTGCTTGCCATCATATATTTTCAGCTGCACAGTATCGGCGTTTGGCAGTGGTTCACTGCTCAATATCTCCTGCATTAAGTCATTCATGCGGCATGGGCCAGACACCCAGCCATAAATTGCCGCTTGACGTTGTGCCAGCGTTTTAATCGGCAATCCTTGGCGGTACACCGGAACATAGATCAATATTCCCGCTTGTACAGCGAGCTCGCGCTCTTGCACCAGGGTGATTTTGGCCGTCATTGCAGCATCGCCAGTGTCGCGCGCCCGTTCCATAGCGGCGCGACGCGCCGGTTCAGCAAAGGTGTCATAACCGAAGGCGTGCAGGTTGCGCCCCGAAAACGGCTCCAGATAGATCAGCGCGGTGTAAAGTTCTCTCTTGCCTACGGGTAAAACCTGATACTCGGGAAAGCCTTCGGCGCGGATATCTTGTATATGTTGCTGGAGATCCTTGGGGGAGATCACTAAGTTGAACCCTATGGCTTGAATACCCGGCAGTTGTTGTTCAATGTTTTGATCGTTAACAAAAATGTGCCACTGTTCACGGCTGACATTGCCCGCTGCATTAAAGAAGGCGGCTCCACCCTGAAGAGTGCGTGCGTAGTCATCAAGCCTACCTGCAATCGATTGCTGCAATTCACGACAACGAAAGTCGAACTCCTGCTGGGCGGCGACTTTAACACTAGCCTGCATATAATAGGTTGCTATTAGAGTTAGTAGCAGGGCAGCTACTAAAAGATCCAGGGGAAAAGTTTTTTGCGCAGCAGCGCTTGAGGGGCAGTGGTGGGAGTCGTGGAGTGGCGAGATGTCGTTGTGGAAGGCATAAACACTCCAGTTAAATTGGTATAAACAGGGTCAATATGTGCTCTAAACCTATGATGTCGCGGCCACGGTGTCAATATAAACGTCTAAGTGGGGTGTTTTGTCTGGATCGTGGAACAAGGATATTTGTTTTGGTCGGCAGATAATTTCCGACAAAAATAAATATACAAAAAACATCCCCACGCATATTTTAAATATTTATCTCCTAAGTTGCCTTATTTATTAAGAATATATGTTTGTTGCCTATCTTTTAGCTACTAAATATCCATCCTAATGCATATTTGTTATATGCACTAAGGGTGGTTTTAGGGGTGAGCCTTTGCGGCCTGATTAAATATTATCTCCTATGTTTCTAGCTAGTTATGAATATAATTGTTG
>Ga0265295_1003361_pt1 | contig 23417 bp, 21 predicted proteins | sample Munlansysbiofilm_FD_192503 | JGI IMG/M metagenome (GOLD analysis project Ga0265295, IMG submission 192503) | Leachate microbial communities from a municipal landfill in Southern Ontario, Canada - Methane capture system biofilm | ecosystem: Engineered > Solid waste > Landfill > Unclassified ...
TTCCTTCAACATTCGTGTATTTTGTAGAGGGAATCGTATGGAAAGTTAAACTTTGACTAGGCTCCCATGCATCACTTCCTTCAACATTCGTGTATTTTGTAGAGGGAATCACTTGGAAAGTTAAACTTTGTTTAATAGTAAATTGTTCATCATCAAATACAACAACTCCGTTGAATATAACACGAGTAATTTTTGTATATTTAAAATGTTGATAAAAATCTACCTTTTTAATTCCACTTGTAGTAATTCCTTTTCTATGAAATAACATGATGTCACCTTATGCTGTGATAATTAATGTAGTTCCTGATAAAGCAACTTTGATACTACCATATTCGATATCAGTAGCAACTCTGTTATCACTACCGATTAATCTAACAGGTGAACTTTGATTATCATTTACTTTTGTATAATGCACAACTACTTTAGCACTAACAATTGCTAGTTCAGTTGGTTTCTCAATTATGATGTTACCATCCAATACTTTTACAACGATTCCACTTGCTACGCTGTATGTAGCACCTGTTGCATCTTTAGCAAGGAATTTTTCAACCCATGCTTCATTACCTATCTCGAATCCTGGAATTGGAGTGCTTGTTGAATCTCCACTAATTGTAATATCTAACATATTTCTATAGATTGGACGATCATCTACCCAGCGCTCACTTGTAACTTCTTCTGTATTTAATTTAAATGGTGTAAGTGTATTACCAATTTTAGGTGTTAATTCACTAATCAATTTTCCATTTTCTAATCTAAAGTTTTTATTACCTACACGAACTTTGCCGTCTACTACTTGTACTAAACTCATATTAATCCTTTTTTATATATAGTTATTTGTTTTTAGATAATTTATTAAATTTTTAATATTAGTCAAGAAATTCAATAGAATTTTCTTTAAGTGAACTACCCAATCGTCTTTAGCGATTGGGCTTCTTGCTTCATAGTATCATTGTTACAATTTCATAGGAAGTTGTAACTCTAAGGATACTCCACAAGCATAATCGACAGTCCCTGCCGAATTTCTATTATCTATTTGTCCAATATATCAGACTTAGGAATATTATTATCATTTTGGAGGAAATGATAAATAGTTATTAGTCTTTTTAATTAAATCTGCAATTTTTAATGATTGCAATGCTATGTCGATTTGGTCTTCTACTCTCTGTAATAGTTTAAAAGGATTACCTTTTAAATCATATTTATTTAACTCTTTTATAAATTGGGAAACTTTTAAAAAATTACCACTTAATGATTGAATAGGAACAACAATACTAGTTGTGTAAGACATAGGACTAATTACTTGAACAGTAATTTCATTTGATGAAAAATTTATTAAATCTATAATATTAGAATTGTCACCATAAAAATTATATGTTGGTTCTCCCATGGAGCCTTGAAATTCTCCTATAACTTCATCACCCACTTTTATAAGACCTGAAATATTTTGACTCAAACTCGAATTATCAACATTAAGTTTTAAATTAAATTTTCTAGAAAATGTACTAGGTACACTAATTAATTTTTCATTATTATCATTCATAAATTTAACAGCTTCTGCTACGCTTATACCATAAGTGTATTTCAATGTTTTAATTGTGCCATCACTAGTCATTAATAAAAAGTTTAAATCAGTATAACCAGTAGTGGAGATGGTTTGAGTTGGTAAAGTTTCAGGTGAATATGTTGGTGTAATTGTAACATTTACTTTCGATTCACTACCACCGGCTGCTATGTATTCATCATCTGCGAGATTTTGATATAATGGATGATCACCATAATTGGATCTTAGAAACCCTACATTGACGGGTGTTCTGTCATAATCTCCTACGAAATCTGCTCCTAATCTATTTGCTATAAAGTTAGCAGTTTTATAAAATCCAGTATCACCTGATCCATGATCTGTTATAAGAAATATGCCATTTCCTGCTTCTCTGTAAATTAGCATATTATTAATTCCAGCATTTGTAATTAATTGACTACTTGTTGGAACACTACTTATTAATATTACACAACAAAATTCATCTAATTCTGAAAAAGTTGGATCAAGTAAGCCACCTACGTAGTCACCTCTTGTTTTATAAGTTGGAATAAAACCAGCAATTGAACAAACTTTATCGAAGCTAGTTTTAAAACTATTTGCATCAGTTCCTTTTATACAAAAATTACTTCCAGGATTAGCATCACCAAGGATTAATACTTTATTATTACCAATATTTAATTTATCCACATTAGCAATAAATGATAAAGCATTATGTAGATATTTAAAGGCTCCTGTCATTTGACCAAATACTGTCCAACTGGTATTAACATTTGTATTAAACCATTTAGGGAAACCTCCATCAAATAAAACATTTCCTCTACCATCTTGAACAGTAGCAATGAATGGATTAGCAGGAGTTAATGTATCATAAGCGATATATTTTGCAAGACTTGGAGGAGTAGTTCCTGTTGTAGTCATTACAGTTGGGAACACACCACTAATGGTTGCTTTAACTGTTTGACTTGATGAATAAATTCCAGGGGCAGGTTCTAAATAAATATCTCCTAAAAATTCTTCTTGTAATTGATCAAGGGCAATAATTCCTGTTGTTAATGGTTTATCTAAAACATTTCCTGAACTTGACACAAATCTTAATGTATCAAGTCCTGTAAAACTATTAATAGTTATCGAAATAGAGTTTAAATTTTCTTGAATGTCCTGAATTGCTCCACCATCTGTGCGATTGCCCCAGGCAAATGTTCCTTGAGCCACAGTATCACTTGACTTAACTAGTTCACTTCCATCATCACTAATAGCTATTGATGACATAGTAGGAAGATTATTAATAGATATATTAAGTGATCCACCTCCACCTACTTCATGTGCATTACAAACAATATGAAGCGAAATACTATCATTAATGATGTTTTTATGAAGTAGAATTACTAAGGTATTAGCTTGCTGATATCCAATTGCACTACTATCTGGGTTTGTTGTACCGTATCCATAAAATTCAGCAGCTGTTTGAGCAGATTTAAAAGGAATTATATCAAAGTCAGCTATTTTGTATGTATTTATTAACATCATATTCCTTTAAATAATTGTTATATAAACTTGCACATCTTGATCATATGAATTATATAAATCTATATATCTTGAATTATTGGTTACTGCTACAGTAATAACCGCTTCTGAATTTAACCAACAATTAAATGTGTTACTAGTTGGATCATTATCAAGTACCTTTACATTAATTATTCTATTCAATGCAGAATTATCTGCAAATCTTGGAATTGTGTTAATATCAATTCTGTAACTGCTGTTACTAATAATTGTTTGTGTTTCATGATAAGGATCACTATTATCTAATTTTAATTTATCACTGGCAGACATTAATCCACTACTTGAAGTAGTAGCTTCATTTATTACTACTATTCCTGTTTGACCATTAACGCTATCAACTGCCCCACTTGTAATATATACATAACTTGATCCCGACCATCTATACTGTTTATTAGTTGATTTATCTATATAGATTTTACTTTTTTCCAGTAGTTGGAAAATTAGCAAGTGTGTCAAATTCCAAAACATCATCTACATAACTAGGAAGTTGAGCAGCTGGTACTTTACCTGTGCCGTCCAATGTAGCAACTCCGTCTGGAATTGCTTTTTGTGCAACATCAATTTTACTATCTATATCAAATACACTACTTCCCATAGGAAACTTAATTGTGATATCTCTACCGAACAATTCTTTAGATATATCATATGTTACACCATCAATATTTAATTTAAATGCTTTTCTGTTATTACTATTTTGATCAATTTGTGCGAATATTGTCATAATACTCATGTGAGTTCTCCTATGTCATAAATGGTTTCAACTGTTGTGTAATCAGTTAATATGTGACTCACTGTATTAATACTTCCACCTGCTTCTTCAACTTGTATTGTAAAATTCGCCGGATAAATACTCATTGGAATATTTCCTGTTTCTTCATCAGGTGTTGACATATATGATTTAGCTAAATCATATATAATAACTAATTTTCCACCAAATTTTGTATATTTATTAGCTGGTATATTTCCTATTATACCTTCATTATCAACATAAACTGTTGAATACCCGTCAATAATATCATAAAAACCATAGGCGTCTTCGTAATTAAACCAGTTAGCAGCATAATATATACCATATTCATCATTAAAAGGAACTATTCTTTGATTAATATCTAATGAAATAGCCATAACAAGTTGTTGAGTACTTGTTACATAGTAGAATTTAATATCATATTCTTTATGAATACTTGCGAGACCTGTTTCGATATAATCAAATACTTGATCAATTTCACTACTTGTTACACTTCCTGTTTCATTTACCAATTTAAATAATTTTCTTAATATTGGAAGCATGTGAGAATATCTCATACTTTCTAATTGAATTTCGTCTAGCCGCTCACTAACGCCTACTTCTAACATACTCTCTATTGAAGTAACTTTAGTTTTTAAAGGAACTATTTCATCTTGCATCAATAGTTGAGTATTAGATGATATTCTATTATCAATACTTCCTGGAATTGATTCATCTGCCATAATATTATAGATACTTCCACCTTCATTGTGCAACATTAAATTATATTGATCAATTTTATAATCAACACTTCCTATAAGTGAACTATCACCTTTTAAGGTATTAACATCACTTATCAAAGTAGTTAAACTGCTTCCAACTGCTCCGTTAAGTATATTTGTAACATCAACTACTAGTCCAACTGGACTAGTTCGATACAAATCAAGCATCTCACGTCCAATTTGCTCACTTGGTATAAAATTTAATCCATCGTGAAAATATTCTCGGAATTGTGAAACTAAATTATTATTCTTAACCTCTTGACTTATATTATACATATCATCAATCATTATAGGACTAAAATAAGTTCCTGAATAAGTTAATAATTGATCTTTAACTAGATTAGGCATTTCATCTAATCTAGTTAATACCCCAGTAGGACTAGTTAATTCATTTTCAACATCCGTAATACGCGATGTATTATTGTCTACAACTCCTGTTAATTGAGATATGTTAGTTGAATTATCATTTATGCTGCCAACTACACTATTTAACTCTCCTTGAAGATCAATAAAATTTTGAGTTAGTGTTGATATATTGTTTGTGTTATCAATACTTCTAGTATCTATAGTTGAAACTAAGGTTACTAAATTATTAAAATTATCATTAAGAGTTTGTAACAGAGTTGAATGGTTATCCCAAGTTGGTGATTTATCTAACAATGTGTTAATAGATAATATATTAGTTGCAACCTTTGTGTTTAATGCATTGACTTGATCTACTAATCCTCCTGGATCGGTAACTATATTATTTAAAGTATCTACTAAATAAACTAAACCACTACTAGCATCACCTAGAATAGTTTTAATATTTAATAATTGATCATCTGTAATCAATGCTTTTTCATTTAAAGTATTTACTAATTTCACAAGACCTTTTGTGTCATTTCCGATAATATTATCTAATTGATTTATCTTATCAATATTTATTTGAACTTGACTTACAAGTCCTATGTTTTCATTACCTACTATGTCTTTTAATTGATTTACATGATATATTAATCCTGTTGACGGATGAACTAAGGTTTGTTCAACTACTTCAACACGATTTACTAACCCACTACCTGCATCCCCGAGGGAATCTTGCAATTCACTAATTGCAGTGTTTAATAAATGAACATTAAAATTAATGCGCTCATCAATTGTAGAATTTAATAAAGTTTGTATCTCATTAATTTCATTATCAATTTGATTTTTCGCATCACTGATCATTTCATCTAATTGGTAAGTAGCTTGAGCTGCTCCACCATCTTTTAAAGTATTTATATCATCTACTATGTTTGCTAAATTTTGAGACATAATTGAATGATATTCATAATGCTGAAAACCTAGAAATTTAATATTTTTATAACTCACAGTATCTTTTACAGGGACTATATATTGCCCTTGGTTGGTATTTACTGTGTATGCTTCATTATTCATATTGTTCCTTTACCTCATTTATCCAATTAGTTACCATTTCTTTAGTAATAGTTACTTTTTCATAACCCATATTATTTAGTATATTATTAATAATATCAACCATATCAACACTAAGTAATTGATCACTTAATGAATCAAATAGTTTTTGAACACTGCGAACATCTAATGCACGCAGCACCCAGTATTTGATTTCAGTGTGCTTAGTGATGATTTGTTTTATTTCATTTGTACTAAACACATCAATAATAGTTGAATCATTTGTAAGTTGTTTATTTAACACTAATTGAATTTTATCATCACTAATAAATTCAAGAAATGGTTGAACCATATGGAGCAAATGAATCATTTCATCCATAGGAATTATCTGAAGGATGTTTTGAGGAAATCTTAAAATCATCTCAGCTTTATCAAAGTCTAAGAATTTATGTTCACTAAATAAATCATTTAAGAAGTCACGTGTTATATTATAAATTAAATCATTATTTATAACAAGTGATGGATTATCCTGCACTACTTTAATAATACTACTATCCAATCCATTCTCTAATAAATCATCCATTAATGGAATATGTGATTTAAAATTAAAATGTTTATCAAGCACAAATAATAATTCATCATGGTATTGTGTTATTATTGTTGGGTTATTAACTAGTGCATTGTATTGGTCATTTGTGATTTGACTAAAGCTTAATAATTGATCAATTAAAATTTTTATTTGCTCATCATCGAATATCGTTAATATTAAGGATGGATGGGTTAGTGCTTGACTAACCAAATCTTTATCAAATGGAATAAATTCTCTATTAAATTCAATCAAATTATTAACATTTGTATTTATGATGAGTTGGAACTGTTCGCTTTTTAAATAATTATGCAATCCTTGTTGAAATTCAGTTGTTTCCATATAACTTCGAATAATATCAATTATTTCAGTTTGCTCTGATAGGTCCACACTCGAATTAGTAGGCTTAGCAAATACAATATTACTTGATTCTAAAAAATTTATTTCCACTTTATTTCCTTATCTAATTTCTATTTTTATTGACATATTTTGATAATCAAAATAAAAATAATTCGGTACAAAGTTAACTATATCAAATATTGTTAACCCAGTATCTAATGCATCATCCATATTCTGATATATTTGACGCGCTCCATATGTTTTAAACACTTTTGGACTTAATACATCAACATTTTTTATAATTTGTAAACCACTAATACTTTTTTCAAGAATTGTTTCATAAAATTCTGCTTCATTTCCTTCATGTTTCTCTAGAGTTTCATATATAATATTTTTAATATCATATTCTACTTCCTCAACAGATTCATAATCACTAATAGAGTATTGATATTTATCAACTATGATTTCAATTACTATCATATTTTTAGATTGGAAAATAGCATCATTATTATTAATATCTATTACATAATCTCTATATAATGGCTCGAGGTATATCGTATTATAAAAAGATTGTGTCACACCAGTATTATATGGGAGCATCGAATGATGACCTTCTACTTGAAAGAAGCTATCTAGCTTTGTAAATAATTTACTTGGTTGAGAATTTCTCATATAATTTAAATCTAAAAAAGGAATATTTAAAACATGTCTTTTCTCTTTTGTACTATCTAGTCTATCCAATTCAGTATAATAATAATGTTCTTGTTTTTTAACAAGTTGAAAATAACTACCAACTCCTTGAAAATATATTACTTCAGTTCCCTCACTATCTGTAACAATTACTTCTTTAACAATTAAATCTTCTTCTAGAATACAATATCTATCCAAGAATCTTTGATTTATTTGCTGCTTAAATTGATTATGAACATTTAATACAACATCAAATAAATTAGTAACTATTTTATAACTATATAATGAATTATAATTAGTAATTACTAGTCTTGATTTTTGTTCAAAATAATCATACGTTAAATGTAGTCCAATTGAATTCTTTAATTTAATCAATTTATCAACAGTACTTAATGTTTTAAGTTCTATTTTAATATCTGGTCGAACCATATATGCAGAATAATGATTATAGTTTTGTTTGTAATAGAATGGACTAATAAGTTGAATACCTCTATATTCTCTTTTTGGAAAGAATAAGTTTTGTTGGAATTCATTTTGCTCAATATTAAAAGTAGTTGTTGGAATTATTGCTTGTTTTTCATCTCTAATGATATTGTAAATAAATACGTGATTTTTAGAGTTAAAGAATTTTGGATCCACAAAAGGTTTACCATTATCTAAATTGTAATATATTTCAAAATCATTAATACTAGTAATACTTTTTCTAGTACTACTGTGGTCAATCATTTTACTTCGAGCAACTGGCATTTCATCCCAAGCTTTACCACCTTGACCACCATCAAATGATATAACTTTTACAAGAGAACGATAAGTTGATTTGTAGCCACCTTCATCTTCACTAGTAACTAAAACATTATCAATATTCATCTCAGTAGAGTTAATATTACCTAATTCACCTTTAGTTAATTTGACCTCTACGTATATTTGATCACCTTGATCTAATTTTCTACCATTTAATCCATCACCTACCCCAAACACTAAAAGATTGTCTTGAAGAGTTAAGTATAAATTATCATCGAATTGACTATCTACGAATTTATTATACTTGATTCGCATTTTCTGTAAATCAAATAAACCACTAATGCTATGAGAATTATATTTATAGAGTAAATCTTTATCCAATTGTCTGTGGTCGCTTGGTTTAATCCAAGCATTGATTTCATATATATCATGTACATTAGGAATACTAACACTAAAATTATAGTTTTCACCAATTTCATAATAAGGAATACTAAATTTATAAAATTCTCTCTTGTACTGTTTAAGATTTCCATACTCAACCAGATACATATATCCATTACTGTTTGGATTACTTACTCGACTTACTTCTAATTCATTAATATCTGTATCACTATAACGCTTTGCAATAACTGTTTCATTTGAAATAAATATTTTTATATCTTCTTCTAAAGTATAGTATAAACCATTATTATCTAGAAATTGTGTATCTCTATCGATCTCATATGTGACCATTTCAGCAGGTCGAAGAGTAAATTCAGGCACTACAAAACTTATACCAAATGTACTTGGTGTACTAAACGTAATATCATAATTTAAAATACTGCTGTGAAATAATAAACTATTAAATTCAGTACATGTTGCAGGATTAATTTCCCTAATTAATTTATTGTAGTAAACCCCTGTATCATATTTAACATTTGCCATGATATTGGCAAATGTTCCCAGAGCACCGGTTTTCAATAATGAAGCATTTTTTACTTTTAAATTATCTCTTATAATTTCTTCAAAATCTTGTATTGTATCAACTATGCTTTTCATATTATTCCTTTCTTTTTGCTTGAACAGTTAATTCAAAAACAGTTCCTTTTTCGCTTGTTTCTCTTAAACGAACATCTCCTCGATGATCATTCAACAATTCTTTAATATAATAAAGACCAAACCCTCTATATTCTTTTTTCAAATCTTCTTCTATTTTAAAAAAACCGATTATATCATTTATTAGTTTCTTACTATATCCAATGAATCCAATATTTTGTACAGTTAGATTTCCATCTATATCTTTAGTAGAATAGTAAGGTTGGAACACAATATCTAATTTATCCTTTGTAAGCAAAAGACCTGTTCGATAATCTCTAATACCTACTCCATTATCTGTTATAAATAATTTAAGTTTATCATTTTCAAATCTACAACTTAAATTTATAACAGTGCTCATTGCCTCTATACTGTTTCTAAAATGATTACTCAATATTCCAAGTAAATCACCATTCTTTAAAGTACCTTTTAATGAATATAATTTTAAATCCTCATCAATATATATTTTAAAATTATATTTCTTTAAAACACTCATACTATTAGCGCTGTAGTTTGCAATATCAAATATTGTTTTATTACCATTAGAATATCTAAGATGTTTAAAGTTACTCATTCTAAGTAATACACTATTAACTTGTTCGATACAAGCATCTATCTGCTCGAACTCATTCTTATCACCATATAATAAATCACTGTAGTCATTTAAACCGCATGCTCCATCTGTTTTATATAAATCATCTAATTTACGTTTTAGTCTTTTAGATAATCCACTAATAATTGCAATTGGTGTATTTAATTCATGGTGAATATTTTCAGTTAAAAGTCTCATATTTTTTTCTTGAATACTTGATTCAGTGCTTAATAAATACATAACTTGTTTTCGTCTATTTTGGATTTCATTTCTAGCAAAAAATACAAAATGTATAAGAAATACCATTAAGTTAATCAATATAAATGTTTTAACTACTACGGGAAAAACCTTATCTAAATCAACATTAACAATTATTTTTTCTTCTTTTAAATCAAGTATCATTCCGTAAGTTTCGTAGTTTTTATGAGTAGAATATGTTGCGTTGTTTAAATATGTATAATCCTTATGTGTAATCACAGTATTGTTATTTATTATATAATTACATCCGATAACATCACATATTAATTGTGAACTATTAGGCATATCTTTAGAACATGTAGCGATCTTCTTAACTATATTATAATTTATTTTACTATATAAATCGTGTATTATATAGTAAGAAAATATTAAAACACTATTTAAGATAAATATTGGGATAATGGATTGCAATATATATTTTTTAAAAAATTTTAAATTAATTATTTGCATCTTGACCCTCAATAGCAAGCTGCATGGGCAGCGTTCTATCAGATGTCTTAGGAATAATGTGTTTAAAAACTATTTGATCACCGAACTCAAAAGTTTCATCTATTTTTATTTGAAAATAATTTTCAAACTTTTCGATAAATTTAAAAATTTCGGGGTTCTTTCTATTTAAAGTGTGACCTGTGATGAATTTGATTTCACATTGTGGAAATTTATTTTTGATCATTATAGCAATATCAACTCCATCATACTCAACTCCACTAATTACACCACCAATTGTTATATCAAGGAATGCTAAGTTTAATACTGTATCATTATTATTTATAAAATTTTTCACACTGAATGCAGCATAATCTCCTGTTGCTGTTAAAATATTAAAGTTTTCACCAACATTTGAAATCTGAAGCAACTCATCTACTATAAGACTTACCATAATAGGTTGATCATCCATTACTAATATATTTTTCTTATTATCATTAATGGGTGGATCTATTACGACAATTTCAGGAATTCCTAGATTCACATCATCTGTTTGTAATTCCTCTGGTCTAATATAATCGCAATTTTCACTTTTCTTAAATAACTTTTCGTATTGTTTTTTGAAAAAATTCATTAGTTACTCCCAATTACAAGATCTCTTACAACAGTTATGCTATCTTGTATAATCGCTTTATACCCTTCAGGATTTATTGTGTAAAGTAATAAAAGAAAAACAGTAACTCCCATCCAGGTTAATAATGCTCTATTTATTAATTTTGAAAGATTAATATTCATACCAAAGAATGAACTACCCTTTTCTTTTTCTTGAATCATTTTATTTACTGTTTTATATTTAACTTCAATAGCATTATTAAGTAATGCAACTAACTGTTTTTTATTCATTTTATGTTGAGTTTTAAATTCATTGTATATTAATAATAGTAATTCATATGTTGCTGGATCGTGTTGTTTAATTTTTAAAAATGATTCACTTAGATCCTGAAATTCATCGTTGCTACTTACATATTTTATTAATTCTCTTCTTAATGATTCGAGACTTGCTCGAATCTCTCGATAATCATTCATTCTATACCTTTTTATTTTAATTTACTAAATAGCTGAAATCCCAATTGTCTTTAGCCGATGGGATGAAAACTGTAAGGATTTAGCCTTGGTTGATAATATAATTGTGGATAGTTTCAGAACTATCCACACCTACGCTACACACAAAATATCCATCAGTTCAAAATATTTTTCCTTCCAAAAATGTTTTTGTAGAACGCTTTGGTGTAAACCCAAAATTCTTTTTGTACTAATAGATTTGTTTCGATTTACAATTGCAGATATAGAAACTCTCGGAATGTACTGTATCATTATATGAATGTGTTCTTTATCTGTTTCCATTTCAACTATCTCAAAATCGCTCTCGCTCTCAATATTCTTAATAATATTTTTTATATCTATTTCTAAGCCGTATCATAGTAGTTTTTTCTATATTTACACACTAATATTAAATGCACTTTTAGATTGTGTTTAGACCTATTTGTTGTTTGATAACCATATAATATTTGATTATTTTTCTTCATTCTTTGCCTTATTTATAATATTATAGTATAATAGTATAAATATGAGCTAATGTTAAAAGCATTTAAATATAGAATTTATCCTACAAAAACTCAAATCCAATTAATTGAAAAACACTTTGGTAGCACTAGATTTTTATATAACTATTTTTTAGATTATAGATAAAAAGAGTACGCTAAAGGCAATAAAGCTAATTATATGACCACACAAGCAAAACTTACTGAACTCAAAAAACAAAAAGAGTTTGAATGGTTAAATGAGTGTGGAAGTCAATCTTTACAAATGGCCCTTAGAGAATTAGACAACTCTTATCAAAGATTTTTCAAACAACTTGGTGGTTATCCTAAATTCAAATCAAAAAAGAATAATCATCAAAGTTTTACAGCTCCTCAAAATATTAAAATGGCAAATAATAAAACATATTTACCAAAATTCGTAAAAGATGGTATTAAAACTAAATTCCATAGAGAGATACCAAAAGATGCAATACTAAAACGAGCAATAATCTCACGACATAATAATCAATACTTCATAAGTATTCTTATTGATGATAATATATCCATACCTAAATCTATAAAAGCTAAAACAGCAGTAGGTTTAGATATGGGTATAACTCATCAACTTATTACAAGTGATGGAGTTAAATATCCAAATCAAAAATATTATGTTAAGTCTCAAAAAAAGTTATTGAAACTTCAAAGAAGATTATCTAAAAAACAAAAAGGTTCTAGTAACAGACAAAAAGCAAAACTAAGAGTGCAAAAACTTCACACCAAAGTTACAAATCAGAGAAAAGACAATCTTCATAAGATATCAAACGAGATAACCAATCAATACGATATTATTTGTCTTGAAACTTTGAATGTAAAAGGTATGATTAAAAACCATAAACTAGCTAAATCAATAGCTGATGTTGCTTGGAGTGAGTTTATGCGACAATTGGAGTATAAAGCTAGTTGGAGAGGCAAAACTATTATAAAAATAGACCAATGGTTTCCATCAAGCCAGATATGCTCACATTGTGGTAGCAATACAGGTAAAAAACCAATCAATATAAGAAAGTTTGATTGTCCTGAATGTCATAAAAAAGATATAGAACGTGATATAAATGCCGCAGTCAATATCAGAAACTATGGATTAGGGCAAATAGATAATAGAAATACGGCAGGAACTGTCGAAGTATAAGCTTGTGGAGTGTCATAGAGTTTTTAGCACTTGTTAAAAATCACGACACTATGAAGCAAGAAGCCCAATTGTCTAAACTTGTTTAGCTGTTGGGTAGTTCACTGTATTATTGGATCTATATCTTGCACGAATTCCTTATATAATGTACTTTTCTCAACAGTCTCTGGTTCATTATCAAAAAACTTATAAACAATATCATTTGATTTATAATTCATATTTATGACCGTTAGATTATTCTTGCTTCTGTCACCAATTATTTGTTTAAATGGTAAATTAATAGGACTAGTGCCTAAAATTTTTATTAGTCCTCTAATATTTGTGCTAAATGGGTCAAATACAACTACCCACACAGCGTTGAAATAAGGAACATCTATAAAGTAATCACCCGGTTCTCCTTTATATGTAGAATAATCTCTAGGTAATGTGTCTTTTGTCAAATAACCTTTTTTACAAGCTTCTATATATTTAAACCATGCCTCATGATATCCAAAAATATTGTATCTTGAAGTATCAACATAGTTGATACTAAAGTCTCCTGCAAAATGTACTTTACTAGCATAGTTAATATTTCTAACTCTTCCACTTAAGGTATCATATTCTATATTCAACTGAGGAATATCTATATCAGTAGCATGCATTGCATAATTTCTAGAAAGGTAATCGAATGTTTCTTTATTCAATGAGCTAAATTCACCATAAGTTTCTTGTAATTTACTCGTCTCGATTAAATCTTTTAATTGATTCACCCAAGTTCCATGCTTCATATAAACATAATAATATCCATTTATTGATGGATCCATTAAGGTACCTAAATCAGTAACTTTAGAATGCATAGATCTTTGGACATTAGCTAATGAAGTTTTACTTGTATCTTCAGTTATACGATAAAAATTTTGTAGTTGAGCATTCCACTGTTTTTTAAAAAATTCACCATCTATTACATTTTTCATACTGTCTCTCCTGTAGGAATATCTAATAAATGGTCAGTAATATCTTTTAAAAATTCTTTATACAGTGGGCTATTTACTAAATCATCTTCATTTTCGAAAAACTTATACACCATATCATTTGATTTATAATTAATATTAAGAGTTGTTAATTCATTTTTTCCTCTATCACCTAATATTTGCTTGAATGGTAAATTGATAGGACTTACTCCTAGAATTTTTATTAGAGCTCTAATATTTGTACTAAATGAATCGAATACTGCAACCCACACAGCGTTAAAGTATGGAACATCTATAAAGTAATCACCAGGATCTCCTTTATAGTTATTAACTAATGCACTTTTTTTGAAATAACCTTTTTTACAAGCTTCTACATATTTAAACCATGTTTCATGATATTTAAAAAAATCTTTATTAACATTATCAATATAGTTTATACTGAAATCGCTTGCAAAATGTATTTTGCTAGCATAGTTGAGATTTCTAACTCTTCCACTTAGTGTATCATATTCTATATTTAATTGAGGAATATCGATATCTGTTGCATATGTTGGATAGGTCTTTCCTATATTTTTAAAAAAATCAGAGTCTAATCCATCGCTGAACTCACCATATTCTTCTGGAGAATATTTATTTCCTTGCTCGTCGGATGCTTCTTTTATTGAAAAATGATTGATCCAAGTTCCATGAACCATATGAATATAATAGAAGCCGTTTGAACCAATGTCTAATCCACTAATTCCTTGAGTAAGCTGTTTATGCATAATGCTTTGGATATTATTTCTATCTGTTCTTAAAACTTTTTCATCAATATTAAATGCTTTTAATCTTTTCGCTTGTAAAATATCTAAAAAATCATGAGGAATTTGACCTTCTTTACCAAAGCTTATTTTACTCATATTATTCCTTGTTTAAAAACTTGTTTCAAATTTTGCATTGCTACAAAACGCTTTTTTACCTTTTAATAAAATCATCAAGATTATTATTTTTCTTAGTTTTAGTTTTTGAGAGTCACTCGAGGATGCTAAAATTCCTCTATATGTTGAGTTTAATATACTATCGACATACTGCTTGAGTTTTAGAATTCTTTGATCATTACCCTTAGCTCCGCTAATTTTAGCAGCACTTGAAGTAATATGTGTGTTACAAATATTGCTTTCATTTACTTTCATAACACTAAATAATAACTCGTAAACGTTTCTAACATCATCATCCATATCATTTAATGTATGTTCAATTTTATCTAGAAATGTTTCGCTAACAAAATATGATTGTTTCAAAAATGCTTTATCTTCAAATGTAAGCTTATTTGTATTTACCATACTTGTTTTTTGAATCTTATCAATCAATTTATGAATAACTTCTTCACTAACTTCTACCATATCACTTGCATATTGATTATTTTGACTACTTAATAATATCTTATCGTGATTTCTATATGCTTCATAGTAATGATCTTTAATTCCTCTAAAGATTTGATCCATTCGATTCCAACCATTTTTTAATATACTAATTAGTCCATGGTTTTGATCAGCTGGATGGTCTTTAACATATGAATAATATTTAGCATCAAGAGTAGGTGTCAAACTGCTAACAATTGCTAAAAAAGGATTAGGATATTTTTTAAATGTATGAGATTCTCTTAGAACATTAGTCATCATGTATTGTGCAATTTCTTCTTGACAACCATTTGGCATCCATTTATATTTTCTACCATTAAATAATTTAATATATATCAAAGCTATAGCATATTGTCTAAGTACAGCATCTTGTTTCTTAACACCGATATAATAAACTAAACTCAATGCTTGATAATATAAATTGCTATACATTCTACTATTTTTTACAAAACCTATTTTCTCAAATGCATCAAGCATTTGTCGATCCGTTAAATTAAATATTTTTAATAAAGGTTTAGTAACACCTTCTGGTGTTTTAATTACGCTACAGAAGCTACTATTGCTCATGCTATCTTGATTTAATTTAGTTATAATATTTTTTAATAAATTAAACATTTCGTTATAGAGAGCTTGGTTCTCTATAACGAAGTCTGCTGCAAAATCTATTTCTTTAGGCATTGCATCTGTTGATCTTATATTCATATTATTCCTTTAACGCAAAGCTTTACTAATTCCTGCGTAGTTTTGTGTATTCAATTCTTGTCCGATACCATTTTCAAATAGTGTTGGAGAGATATTCGAAGCAATATTATACGCACTTTCATATATAGTTTCCTTTAAATTCTTCGCATTTTTTGTAAATAATTCAAAGTATTCATCATTTTGTTGACCTATATAATGATCAGTTCTTTCCATGAGAGCTTCTGGTATAACTGTACTAACAATTGTATCAATCATAATGTTTTCAAATATAGCATATTTTAAAAATGATTCACTTTCGATATCATTTATTGCTTCGCTCACAATCGCACTTTCCATAAGCAATTTGCTTTCTTTATTATATTTTGGAATTAATGTTCCTTCAAATAATGGTTTAGTAAATTGTTTGTTGATTCTTTCTGAGAATTGTTTAGAATAAATATCTAAAACACTGTTCTCGTTTAACTCTTTGGTATCAACTGATACACTACAAGTTCTTGGCTTCATATCAACTTCTTTATAAAGATCAGCCACACTTTCAAGAAAAATATGTAAATCATTTAAATATTTATTTGAATCAGTTGCACTGCTTCCTAGATGCATGAAAAAATTAGCATCATGATTTAACTTGCTCTCAAGCAATATCTCGTTATATCTATCTGCACCTATAGTTGGTTGAACATATCTTTTACTTTCTTCTAACTTCTTTAACGCCTTTTTCGATTGATTAACTATATCGAAAGTGAATTTAACATTTGGTAACATATTAGTCCTTTTTATCTTTTATATGGGTCGTAATTTGAGTCTCTAGGGTCTCGTGAGTCTCTATATTGATTGTTTGAGTCTCTATATTGATTGTTTGAGTCTTGTCGATTTCTAGAGTCTCTTGAATGATCTCTAGGATTACTTAAACGATCATCTTTATAATCATCTCCTTGTCCTCGGCTCGTCATATTTCTCATTAACTCAGGATAAGCTGAATCAAGATCTTTTTGTTTTTCTTTAATTTTAGATATTCTAGCTTCTGTATCGCGAATAACTTTATTAAGTCTTTCACGCTCTTTTTTATTTTCTTTACCTTGTCCTAACGTTTTTACTTTCTCTCTAGCTTTATCCATAACATTTGATAATTCTGGAATTTTTTTAGCCTCTTGTGAAACTCTATTATATTTGATATCACTCATAATTTGAGCAAGAATTCCTTTATCATCCCACACATCTCTATCATAATTAATATTGCATGATTTAGACAATTCTGTCATTGAAATCTGACTATAAATATTCCCACCTGTTAAACTTAAAGTATCTGGATTACTTAAGGTTACTAATCCTTGACCAACTATAAATACAGGGTTTTTATCAAGTCCTAATCTGTTGACACAGTATTTAATTTTTGCGTAATCTCCTGATATTCTACTAGGAGGGTATTTAATTAATCCGCTCAAATATTTTTGATTATCAGCATAATGTAATAAATCATATAATGAAGTTAATACATCACTATTTAAAATATATGTTTTAAAATTATTAGGACGCATAACTGTTCTTCTAATTACTGGATTTTTCTCAACTCTAAGATCAACATATTGACGAGTAATATGACTTTTAGCATCTCCAAAATCTCTACCAATTTTTAAAAATAATTGAAAAATATTTTTATCCAATGCAGTATTTAAATCATCGCTTATTTTTTTCAAATTTTTAGCTAACTCGCTTAATGCTGTATCTTTATCATTTTTTTTATCCTCAGCTTTATATTCATATCTAATATGATGATTTAGTGAATCAATTAATGATTCATTTAATCTAATTTTACTAATAGTTAAAAATTTAAAAGCTTTTAAATTTTTAACTTCTTCGAGTGAAGGACTTTTGCGATTACCAGTTGTTTGAATCAATTCATTAAATAATTGTTCATCATATATTATTTTTTCAAAATCCATTAATATGCCAGTGAGTTCACTCTGAACATTTTGTAAATTGTATTTTAACGTAGACTGATTATCCTTCACAATCTCTTTTTTAGCATTATATAATTCTACAAATGCTTGTTCCATTTGAATTTTATTTAATAATGATTGATTATTATTAATAGCATGTTGTAATTCTCTTTTAGTGGTTAAATCAGTTGTGTTAACAAGTTCCATTTGAAGTTCATTAATTTGATCACGTAATTTTAATTCAATATCGTTTTTATCTTTGTGATTATCTTTTTTAACTTTATTAGATACAAGTTTATCTAATTCATTATCCATAAAATGTATAAGATTAACCATAAATGATTCAAAGTAATTATTTCTAACTTGAGCAACAACTTGCTCATATTGGATACGTGCTTCGAACTCATGATCACCATTATTTAAAATAATTTTACTATCAAAATACTGATTATCTGAAAGTATTTCACTTTGATTATTAAAACTCATTAGAGAATCAAGTAATGATAATATTTTATTGTACTCATGTGTTTTAGATAAATTAAACTGACGTTCCAAATAAGTAGTTGAATTATCTCCAATATGACTCGAGGCATTATTAGTATTGTACTCATCAAAGAATTTTGCAATTTCACTTTGTTTAACACTAGTCATAAAAGATATATCTTTTATTTCACTTTTTTCTCTAGATCCACCAAATAATGCCCAAAGTTTATCACTTATACCATTAGAAAAAAGCGAACTATTTTTAATAATATTAGAAATTTTAAAATCCCCTTTTTTATTTTGTTTAGAATATCCTGCTAGTTTAATAAATCTTATAAATGCGGTAACTGGATCAATACCTGATTGTTTACTATATTCTATAAATTTAGCAACATCTCTTCTTAAATCATATGAACCCGAATTACCAATTTCATTCAAAGGAATATTTGGATAAAGCATATCTTTTAAAAATAAGAAAACTAAAGTTATCCTATCATCATATTTTATGCCATCTAATATTTCTTTTTTCTGCAAATCATTACTCAATAAAATAAAATCATAATCATGATTATTATTATTACCTGCGTGTTCAATATAAATAGGATACGTTGTAAAATCTCTATAGAATCCATCTTTTTGAATTGCTTTATGATATGCCTTTAAACTATTAAATGCTCTTTTTAAAGTATTTCTTTTTCTATTAGCACTGCTTTCAACATTATCATCCATAGGATTTTCATTTTTCGAATTTTTAAAATATTTTAAAATAATATCAGGGGTTACATATTGATCAACATCATTTGAAATATGACCAATTTGAGAGTTCAATGTAATTAAATCCGCATAGCTTTTCATACTATACTTATCGATACATTTTCTATCAGAATGATTCATATCTATTAAGGGAAAACTCCCAAAACTTATTTTTTTCATTTAATTCCTTTAGTTCTTTAAATCCTTTAAAGGATTTTTGTACATATATTTTGGACTTTACAACGTTCACAAAATCTATTATTAAAATCAAATACAAATTCATCTCTTTTATATAACACACTATTAATAATTATTTTATGATCTACTAATTTAATTACCTTATCAACGTTTATATGTTTTAATAAATTCCATGCAATATTCTCAAGATAAATAGGTATATATGCATAATTATCATCTACGAAGATTACATCCTTAACTCTATGATATGCACCATATTCGATAGTAAAATCTACCGCTAGAGGAGAATATTTAGTAGATAAATATTCTTTAATTAATAGATAATGATTGTATTCATTTTGTTCCTTAATGTTTAAAAGAACGTCTTTACATAAATAATCTTTATTTAATTCTAAATATTCTCCGCAAAAAAATCGTAAATCAAAAAGAGTCAGACTTAAATCTATTTCTGATTTATTATCAGAACTATAATGAATTACATTCTGAGACTCAGGCGGCTCATTAGATATAACTGATATAACTTCATTTGTATCTAACTCAATATATTTAACAATTTTTTCTGATTTAGATTTAGATTTAGATTTAGATTTAGGACGTAATGCTTCAATCATTTTGGTTGATTTTGTAATTTAGCCCATTCTTGTTTTGCACGTGAAGCATATTTAGCATTAATTGCTCTTTTGGCTGCAACGAATAAACCTTTGAATCTACGAGACTTTTTATATAACACATCATTATTCTGCTTAGCTAATTTAAAACTAATTGCTGCAATTGCAGCATTTTTCTTCGCTTCTCTAGATCTTTTTACCATTGACATCTGAACCATGATATTTCCTTTTCTGTATTTTAAATTTTTTTAAATATTGATTAATCAACTTATAGTATTTATCTGGAATCACTATAGTATTATCTTCGTGAACAGTGATTCCTTCTAACATAATTCCATTAATAAAGTGTTTTACTATACTAAAATCTAAATCATCTGGAATTACTATTTTTTTCATGTGTTTCCTTATTTGATATCGGTATCTAAACCAAATAGATTTCTTTTCATCTCACTATCTTTAGGGGCATTATGTTTAAAATCTTTATTGTTAAAATCTCTACGAGATTCAAATTGAGTTTCCAGTTGAGCATTATTTCTACGGAAGAAATCTTCAATCTCCGTATCGATTTGTTTTAGTTTTTGTTGTAAATATATTCCACTTTCTTTGTCAACTTCAAACATTCCTTTCTTCATCTCAACTGATAATTCTCCTAACATAATTCTAAACTGAATAAGAGTAATTAAATTTTCTTTTACAAGGACTTCTTCTCTAGTCTCAGTATGTACAAAACTTAACAACTGTTCAGGATTAGTGGAGAATCCTCTTTTCATAACACTTAATATCTTTTTATAATCTGCATTTTGAGTAACATTTGCAATTAATAAAAATTTATACATATCTACTAGTTTTTCTATTAGACATTTTCTAAAATTCATTAATGAACTAACTGCTTCTTGATCATCACTATTTGCATTTTTATATAATGAATCAATCAATATAGTAAATACATTATTCATTCTAGGATTATATAATCCTCTGATCCAATTACCAATCCCTTTACCTGAAGAACGCTCTAATGATTTTTCCATATTATTTTTATCAATACAGCTACCTATAATAGCATTGATTCCTGCTATTCCCGCTTTCTTATCAGCTGTGTTAGCTAAACGCATAAACATTTTCTTTACTTCTGGATTAGAATCAATATTATCTAATTTTAAAATGGTATTATTTGTATGACGCAAGCTATCAAATTTTAATAAAATACTTTGAGTTCCTAATGTAACTTTTCCTAGTCCTCCAAGTAATTTGCTAATTTGATCAGTTTGCTTCCTAGCGTAATTACTTGGAATTAAAAGATTAATACCTAGATAAGCCAATGCACTAAATGCAATTGCAGGTACCATTGGGATCATTCCAGCTAAACCTGCAACTCCTATTCCAGCTGCAATTGTGTGACCAATATTCTCTTCAAATATCTTCATTTGATGATCGCTATCGCCTAAGTAATTTAATTTAAATGTGTGTTTAGTGTTTTCTAATATATATTCTTGAGAAAAAGATAAATCTTGTTGCAACTGATCAAATGCTTCTGTATATAATGCACTATATACAGTTCCCTCTAAAAATTCTAATATTACTTTACGTTTTTCATAAGTTGAATTTGAATGGAGGAATTTATTAAATTGGATACTTTCAGTGAACATTTTATAAACACTATCACTAGTATCATCTAAATTCATACCACTGAATATAGTGTCTGTTGATTCTTCTAATTTTTTATTGTATTTTGAATAAATATTGTAAAACATTTCTTTTGATTGACTCATATTAATATCCTTCTAATTTTAATTGTTTTTTAGCATAAGCTCCTAATCCGCCTTCTTCTTCAGAGAATTTAGAAGCAAGTTGTTTAAATGTTTCATTTAAGTCGGAATAACTATTATTATCATCTTCCTTTGCAACATTTATTTTTAAATGAGCATTTAATTTATTATTATGTAAATCGCTGATCATCTTTCTATATTTAAATATTTGATCTTCGAATTTTATAATCATTTCCTGCATTTGTCCAAGAGCTTCCATTTGAGTTAAAATATAACCATTATAAACTCCCATTAATTTATAATTCTTTTCTTCATAGTATTTTTCTAATTGGAGATTTGTGCGATTAATCATAGTGTTTATAATATTTTCTTTATTCTTTAAAGAATTAAGTTTAATATCATAATCTTTTAATTTACTATTGATATCACTTAATAAATTTTCAATTGATCCATTATATTCTTGTAAATTAAAATTCATGTGTTTCCTTTTTATATATCAGTATTTGTTACTCCCTATACTAACTCAGAACTATCATCAGTGATAGGTGTGAAGTAATATAGGGATACCTATACTAACTTCGCTGCGATCTTTATCGATAAGGCTAATTGGTGTAAGTAATATAGAAATAGGAAATTCTAAAATTTAAAACTATCACCAGTGATAGTTCCGAGTTAGTATAGGGAATCTATATTACTTTGGAACTATCTTTATCGATAAGGCTAATTGGTGTAAGTAATATAGAAATAGGCAATTCTAAAATTTAAAAACTATCACTGGTGATAGTTCCGAGTTAGTATAGGGAATCTATATTACTTTGGAACGATCTTTATCGATAAGGCTAATTGGTGTAAGTAATATAGAAATAGGAAATTCTAAAATTTAAAACTATCACCAGTGATAGTTCCGAGTTAGTATAGGGAATCTATATTACTTTGGAACTATCTTTATCGATAAGGCTAATTGGTGTAAGTAATATAGAAATAGGCAATTCTAAAATTTAAAAACTATCACTGGTGATAGTTCCGAGTTAGTATAGGGAATCTATATTACTTTGGAACGATCTTTATCGATAAGGCTAATTGGTGTAAGTAATATAGAAATAGGAAATTCTAAAATTTAAAACTATCACCAGTGATAGTT
>Ga0265295_1003363_pt1 | contig 23400 bp, 21 predicted proteins | sample Munlansysbiofilm_FD_192503 | JGI IMG/M metagenome (GOLD analysis project Ga0265295, IMG submission 192503) | Leachate microbial communities from a municipal landfill in Southern Ontario, Canada - Methane capture system biofilm | ecosystem: Engineered > Solid waste > Landfill > Unclassified ...
CCAAAGGTTAGTAAAACTGCCAGTAAAAAGGCCATTGGTATTGTTAGCACCAAAAAAGAAGGCAAAAGCAGTAAAATCATCTGTACTACTTTTAAAAACGGCATGTTGTTGGTAACTACCATTTCAATCAGTTTTACCATCTTGCCCATCAGTAGGATCAAGGTGAAAACTGCCAGTCCAAGCAAAAAAATACCCGCTGTTTCGCGGATTATGTAACGGCTGATAATGGGATGTCTCATGGTAAAAAATGATACAGCAAGATGATTTGTCTGTAAATAAAAGGGGTGTCCCCAATATGGAGCACCCCTTTTTCATGGGTAAAACGCAACTTTAAATGGTTCCTGCTATGCTTTCCAGAGACCATGCAGGTTGCAATATTCCCTTGCTGAAACATTATCAGCAGTTACGCAGAAAGTGGCTTCAGGTGCCTGACCAGGCTCTAGGAACTGACGGTATACTTTGCCGTCTGCAATCAGCTCAACCCACTGGATGTAGTGCTTTTCTTCCATTGGATGCTCAACTGAGCCAACCTTTACCGTAATGGTGCCATTACCTTTTTCAATTACAGGTACATGCTTTTCCTGTGAAGCATCAACGGTGTTTTCGGTTTGCAGTTGCATGTTTTCACCGCAACATACAATGCTCGCACCGCCACCAACCATAACTTCAATAATGTTTCCGCAATGTTGACATTTGTAAACTTCCAGACGCTTTGGCATGTTTATTTCTCCTTGTTTGTGATTTTAAATTTATGATTACCAGTTTTCTGCCAACAGCTCAAAGTGTGCTGTCGGGTGAGCGCAGGCAGGACAAAGTTCAGGTGCGGATTTGTTGCTGTGCAGATAGCCGCAGTTACGGCACCGCCATACAACTTCCTGCTCACGGGTAAAGACTCTGCACGCCTCAATGTTGGCAAGCAGGTCGCGATAGCGTTTTTCATGCTGCTTTTCTGCCACACAGATGGCTGTCCATACAGCTGCTATCTCTGCAAAACCTTCCTCCTGGGCGGTTTTTGCAAATGCAGGGTATAAAATAGTATGTTCTTCATTTTCACCACAGGCAGCAGCAAGCAGGTTTTCTGCTGTTGTGCCTATTACTCCGGCAGGAAAACAGGCAGTTATTTCAAGATCGCCACCTTCCAGAAACTTGAAAAAACGCTTGGCATGTTCTTTTTCCTGATTTGCTGTTTCTTCAAAGATATCAGCAATCTGTACATAGCCTTCTTTTTTTGCAACAGATGCAAAGTAAGTATAGCGGGTACGCGCCTGGCTTTCACCTGCAAATGATTTCAGAAGGTTTTGCTCTGTTTTTGTGCCCTTGACTGAAGTTGACATATGTTACCTCCCTTTCGTGATATTTTCTGCCTGCCCCCATTTTCCGAGCAGGTCAGCAGTTTAACATATATAGATTACATGAGATTTTTTCCTTTGCAACATAAATTACAATTAGCAAAGTCCTGTACCGGTCTGTGAAGTCCTTTGTGCAACAGAAGCTTGAATTTATCTCCAATCTTCATAATTGTTCATAATTTCTTCATAAGCATTTCATATTGGTTTGTTATTGTCGCATCATCAAAACCGACCACAACAGGTCAGACAAAAACCAACAAGGAGGTAAGTAAATCATGAAAAAAAGTTCAATTGTGGTAGCGTTAATTGCAGCAATGGCAATAGGTGGTACAGCTCATGCACGTGGAGGTTATGGTCCGGGTAAATGGTCAGGTGGATATGGTGGTAATTATGGTTGCGGACCTTGTGCCGAGACATCGCCGGAGCAAACTGCAACCTATAAAAAACATCTTGCCGAAATCTTGCCGTTAAAAGATGAAATGCATAAAAAGCGGATGGAAATCCAGCAGGAATGGGTAAAGGAAACACCAGACACTGAAAAAATGACCAGATTGCAAAATGAATTACGTGAAATCCGTGGTAAATACTATAAGGTTCAGGATGATGCCGGATTCAGAAAAGGTCGTGGTTACCATGGGCAGCACAGATATAATGACTGCGGTCCGGGTTATGGTAACAAGGGCAAAGGCTTTAGAGGTCATGGCTGCGAACCATGCGCTGATCAACCAGTTGCTGAATAGCTTTCCATCCGCAAACCTCGGATTGAAACAAAAACCCCCAATAAGTTCCCCCTCTTAAAGCATAAAGAGGGGGAATCAGGTGGAATTAGGCATAAAGTTTGATACCCCCGGAAAGTTTTAATCATGAAAAACCTTCATATAAAAGTTTTAATAACCAGCTTGCTGCTGTCTTTAATCCTTGCCATACCGGCTTTTGCTGAACATCCCGGGGGTGAGCATAGGCGTGATAAAAGGTGCAATCAGGGTGAGCGTGGCATGAAACGTTTCGATAAAAGATATCCTGCCTATGGTGGTTATTGTCCCAAACGTCATACCGACCGTTACGGTGCCCGCCAGCCAGTTAACAACCTTGCTGAAGCCAAAGAGCGGCTTTACAGCTTTTACGGAGTTGCGCCAGACAGAATAAGCCGTATTGAAGAATACCGTCATGTTTTTATAGCTGAAATAACTGATCCGGAAGGAAATCCTGTTGAAGCTGTTGCCATTGACCGTCGCACCGGTCGTATCCGTTCGGTACGTTAGCAGGTTTTAGACATGCAGCCACCTGTTTTAATAGTTGAAGATGATCTGAAAATTGCCAGAGTTATCAAGGCTTATCTTGAAGCTGCTGATTTCCGTACAGCACATGCAGACACTGCCTCCAAAGCTTTAACGCTGGTTGAATCAGAGCTGCCGCTGGCTGTTGTGCTTGATCTGGGGTTGCCGGACCGTTCAGGCGAGGAACTTTGCCTTGACCTGAAAGAAATGGGTGATTTTCCGGTGTTGATGCTGACAGCCAAAGCTTCGGAAGAAGATCGGATAGCCGGTTTTAGTATTGGCGCTGATGATTATCTGGTGAAACCGGCTTCACCAAGGGAGCTGGTCTGCCGGGTAAAGGCAGTCCTTAAACGCTATAATCATAACAACATAGCTGAAGCCCCTGTTTCCTTTAACAACGGTGAACTACTGCTGGACAATAGAAAGCATGCTGTAACCTGCCGTAACCAGCCTTGCCAGTTAACCCCCACTGAATTTAAATTACTTTCCACACTTGCATCTGCTCCTGGACGTTCCTGGCACCGCGATGAACTGGTGAGCAAGGCTCTAGGCTATCAGTTTGATGGTTATGAGCGTTCTGTTGATGCCCATATCAAAAACCTGCGCCAGAAAATAGAGCTTGATAGCCGCAATCCCCAATATATAAAAACTATCTATGGTATTGGCTACCAGTTTTGCGGGGTTCCTGATGCGACTTAATTTGCAGTTTAAACTCTGGATACTGCTACTGGTGGTAATGGTTATCACCCTTTCTTCGGCAGTACTGGTGCGTAATCTGTTGGTGCGGGATTTTAACGCCTATGCTGAAGGTCAGGCACTTGACCGCCTGTATCAGACCCAGGCCATACTGGAAGGATATTATCAGCAAAAACAGGGATGGGATCAGAAAGAACTGGCTGATATTTTTGCCTGGGCATGGCTGGACGGGCTTGATTTGCGCCTGTTGGATAACGGTGATCAATTGATTCTTTCCAGCGCACAGGCATTAGAACTTTTACCATCTGCCATGCAGCAGCGGGTGCTGGCTTCAGCCGGCAGGCAGTTAAAAACAGCACGGGATGAAGAGTTTCAGCCATATCCATTGTTTTTGGCTGGTATTGAGATAGGTACACTTGAAGCAGCACTCACCGTGCCTGATCATGAAAATCTGTTTATCAGCTCATCAAACAAATTTCTGACATACTCGGTGGTTACTTTGGGCTGCATATCAATTTTACTAAGCGTTGTTGCTGCAAAAAGGATTAGCGATCCGCTGAGAAAATTGACCCTTGTTGCAGAAGACCTTGCTGATGGTCACAAAATAAACCAGGTGCAGGTGGGTGGAAATGATGAAATAAGCAGGCTTGCCAGCAGTTTTAACAAAATGGCAGGCAAACTGAAGCAGCAGGAGCAGCTGCGTAAGCAGCTGGTCAGCAATGCTGCCCATGAACTGCGCACACCGCTGATGATTATGCAGGGCGAGCTGGAAGGGATGCTTGATCAGGTGATTCCGGTTTCTGATGCTGCACTGCAATCTTTACTTGATGAAACAGCACGTCTGGGCAGAATTCTTGACGGTGTGGATGAACTTACCCGCGCCCAGACAGCCACTCTTATGCTTAATCGGCAACAGATAAAGCTTATCCCTTTTTTGCAAAATCTGCTGCTGCGCTTTGAACATCAGACCCTGGAACAGCAGATTAAAACCAGCATTATCGGTGATACAGAGCTGACTGCCAGCATAGATCCCGAACTGTTTGCAAGAATTATCATTAACCTTGTAACCAATGCCTTTCGTGCCATGCCCTCTGGTGGCAGCTTCAGTATTAATGTAAATAAAACCGGTAATAATATCCTGTTTGAGCTGGCTGATACAGGAACCGGTATTGAAGCTGAACTGTTACCAAATATATTTGAGCGGTTTTCCAAAGGTAAAAAAGGCGGGCTTGGGCTGGGGCTGGCAATTGTAAAAGAACTGGTGGAGGCGCACGACGGCCTGATCAGTGTGGAAAGCGAAACAGGTAAAGGCACCAAATTTCAGATAGTTATACCGGATATGGTTAGGTTGTGATGAACAGGTTTTCAGGTTGTCTGCGTACAGTAGGTACTGCATTTTTGGATATTTTGCTGCCACCTTGCTGCCCTGTCTGCCATCAGCGTTATTATGGTGATGAGCCTTTACATATCTGTCCCGACTGCCTGGAAAAACTACCCCTTATCGGCGATGCCTTTTGCAGCATTTGTGGCATTCCGTTTGTTGCAGGCGATAAACCCCATCCTTGCAGCCGCTGTATTAAAAATCCACCACCGTACAGTGCTGCCAGAGCTGCCTTTATGCATGCAGGTGACATCAAAGAGCTGATTCACCGCTTTAAGTATAATGGAGATACGCGCCTGCGTCGTTCACTGGGGTTGCTTACAGCTGAAAAACTGGCTAAATTTGCAAAAGAAAGCAGTGCAGACCTGATTGTCCCGATACCATTGCACAATAAAAGATTAAAAAACCGTGGTTTTAACCAGGCGTTATTGTTGGCAGAAATCTTTTCCAAAGCCTGGCAGATACCTTTGCAGCGACACCTGATTAAACGCACTCGCTTAACTGTACCCCAGGTTGAACTGGGACGTAAGCAACGGCTGTCAAACCTGCATGATGCTTTTATGGTTGCAGATCAAAGACTTGTGGCAGGCAAAACCATTATGCTGGTTGATGATGTAACCACCACAGGCAGTACTTTGAGGGAGGCATCAGCAGCTTTGAAAAAAGCAGGAGCCAGAAAAGTGTTGGCTGTTACCATAAGCCATGCAGCATAAATAAAAATGTTGACATTACTGCTAATGGTTGATATAAATTGGAAATCTTTTGCGCGGGAATAACTCAGTGGTAGAGTGCAACCTTGCCAAGGTTGAAGTCGCGGGTTCGAATCCCGTTTCCCGCTCCATCAAAATCAAGGGCTAGCCAAACCGGCTAGCCCTTTCTTTATGTGACCTTTCCTGTCAATAGTGGATACTCATCTTTCAAGTGATCTTTGTTTTTATAGTGATCTTCTGGTGAAATACATTCCCTAAACGGGAATGTAACCTTTACCTGTTATAGAAGATTTCAATATATTCCTGAATAAATGCTTTGGCTATAGGCTCTGGTTGCGTAATTGCAAGGTTTTAACAAAAAGAAGTGTCCAGTAAAGGCAGGATAGGTCAGCAAACAGCAGATCCTCAAGTTTAGACATAAAGTACGCATGTTTTGTTTGCTCACGCCATCTGACTAATCGTATTGCGGAAGCGGCGCAGCGACAACATAAACAACACCGTACCGATCACTAACAAGGCTAAAAACGGCTTCCACACGGTTTCCAGCCCGGCACCACGGAATAAAATAGCCTGACCCAGTTCGACAAAGTGGGTGGTGGGTGCCAGCTGCATCAGATCCTGAACGATTTGTGGCATACTCTCGCGCGGGGTGCGACCGCCAGAGAGCAGGTTCATCGGCATCAGCGTCAACATCAACAACAAACCAAATTGTGGCATGCTGCGTGCCACCGTGGCCATGTAGATGCCCAATGAGGTCATGGCATACAGGCAGAGCACCACGCCACACAAAAACAGCGGCACCGAGCCTTCAATCGGCACCTGGAGCATGCCACGCACCACAATATTGAGCGAGGCGTAAGTGGCAATCAGTACCACCAGGCCCATGGACCAGATTTTCGAGATCATGATCTCGCCAGGTGTCACCGGCATCACCAACAGGTGCTCGATGGTGCCATGCTCGCGTTCGCGAATCAGTGCTGCGCCAGTAAGAATGATCGACAGCATGGCCACTGAGGTGATGATTTCCGCCACGCCGCCAAACCAGGCTTTTTCCAGTGTCGGGTTAAAGCGGGCGCGCAACTCAAGCTCCACCGGCAGCTTGGGCGTGGCGCGGTAGCGCTGCACAAACTCGTTTATCTCACCCATAATTACCTTCTGGATATAACCATTGCCAAAAAACGCCTGACTCATGCGTGTGGCGTCCACGTTGAGCTGGATTTCCGGGTTGCGCCCGGCCAGTACATCTCGTTGAAAATTTGAGGGAATATGCAAAGTAAAGGTGTAGTCCCCACGATCCATACCTGTATCCATTTCAAGCTGCTGCAAAAGTATCACTGGTGTAATAAATTCAGGCGGGTAAAAGGCACTGATAATACGGGTGGATAAGGCAGACTGGTCTTCATCCAGTATAGCAATGGGTGCGTTATGCATGGTTTCAGGTTGTGCAGTAGCTGCACTGTAGATTGACAAGGTAAACACATAAACAATCAGTACCAGCATCATTGGATCACGTACAAGACTCCATAATTCTTTGTGGCCCAGACGCAGGATGTTTTTAAGTTTTCTCATTTCAGCCCTCCTGCTTGCGCAGCAGCAACACCGCCGCGCCGAGAATCACCGGTACCGCCAGCAGCAGCGGCCAGAAAGCACTGTACAGGTCCGGCAGGTGCAGTGCCTTGCTGAATATGCCTCGGCTGATTATGAACATATGGGTGGCTGGATACATCTCTCCGACCATGCGACTAATTCCTTCCATCGAAGATACCGGGTTTAGCAGCCCGGCAATTTGCACCGTTGGCAGCATGGTGCCGATCATGGCAAAGAACATGGCAGCAATCTGGCTGCTGGTAATGGTGGAGGCGAGCAGGCCCATGCCGGTGGAAATAAAGCAGAAAATCAGCGTGGCTAATGTGAGTGTCAGGAAACTGCCCTTTATCGGTACGCCAAACACCGTAACCGCCAGCAGTACCATGCACAGGAAATTGATCATCGCCAGCCCGACATAAGGCAGCTGCTTGCCCAGCAGAAACTCCAGCCGGGTTACCGGGGTGACATAAAGGTTGATGATGGAGCCCAGTTCTTTTTCGCGTACCACCGCCAGCGCAGTGAGCATGGCTGGCAGCATCAGTAGCAGCAATGGAATAACTGCCGGTACCATGGCGTGCAAGCTTTTTACATCCGGGTTGTAACGGTATCGATCCTGAATACTGGCATTGGGTCGCGATGTACCCCCCAGTCGTTCCAGAGTTTTTTGCTGCAACCAGTGTTGATGCAGACCAGTTACATAACCTTGAATAGTTTCAGCCCGTTGCGGCATGGAGCCGTCCACCCAGGCACCAATGGCCACGTCCTGGCCGCGCAGCAGATCGCGGGCAAAACCGGCTGGAATCTCGATGGCCAGGGAAATCTCGCCGCGACGCATGCGCAGGTCCAGTTCTTCATAGCTGCCCAGTGGCTGCTGTTCAATAAAATAGCGCGAACCGGAAATGTTCAGCGCATAATTCTGGCTCAATGTGGTCTGGTCGCGGTCGAGCACGGCATAGCGCAGGTTTTCCACGTCCATGGTGATGCCAAAACCAATGACAAACATCAGCAAAATCGAGCCGGCCAGCGCCAGCGTGGCACGTACCGGGTCACGGCGCAGCTCCAGTGCTTCGCGCCAGCTATAACTGAACAGCCGCTGCAGACTAAAGCGCTGGAGCCGCTGCTCTGTAGCAGCGCCAGCTTCGGTCAACGGCTGGCCAGTAGTGATTTCACCACCTGATTCATCAGCACCGGCCTCCAGCAGATAACCGATAAAGGCATCTTCCAGACTGTCGGCACCACGCTTTTCCACCAGCTGCTGCGGCGCATCGCTGTCCAGCACCTTGCCGGCATGCATCATCGACATGCGATCGCAGCGCTCGGCTTCGTTCATGAAGTGGGTAGAGATGAAAATGGTGACCTTGTCACGGCGTGACAGCTGGATCAGCAAGCGCCAGAAATTATCCCGTGCCACCGGGTCCACGCCAGAGGTGGGTTCGTCCAGAATCAGCAACTCGGGCTTGTGCACCATGGCCACCGCCAGCGACAGGCGTTGACGCATGCCCAGTGGAATGGTGCTGGGCAAACGGTCGAGCACGCCGACCAGATCAAAGCGCTGCACCATTTCTTCTACCCGCGCCGGAATTTCGGCTTCCGGCACGTGAAACAGCTGGGCATGCAAGACCAGGTTTTGCTTGACGGTAAGTTCGTTGTACAGGCTAAACGCTTGCGACATGTAGCCCACTCGGCGGCGGGTGTCGATATCGCGCGGATCCACCTCGTGGCCAAACAGCCAGGCGCGGCCCTCGCTGGCCGGCAGCAGGCCGGTCAGCATTTTCATGGTGGTGGATTTGCCGCAACCGTTGGAGCCAAGAAAGCCGAAAATTTCGCCACGACGGATGCGAAACGAGACGCTGTCCACCGCGGTAAAGTCGCCAAAGCGGATGGTCAACCCTTCGGCTTCGATGGCGATATCCTGCTCGTCCACATCCAGCGGCGGAATCACCACCGGCTCATGGCCCTGTTTTTTGTCGTCCGGCAGCAGGCGGATAAAGGCCTGCTCCAGGCTGTCACTGCCGGTGCTCTGCAGCAGTTCGGCCGGTTTGCCGGTGGCCAGAACCTGGCCGTCATCCATGGCCACCAGCCAGTCAAAGCGCTGCGCCTCGTCCATGTAGGCGGTGGCGACAATCACGCTCATGCCGGGCCGCTCGCCACGGATGCGGTCAATCAGGTCCCAGAACTGCTTGCGCGCCAGCGGGTCCACGCCGGTGGTCGGCTCGTCCAGCAGCAGAAAATCCGGATCATGGATCAGCGCACAGCACAGGCCCAGTTTTTGTTTCATGCCGCCGGACAGCTTGCCCGCTGGCCGGTCGAGAAACGGGTACATGCCTGTGCTGCGGGTCAGGTCGTCAATGCGCCGGCGACGCTCAGCAGCAGCATGGCCAAACAGGCGGGCAAAAAACTGCAGATTTTCTTCGACCGATAGCGTGGGATAAAGGTTTTTGCCCAACCCTTGCGGCATGTAGGCAATACGCGGGCACACCAGGTCACGGTGGCTTTTGTGTGCCATGTCGCCGCCCAGCACCTGTATATGGCCGGACTGGATTACCCGTGCGCCGGCCAGCAGTGACAACAGGCTGGACTTGCCAACGCCGTCAGGGCCGATCAGGCCCACCATGCAGCCAGACGGTATTTCAAGGCTGAGGTTGTTCAGTGCGCGGGTTTTGCCATAGTGCAGGCTGACCTGCCTGATGCTGGCGACACTGCCCTGCTGGCTCATGCCTTACTCCGTCAGCCGCGAGGATAGCGAGGCGGGCCATGCCGCCTGCTCGTCCAGCTTGATCCAGGCAACTCCTGGCAGGCCGGTTTTCACCTGGTGCAGATGCTGGCGCAGCAATTCCGGCGCAATCTGCGCCTTGACGCGGAACATCAGCTTTTGCCGCTCGGAAGCAGTTTCCACAGTTTTTGGCGTGAACTGGGCGGTGCTGGCAACAAAGGATACTGTGGCCGGAATCGCCAGCTCCGGCGCCACATCCAGCACCAGTCGTACCTCGCTGCCAATGGCGACACGGCCGGCAATTTCGCTGGGCAAGAAAAAGGTCATGTAGACATCGGACAAATCGACAATATTCAGCACCCGCCCACCGGCACCCAGTACCTCGCCGGGCTGCGCGACACGGAATTGCACGCGGCCATCACGCGGGCTTTTCAGCTCGCTGTCACGGATGTCTGCCTCGATGCGGGCGATGGTGGCGGTGGCCGCCTGCACGCTGGAGCGGGCACCGGCCAGCTGCGCCTCGACCGCGCGAATGGCAGCCCGCGCCGCCTTTGCCTGGGCGCGGGTGGCGGTCAGGGCCGCTTCGGCACCACGCACCCGTGCCCGGTCATCGTCCAGCTCCTGGAGGGGGACTGCACCATCTTTGGATAATGTACTGGAACGTGCCAGCCGGCGTTTGGCGGCATCCAGCTCGGCTTCGCGCTGGGCAATCAGCGCCTCGGCGGCTGCGGCATCGCTTTCCCGCAGCGCCACCTGGGCCTCAGCTGCCGCCACAGCGGTTTGCGCCTGATGCAAAGCCGCCGTGGCTTCATCACGCTGGGCTTGCAAGGTGTCCAGTTGCATCAGCGCCAGCTGCTGGCCAGCCTGCACGAAGTCACCTTCATCAACCAGGATATCGGCAATGCGCCCGGGCAGCTTGGTGGCGATATTGACCTCGGTGGCCTCAATACGGCCATTGCCCTGCACAAAACCATTGCCCGGACCGTTGTTTGTGAACTTATGCCACCCCCACCAGACCAGTAACAACAGCCCTGTAATAATTACGGCAGGTTTGATTGTTTTTTTCAAAGCGGAAGAAGTGTTACTGTTCATAATTTACTCCAAAATTAAACTATCAATTAGCACATGTTTCATAAACAAGATTATGCAGTATTGTTGCAGCAGAGCTGCCGGTTTTGGCTGATAGATCAGCGTTAAACAAGCGTTCAAACAGTACTTTCAGTTCTTTGGTGGAATGTTTTTTTGCCTGTAGCATCAGGTCTTTGATGAAGTAGTTTGATATTTTAAGTTCTGCGGCGATTTGCGCTGCGTTTTTCCCCTGATCCAGCAGTTCGCGTATCCGCCAGATTCTGCGGAAATGGCTGGCAAGGGCACCAATAATCATTGGGGCTTCTTCGTTGTTTTGCAGCATTGATTGCAGGGTGATGGTTGCATCTGAAAGGTTTTTTTCTCCAACATAACGAGCCAGTTCAAAGCCGCCAAATGTTTTGCTCTGGCTGGCGATTGTACGCAGGTCGGCAAGGGTGATGATTTTTTTGTCACCAATGTAAAGGCAGGTTTTTTCAATCTGGGAGACAAGTTCCTGCAGGTTGTTGCCAACCAGAAAAATCAACAGGTCAACAGCAGCAGTTTCTATTTTTTTACCATGGGTGGATACTTCGGTATTGATAAACGGTGCCAGCCTGTTTTCATAAAGTTTTTTAAATTCAATACTGCCACTACTTTTTTTTAACTCGCTAAAAAGCTTGCGGCGCAGGTCAGGCTTTACAGCCATAAAAATAAGGCAGGTTTCTGGATTGGGGTTGGTGAGGCAGGTTAATAAATGCTCTTGTGCGGTTGCAGGCAGTTTTTCCGCCTGTTTTACAAGGACAACACGGCGTTTGGCAAACATTGGCAAGGTTTTGACAGTATCAGCAATTTCTGTGCCACGGCAGTCTGCGCCGTAATAGATGTTAAGATTAAAGTCACGGGTGGCTGGTTCAACCGCTTTTTCTAGTATGGAGCGTACCACCCGTTCTGCCAGAAACTGCTCTTCACCGTAAATAAAGTAGATCGGCAGCAAATCATCTTTATGGATTTGCCTTTGTAATGTTTGCAAATCCATTTTCAGTAGTTCTGCTCCATCTGCCAGATGGCATTTTGGGCAAGTTTGCGGGCAGCAATCTGTAGGGCAGCTTCTTCGTTGCGGTACTGTTCTTCAATGCTGCCGGTTACCATGTAATCATGCCATGCAGACAGTACACCCTGCCAGATTGTTTCAATGCTGCCATCATCTTTTTGTCTGGTTGCTGTTATTTCACTGGTTAAAGTCAGGCGATATTCCTTGGCAATATCAGCGGCTGTGTAGCTTACTTCATTGATGCCATAGCCGGTTATCTTGCCGGATATCAAGATATCACCCTCTTTTTCAGAAGCAGCTGGTAAAATCCCCCGCTGGCTGCCAAACTGCTCAAAAAAAGCACGCTTTAATGCCACTGTTGCAGAAGGGTAGACAGTAATATTTTTAAAGTAAGCTACCCATACAGTCTGGTTGGCAGTCAGTTTTGTGCTGGTGTCTGCCGTAAAGTTATAGCCACAGGCTGTAATTAACAATGTTGGCAGAATCAGCAGCAGATATAAAAAACGTTTATGCAGCAACAATGTTCACCAGCTTTCCAGGCACATAAACCACCTTGCGAATCTCTTTACCTTCTGTGAATGCCAGAATCTTTTCATCTGCCATTGCCAGCTGCTTGATTTTTTCACCATCTTCATTGGCAGCAACAGACAGCCTTGAGCGCAGTTTGCCGTTTACCTGTACCACCACCAGAATTTCTTCATCAATAATCGCTTCTGCATCCCATGCAGGCCATGGACAATCGGCAAGTTGTGTTTTTTTACCAAGCCTTTGCCATAGCTCTTCAGCCACGTGGGGGATGAAAGGTGAAAGCATCAGTACTGTAAGTTCCAACGCTTCTTTAAGCAGCTCCTTTGCCTGGGGTGTGGCAAGCCGTGCTGATTGCAGGCTGTTAAGAAGCTCCATTACTGCTGCAATGGCAGTGTTAAAATGAAAGCGGTCATTGATATCTTCAGTAACTTTTTTAAGGGTTTTATGCACGCTACGGCGCAGGTTACGTTCTTCGGCATCAAGGCTGGCAGGGTCAATATTGCCAGCAGTTGTAACATCCTGAAGGTGTTCATGCACCAGTTTCCATACCCTGTTGATAAAGCGGTAGCAGCCTTCAACACCTTGCTCGTTCCAGTCCAGGTCTTTTTCAGGAGGTGCGGCAAAAAGAGAGAAAAGACGGGCAGTATCGGCACCGTATTTTTTAATCAGAGCATCAGGATCAACCACATTGCCCTTTGATTTGCTCATTTTGGCACCATCTTTAATAACCATCCCCTGGGTAAGCAGGTTGGTAAACGGCTCGTCAACATCAACGTAACCAAGATCACGCATTACTTTTGTGAAGAAACGGGCATAAAGCAGGTGCAGCACAGCATGTTCAATGCCACCGATATACTGATCAACAGACATCCAGTACTTTGTGCGGGGCTTATCCAGCATACCTTCTTCAAAATCCGGGCAGCAGTAACGCAGGAAATACCAGGAGGATTCCACAAAGGTATCCATGGTATCGGTTTCTCGGCGGGCAGGTTTACCGCAGGCAGGGCAGGGGACATTGATGAAGCTGGCAAGTTTTGCCAGCGGACTGCCACCATCACCGGTAAATGCCATATCCAGCGGCAGTTTTACCGGCAGATCCTGATCAGGTACCGGCACTGCACCACAGCAGTCACAGTAAATAATCGGGATGGGAGTTCCCCAGTATCTTTGCCTGGATACGCCCCAATCCCTAAGGCGATAGTTGATGGTTTTCTTGCCTTTACCCTGCTGCTCCAGCCAGTTGGCAATTTCAAGTTTTGCTGTTTCATTATCCAGCCCGTTAAAATCGCCGGAATTAACCAGCATACCGGCTTCGGTGTAGGCTGCCTTCATGGTTGTCGGATCAAAGGTTTCACCTTCTGGCTGAATAACCAGCTTAAGGGGCAGGTTGTATTTCTGTGCAAATTCAAAATCCCGCTGGTCATGGGTTGGTACAGCCATAACCGCGCCGGTTCCGTACTCAATCAGTACAAAATTTGCCAGATAAATCGGCATTTTACAGCCTGTAACCGGATTTATGCAGTAACTGCCGGTAAATACGCCCTCTTTTTCCATATCTTCAGCAGTACGTTTAATCTGCTCGGTTTTTCTGACTTTTTCGATAAAAGCCTCAACTTCTGCCTGTTTGTCCGGTGTTGCCAGTTTGGTCGCCATGGGATGTTCCGGAGCAAGTGACATGAAAGTTGCGCCAAAAAGGGTGTCCTGACGGGTGGTAAATACCCTGATTGCACCTTCACCATCAGCCAGAGGAAAATCAATTTCACAGCCAATGCTTTTGCCGATCCAGTTACGCTGCATCAGCAGTACTCTTTCTGGCCACCCGGGAAGTTTTTCTGTGAAATCAAGCAGTTCTTCAGCGTAATCAGTGATTTTAAAGAACCATTGTACCATCTCTTTTTGTACAACCTCTGTATCGCAACGCCAGCAGCCGCCATCTTCAACCTGCTCATTGGCAAGGGTGGTTTCACAATCTGGGCACCAGTTGACAAATGCATTTTTACGGTATGCCAGCCCTTTTTTAAACATCTCCACAAAAAGCTTCTGCTCCCAGCGGTAATAGTCAGCGTTGCAGGTGGCAAGTTCACGATCCCAATCATAGGAAAGCCCCATCTGCTTTAACTGTTCTCGCATATAGGTAATGTTTTCCTGTGTCCATGTGGCAGGGTGGCTGTTATTTTTGATGGCTGCGTTTTCCGCCGGCATACCAAAGGCATCCCAGCCCATTGGGTGCATGACGTTAAAGCCACGCATCCGTTTATAGCGGGCAATTACATCACCAATGGAGTAATTGCGTACATGTCCCATATGTATACGACCGGAAGGGTAGGGGAACATCTCCAGCAGGTAGTATTTCTGCTTTGCCGCATCTTCCGTTACTTTAAAGGTTTTTTCGGTTTCCCACAAAAGCTGCCACTTGGCTTCTATTTCCTGATGTGAGTATTTGAGTTCTGATGACATCTGTTAATTCTCCTGTATGTTCAAAGTGAAGCCTACTAATACCCGCCCATATCCAGAATTGCCTGGCTGATTCCGGGTAGCGGTACAACTCTGTCCGCAGCACCACTTGCAACCACCTCTTTTGGCATTCCGTAAACAACAGCGGTTGTTTCAGATTCTGCCAGCACCAGCCCGCCTTTTTCCTTAACTGCCAAAGCACCTTCCTTGCCGTCACTGCCCATGCCGGTGAGCACCACTGCCAGCATCTGCGGACCATAGATTTCGGCGCAGGAGCAAAATAAACGGTCAGCAGAGGGCAGGTAACGGTCTTGTGGTTGTGGTGTAACCAGCTGCACATGTACATCTATTCCATACCTTTGCAGCACCATATTTTTTCCTCCCGGGGCAATCAGTGCCAGACCAGGTTTTATCAGATCCCCTTCTTCTGCCTCCCGTACTTCAAAGTGCGAGCTACGGTTAAGTCTTTGGGCAAAGGCACTGGTAAAACCTGCCGGCATATGTTGTGCTATTACAATGCCAAAAGGGTAACTGTGGTCATAGCCACTGAAAATATTCTGCAACGCCGGTGGTCCGCCAGTGGAAGCTGCAATTGCCACAAGATCAATTGCGTTACGCTTTTTATGTCTGCCTGATTTTGATTTCAAAGCGGTTTCTTTGAATGTCTGTTGTTTGTCAGTTCTGTAGTTCATCAGTATGTTGCTGATTTTTTGTGTTAAATCCAGTTCTATCAGATTAAGTGCCGGCGAGTTTGTTCGTTCAGGCTTTGCAACAAAATCCAGTGCTCCCATTTCCAGTGCTTTAAAAACCTTGTCTGCTTCACCGGAGGCACTGATGATAATAACCGGTATATTAAAACGGGTCGTTAAAATCCGCAGCAGTGTAAAGCCGTCCATGCGGGGCATTTCCAGATCCAGCGTAACCAGATCAGGTTTTAGTGCAATTACCTGGCGAATCCCTTCTTCGCCGTCACCAGCATAACCAACTACTTCAACCTGTGACATACCTCCCAGCATTCTGCTGATGGTGCGGCGGCTGTAGGCAGAATCATCCACCACCAATACCCTGAAACGCTTCATGATGCAGTTCCGTTAACCGGTTTTTGGTATACCATGTCATTTCTGAAGTGGCGCAACATAAATTTGGTGGTGATATTCATTAGAGATTCAGAATGACCAAGCAAAAGATAGCCTCCTTGATTTAAAGATTGGTGAAATGAGTCAATCACCTGTTTTTTGGCAGTAAGATCAAAATATATGATTACATTGCGGCAGAAAATAAGATCAAAATCTCCAAGCATGGCGATCCGGTTCTGATCCAGCAGATTTAAATGACTAAGTGACACAAGTTCCCGCACCCGATCATCAATCCGGTAGCCGGTTTCCTGTTTGCTGAAATATTGGCGGATAAAATAATCTTCCGTTGCCCTGAAGGCTGATTGACCATAGATACCCCGCCTGGCAAGCTGTAAAACCCGCTGGCTGATATCTGTACCAACTATTTCAACCTTCCAGTCCTTTATAAAAGGCATCTCCAGCAGCAGCATGGCGATGGTGTAAGGCTCTTCTCCACTGGAACAGCCTGCGCTCCAGATTCTGATACTGCGCTCTTTGTTGTTCTTCTCTTTTTCGTTGCAGATTTCGGGGATAATTTCCTTGCTAAAGGCATCAAGCTGGAAAGACTCACGGAAGAAATAGGTTTCATTGGTGGTGAGAATATCCATGATTTCATCCAGTTCCTGGGTGCGTTTGCGGCTTAGTTTCAAAAACTGGTAATAATCGTAAAAACTGTCAAAATTGTGCAGAACAAGGCGACGGGCAAGGCGTTTTTCCAGCAGATAGGAGTTATGATCATCAAACCAAAGCCCGCAATGCTCGTAGATCAGATCCCGTAAAAGCAGAAATTCCTCTTCATTGATGATGAAGCTGTTTTCAGTATTAAACTGCATTGCCATGGGAAAGCACCGTTTGCATCTCTTTTTTAACCAGATCATGCGCTTCGATTTTAACAGCTGTTTCCAACAGTTCGACCTGTTCCGCTTTAGTAAGACTTGCTGATGCCCTTACTGTTTCAAGCCTTATGCTCCAGTTACGATGGCTGACAAGATGGTTAAGCCAGGGCTTAAGAAGTGATAAATCATGGCGTGCCAGCAGCTGGATGCATCCTTTAAGTACTTCACCATCATGTTTTCCGATGCTTTCAGCCACCATCTGCATCCCTTCAGGTGCTGCAATGCGTCCCAAAACCTCAAGACAGGCAAGCTGTGCTATTTCATCACCCCTTTGCCAGAGGTCTTTAACATCTTCCAGAATCTGGTCGCTTGCCAGACTGGCAAGGCTGCGCAGTGCCTGTGCCTGCACCCATGAATCCTGATCTTTTAAAGCAAGGCGCAATGATTTTATGGAGGCACTATTACTGATGGTTACACCAAGGGATTCTGCTGCGGCTATCCGTACATCAGTATCTTCATCCACCAGAGCCATTGCCAGCAATCCGCAGCTGTCATTTAAGTGGAAAGCACCGATGGCTCTTACCGCAGCTTCCCTTACCGACGGGTCTTCATCTTTAAGCAGTACAGATATCCGCTCTTCTTCTGCAAGTGCGGCAAAAAGAGTTGCAGCATCTTTGCGTCGGGCAGGTTCCTCGGATTTGTAGAGTCTTTCTGCCAGGTTTTTAATCAGGGATTCACTGCCTGCAACACATTGAGTAAGTGAGTGCAGGGCAGCTTCTCTTACGGCATGATCATGGTCTTCCAGCAGCTCGGCTATCTGCATGGTCAGCTCTGGTGAGGTGATACAGATTTTTGCAGCTGCCAGGGCAGCAGAAGAACGCACAAGTGCCGATTCATCCTGCATTGCACAGGCAACAAGCTTTCTGGTTTGTTCGGTTGCCGGTGCAGTGACAACAAACCCGCTGATTGCAGCTCTTACAGATTCATCGGCTGTTGGAAACATGGCAAGGGCAGTTTCTATGGCAGCATTGCCGATTACCCGTAAAGCCTGCTCAGCATCACTATTGTAACGATCCATTGCCAGCATCCTGATCAATGCAGGGGCAGGTTTTGGATCAGCCAGTTTTTTGAAAAGGGACAGCAAGGCTTTGTTCAGCTTGTGGTCATCAGCATTTACTGTGCTGGTGCAGGCATCAAAAAACCCTTCAGACAGATATTTTTTAAGCTGTGTAATAATCATCTGTTGCCCGCTGGCATCCAGTTGTCGGGCGATTCTTTCCAGTGCAATTACAGCAGAGCGGAAAATGCTGGGCAGCGTTGATTTAAGCTCGCCAAGCACAAGCCTGGCTGCTGCCTGATCTCCACCTATCTGCCCCAGGCAATCAAGAAGTGGTCGTTTAAGCATCGGATTTTCTGCCAGCCTGCTGATTACCGCAGGTAATGGTCCGGGGGTACCGATGTTTGCCAGTGCGGCAATAATATTGAAGTTAAGAAAATCCTCGCTGCTTTCTTCCAAAGCTTGCAGCAGCGCGGGGATTACATCACTGTTGCCGACTCTGCCCAGCCCTTCGGCAGCAGCAGCAGCAACGTTCATGTCCTGATCCCGCAGGGATTGCACCAGACCGGATACAGCCTCAGTACCACCGATAGTACCCAGTATATCCACCACCAGCTTGCGCAGGTCATGGTCGGGATCTTCTCTGTACACAAGCAGAAGAGGTGCCACCTGACTGCCAAGATCCATCAGCAGTTCAGCTGTTGAGTTGCGCAGACCAGCGTTGTCTTCATCTCTTAACAGTTGAATCAGGCGATTTGTTTCTGTTATGCCAAGTCGTGATGAAAGCAGTACATCAACCGCTTCTTTACGTACACGCCAGCTTTCGTCTCCCAGTGCCTGAATCAGACGCTCAAAACTTTCGGTAAGCGGCTTTCCCCGTAATGCACCGACCATTTTTCGTCTTGCTTCTTCAATTGTGTTGTTGCCAGGTAGTGTCATTCATGTTTCCTGTTAAAAGTAATGCGCAGTAATTGCATCAATATCAAGTATCATATAAAGCTCTTCATCATGGAGGCAAACTGCCAGTAAACATTCTTTACGGCAGCCGGAAACTTCTGGTGGTGGTGCAAGGTCACTGGTCTTTACAGTGATTACATCTTCGACTTCATCCACCAGAAGTGCCATCTGTTTATCTGCCAAAGCAACAATAATCAGTTTACCGCTGCCTGTTGTCATAGGTGGCAGATCAAGTCTTGTACGCAGGTTAAGCACCGGGATGATGGTGCCACGCAGGTTAATCATGCCATCAATTGCTGATGCAGCATCTGGCAGACCTGACAGTTTCTGCGGCAGTACAATCTCTTTTATGCGCATCAGATCAATGGCAAACAATAGTCCATCCAGCCTGAATCCGGCAAGTTGCAGCTCATTTGGCTTGTCAGGCATGGCTTTGCACCTCATCCAGATTAAAGTCAATAACTGCTGCTATATCCAGCAGTATCAGCATTGATGCATCGTAACGACCGATGCCACTCACAAAATCGCGGGCTGTTCCATCCAGTACGCCAGGTGTTGTTTCACGGCAGCTTTCAGTGATTCTGGCAACACCGGTTACCCGATCTACCCGTAATCCGGTCAGGCTTTCTCCATTTTTAACAATGATAATCCGTTGATGTTGCGAGGGATCACCAGCGGGCATTTCCATCCGTTTGCGCATATCAAGTACAGGTACAATCACGCCGCGCAGGGAAAGTACACCATCTATAAAATCAGGTGTACGGGGTACTTCGGTCAGCTCTCGTACCTTGATAATCTCTTTTATTTCAACAATATTAATGCCGTATTCTTCGCCAGCCAGGGTAAAGCACAAAAAATCTTCATAAAGCTCATTGTTTGCATTGGTTAAAGCCAGGGCATTATCGGCTTCCTGCTCTTGTTCATCAGGTGTCTGCATTGCTGCCCGTCCAGCCATAATCAGTGCCAGCGGATCAAAGGCAGGCTTTGGTATTTTTGATTCTGCCAGGGGTCTGGTTGCCGGTTGCGGCAAATTGTCCGGTATTGCCTGTTCTTCAGCTTCTGCTGTTTCTGGTGCAGTAATGGTGATCGGTTCAGCCAATTCTGCGGTTGCAGTGTTTTCTTCTGACTCCGGTGCAGGCGGTAAAATCTGCGCATCGGATTTAGAGCTTTCTTCATCCTGAAGTTGCTCTGCCTGCAAGGCTTTGTTTCTTATTTTGGCAAGTTCCATCAGATTGCTACCTCGTCAGATACTTCCTTGATGATTGCAGCATCGATAATGTCAGCATCACCACCAAAGGCGACCAGCAGGGCATTGGTAGCCAAAGTGTTAATCCGTCTGGGAACACCGCCGGATAGTTCAAAAATGGCTTCTGCTGCACAAGGGGTAAAAAGTCCGGCATTGCCGCCGGCAGCACAGATTCTGAAATCAAGGTATTGCATGGTTTCATCCAAAGAAAGCGGAGCCAGATGATAATGCAGGGAAATCCGCTGGCAAAGTGGCTCCATCTGTTGCAGACGTAAGGTTTCACGCAGCTCCGGTTGCCCCATAATCAATACGCTGATCAGGTTGTGGGCATCCATCTGAAAGTTGGTTAAAAGCCTTATTTCATCAAAAACCGAGAGATCAGTAATGGTTTGTGCTTCATCTATAACCAGCACCGGGCAGATGTTTTGCCGGTAAAGCTCATAAAGTGTGCCGGTTATCTGTTGCAGCAGATCTTCCTTGCTGCGTGCCGGGTCAGTAATATCAAAACCATGGGCTATGGCGCGTAAAAATTCCTTTGCATCAAGCCTTGGGTTAAAAATCATTACAAAGCGGTAATCAGCACCAAGATTGTCCATTAAAGCGCGGGAAAGGGTGGTTTTGCCGCAGCCCACATCTCCGGTTAAAAGAGCTGTTTCCCTTTCTTTGGCTGCATACTCAAGCCTTGCCAGTGCTTCCTGATGTCCGCTGGAAAGAAACAGAAATCCGGGATCTGGTGTTTTACCGAACGGCTTTTCCTTTAGCCTGAAATATTGCTTGTACACCAGGCTATCCTCCCTGATTACTGCGCATCAGCTCAGAGATAATACTGCCGCTGTCCAGCACCAAAATGGTGCGCTGATCACCAAGATCAGCTGCCCCTGAGATACCTTTCAAGGTTTTGAAAGCCTCACCCAATGTCTTGATAACAATATCCTGTTGTCCGATCAGGTCATCCACCACCAGCCCCAGCCGTTTTTCGGCAACACCCACCACCACCACATACTGCTCATCTGCCGGTTTGCCGATTCTTTCAATCCTGAAAAAGTTTTCCAGGCGTACCAGCGGCAGGGTTTGCTCCCGCAGGCTGATTACCTCTTTGCCTTCCACGGTGCGGATCTGGTCTGCTGAAAGTATGATGGATTCAATAACTGATGTAATAGGTATGGCGTAAATGCGACCAGCGCAAAAAACAATCAATGCCTTGATGATTGCCAGGGTAATGGGCAGTACAATGGTAAAGCGAGAACCATAACCAAGCCTGGTCTCCAGATCAACCATACCGGATACGGCAGCGATATTGTTACGTACAACATCCATACCAACGCCACGACCCGAGACAGCGGTTACTGTTTCGGCAGTGGAAAAGCCCGGGTGGAAGATTAACTCCAGGATTTCCCTTTCAGAAAGCTGGCTGTTTTCCTGAATCAGACCTTTTTGCAACGCTTTACATCTGATTTTTTCAGTATCAATACCACCGCCATCGTCTTCCACCTCTATTACAACATGGTTACCTTTCTGGTATGAAGCAAGCCGCACAGTGCCACGCTCACTTTTACCTGCTGCAAGTCGTTTTTCCGGTGTTTCAATGCCATGATCAACGGCATTGCGGATGATATGCATCAACGGGTCTGCAATATCTTCCACAATCAGCTTGTCCAGTTCGGTTTCAGCACCAAACAGTTTGAGGTCGATTTTTTTGCCCTGTTCACGGGATATTTTGCGCACAATACGGGTCATTTTGTCGTAAAGCTGACCAACAGGAATCATCCTGATATCCATAACCCCTTTTTGCAGGTCGCCAAGACGGCGTTCAAGATCCTTGGCAGCTTTACCCAGGTCTATGGCAGTGCGCGAAAAACCTTCGGCACGCATTTTTCCGGTAATGCTGGCAATGGTGGAGTGGGCAAGCACAAGCTCACCCACAATGTTCATCAGTTCATCAAGCTTGCCTATATCAACCCGCACTGTGCTGCTGATACTTTTTGCTGAAATCAGCTCATCCGGTGCTGCTTTGGGGGTTTTATCATTAAGTATTGTATCAGTTTGCAAAGGCTGTTGCTCCAGGGTTGCCGGAGCTGCCGGTGCATCAGGCAGGGAAGGCTTGTCAGCTGGCAAGGTTTCCCTTGCAGTTTCACCTGCGGTTGTTGCCTTGCCGCTGAAGGTGATACTTGCAGCAGAACCGGCAATAATTGCATCAAGTTGCTCTTTGGTACATTTGCTGCCCACCAGCAGGTCAAAATCAATATGGGTTTCCATATTTTCGCCCATGCTGGGCAGGGTGCTGATTACTTCGCCATGCTCTTTAATGGTGGCAGTAAGCTCGCCAAGTCCTTCATCAAAGCTGGCAAGCTCAAAAGAGGCATGTACAACATGAATAAAGCGGGCTTTATCAATATTTTCCTGCAAACGATGCTCTTCGTAATCGGTCAGTGAGCTGGTCATGTTGGCAGGCAAGCCAAGCTGCTGCAATGGAGAGCTGTTTTCTTTTGCAGCAGGAGGATTCAGGCAGGCATTGATTCTTTTGGCATGGTTTTCTGCTTCGCTGCGGTGCTGTTCAAGGGTGTCATCCAGGGTGGCTCGCAAAAGGGCAGTTAAAAGCTCAACAGAGGCAAAAAGTATTTCCATTACCTGGCTGGTTAGTGAAACTTTACCCATCCGCAGCCAGTCCAGCAGGGTTTCGGTGTGGTGTGCAACTTCGGACACCATTGCAAAGCCGAACATTCCTGCCAGACCTTTCAAGGAATGGGCATCACGGAAAATGGCGTTAAGCAGATCCGGATCCCAGTTGTCCTTTTCTGCCATTTCCGAAAGTTCCCCCAGGCGGGTACCCAGATCTTCCACAACTTCTTCTGCTTCAGCGAGAAAATCAAGGGCTGCATTCCTGGATGGTGCAGGTGCTTTGCTCATATATACTTTCTGACGATTTCCAGTAATTGTTCGGGCATAAACGGTTTTACCAGGTATTCGCTGGCACCAAGGGACATCCCTTTTTCAATATCCTTGCTGCTTCCTTCTGTGGAGATGATGACCACAGGCATCTCTTTATATACCGGGTTGCTGCGTACAAAACTAAGCAGTTCAAGCCCGTTTATATCCGGCATGTTGATATCAGTGAGTAGCAGATTTATTTCCTGTCGCGGCAAAATGCGCAAGGCTTCAAAGCCGTTGGCTGCTTGCAGGATTTCAAGGGAACCCAGGGTTTCAAGTGTGGAAACCAGCAATGTGCGCATGGCAGCAGAGTCATCAACAACAAGGACTGTTAGTGGTTTCAAGGTTTAGAACCTCCAAAGAGATTATGAGAAATTATCGGATACGTTTCAGGTTTTAAAATCATTTAGCCACGAATTAACACAGATTTACACGAATAAAACCAAA
>Ga0265295_1003364_pt1 | contig 23399 bp, 18 predicted proteins | sample Munlansysbiofilm_FD_192503 | JGI IMG/M metagenome (GOLD analysis project Ga0265295, IMG submission 192503) | Leachate microbial communities from a municipal landfill in Southern Ontario, Canada - Methane capture system biofilm | ecosystem: Engineered > Solid waste > Landfill > Unclassified ...
CCAGATGAAGATTATAACTTTTGCCAATGAATACGAATCTATCGATGAGATGGTCTACTATCTCTTCATTTAAGACACGTCTGCGATACTTAACGACTAAAATAAGATGATAATACATCTTGAACACCGAATGATTATTATTATCTAATTTCATCTTAACAACCCCATTTAGTTTACGACGACCTATACACATATTATAGCATACATTCATAAGAAAAAGACAATTGTTTAAATGGATTTTAAAGTGGTTAAAGTGGGGTTTTCATTCATCTCCCACTTAATCCTTTGAAGGGGGAGTTTTCTGAAAAGATTAGATAAATAAAAAATCCCTATCGTAGCGACAGGAATGGCAGATTGATATTCCATCGCTTATAGCATTACCACCTTGTTTATATAACTGGTTGGTAGACGTTCACAGAGCTATATCTCTCCCGTCTTCTTGATAGTTCGATTGATTAAATTATAGTCATTGTAACACAAGCTTTTTATCTTGTATAGTACTTTATGTATGAAATCGTTTTTACTAAAAGAAAAAGGGTTATCGTTTTAGGATGAAGTTAGCTTTTTCTTTGATTTCTAAGGCTTTGACATAAGCAATCTCTTTAGGTATCCACTTATTCATAAATCCCCAAAGACGCTTAAGTCCATTTCTTTTTAATATACGATAGTTTGCTTTTAAACGTGGCACTTCAACAAACACTTGAAAATCATAGTTCGCATCTAGTTTAGGATGCATGCTGTATGCACCTTCCATAATGAGTACAGGTTTATAGGAAACTGTGACCTTTGATTGATGCTGATGTGACTTGAAGTCAAAAGGTTGATATGAGTAACCTTCTTTTTGAGTGAATGGTTTTATGATGGTATCATTGATTTTTTGAAAGTCAATGTTAGCACCATGGATACTAAGTGGATCACGTGGATCAGTTTCTATTTTCTTGAAAAAATCATCAGTATGAGCTATGTTAGCATCATAAATACAACTTAGTAAATGACCTATCGTGGTTTTACCAGATGCTGAAAAACCATCTAATGCAATTAAGACCTGATCTTGTGTATGACATAGCTCATCAATTTTCGATAAAAGTGGTATGATTGAAACCATGTCTTTATGGATGATGACATAAGAAAAACGTGACTTCTTTTGGTAATCTATGGATAATGCATCATGATTTTTATGTCTATTACACGAAGATAATTTTTTTAATGTTGTTTTAGATATAAGCCATGTCCCTTTTTGTTCGATTGTTGCTAAAACATAGTGCTGACTGACTCTATGAAATGATGAAATCCCTACATATTCGCTTAATCCATCAGCAAAAAATGGTTCGTTAGCACCATGTTTTAACTGTTGTTTAAAAAGATTCATGTCAGCTTCGCTGGCACATCTTAAAGCATTAAATTGTGTTAGGATTTCTTTTGTTTTCATCTTATCGGTCTAAAAGATTCGTTCTTTTTAAGTAAATAAACAGTAATGGAATCAATACGATTTGAATCGCTATGCCTGGTAAACCTGTGATAAATGCAGCTTTTATAAAAGCAGCAAAACTAAATCCAAATCCAGCGAGTGGATAAAATATAGCAGCTGCCACACCCCATACACCACGCCCTATGAGAAGTGCAATGATTAATGCTACATAAACAAAGATAGGGTGTTTGGGCAAGAGTTTATAACTGATACCAATCAATAAACCATAAGCACCAAGTTCAAACATCATAGCTAATGCAATCGGAAATAATGGTGGCATACCTACTAATACACTGCGTAGTATCGGTGTGATCATACCGACAATCAAACCATATTTTCCACCTAACACTAACCCTGCGATTAAAACAGGAATATGCATAAGGAGGAAAATCCCACCAAGTTCAGGATTACTTCCTGTTAAAAAGGGTAATACAATACCTAAAGCAATAAATAAACTTGCTAAAACGACTTCTTTAATTGGATTTTTCGATAATTTCATGTTTTTCTCTTTTCTGCTATATCTTATAAAGTTCATTGAAAAGCATCCCAAAAAATAAGGGATGCTTCAATTGTTTAAAATCTGTTTTTATCAATCCATAATCCTAAAGCAGGATTTGGAATATAATAAATTTCTTCGCCATCTGGTAGCACATTCCAACCATATTTCAAGTGTTCAGGGTCATATCTTTTAATCACTTCATCGTAATCTGCTGCTTTAAAATGAACGGATTCGATTTCTTCTTTCGTGATATTTTTAACAGCATAAGTAACTGTAAAACGACCATCAGAAGATCCATGAATCAGATGTGCGGTAATGCCCATATTATCTTTTAATTCCTGTGTCTTATTAAAAAGTTCTAAAACTTTTAATCTGCCTTGATAACCGTATTTACGAATGAGTTCATCGTTTTTTTTATCTTCACCAAACTTGGTAATTCCAGGAGCTAAAACAATAAGTTCTCCACCATCTGCTATCGCCATGCGTGTGCGATAAACAGCCTTGTTACCAAGCCAAGTACTCTTAAACTCTTTAGGTTCAAGGTAGACAACACATTTTTTAATTGGTCGATCTAAAAAGTCTAAATTCTTTTGTTGAGCGAGCTCAATACCGAGTTCAAAACCTTTTCTTGATTCACTGATAAACAATCCGTGTGTCTGTGTTTTTCCACCTGGAGCTGTTGTTACTGTTAAGACAAATAACACAGGACGTTGATTTAAAAGGTGAGTCATTGCATAATCTAAAACTTTTCTTACAGGGGTATGATCTTTTCCCATCATACGTTCCATACCATAAACGGCACCGAGCATATGGGATTGATTTATAATGTTTTTACCACCACAGCCAACAAATAAATTCTTTGAGTGATTAGCGATACCAACCACTTCATGAGGAACGATTTGTCCGATTGAGATGACTAAGTCATAGCTTGGATCCATAATGAGTTTATTGATTTCAACGTTGATGGCATTTTGCCATAAACCTTCTGATACTTCAACTAAAAACGCTTTGGGTACTTCACCGATAGAGACAACATCTTCTCTCCAATTATGATAAATAAACTTTTCAAAGGGGATGTCACCAAACATTTCTTCACATTCAGCTTTTGTCATCGCTTCATGCGTACCAAGAGCTGGAAGAATATCAACTTCTGCATACTCTTTTAACAGATGGTAGTACGTGTTTGTAATGATGCCTGCATTGGAATAAAATCTTGTGAAGTCAGGTGGAACAAGTAATACTTTCTTTAATTTTTTACCTTCAAGTGACTTTTTAACAGCTTCTTTGATGTCATTCACTGTTAATCCATCAGGTTGTGAGGCTTTTAAGAAGATTTCAGTCATCATATTCACCTACACGCCTGAATATGCAGAGAATCCACCATCAACAGGTATAACAACACCTGTAACAAATCCTGAAGATTCATTATCGAGTAACCATAAAAGTGTTCCAATAAGTTCTTCTGGTTCTCCATAACGACCCATCGGTGTATTGTTTAATATTTTTCTTGAACGATCTGTTGGTGTACCGTCTGGGTTCCATAAGAGTGCTTTGTTTTGTTCTGTTGAAAAGAAGCCTGGAGCAATCGCGTTTACGCGAATATTACTTTTAGCAAAATGAACCGCTAACCATGCAGTGAAATTTGAAATGGCTGCTTTCGCTGCACTGTATGCAGGAATCTTTGTCAAAGGTTTAAATGCATTCATTGAGCTGACATTCAAAATGACAGAACCTGGTTTATCGACCATATCAACAGCAAAGATCTGTGTTGGTAATAAAGTCCCTGTAAAGTTTAATCCAAAGACGAAATTAAAACTATCTAAATCAAGATCAAAGAAACTCTTATTACCTTCAGTTCCAAAAGTTTCTTTGTTGAAAAACTCATCCGTTGTTGTTGCACGTGGATGATTTCCACCTGCACCATTGATAAAAATATCACAAGCACCAAACTTATTTAATACTTCTTGTCTAGCTTGTTTTAAAGATTCTTTTTCTAATACGTTAGCTTTAACACCTATTGCTTGGTAACCTTGCTTATTAAGATCATCAGCTAACTCTTTTGCTTTTTCTTCAGATAAATCTAAGATAGCAACCTTCGCATCACATTGTGCAATCGCACGTGCAAAATCACTTCCTAAAACACCTGCACCACCTGTGATGACGACGACTTTGTCTTTTAAATTAGCTTTAAATGGAATTTTCATTTTATTTACCTTCTTTTCTATTAAGTATTATAGGTTGTTGATGATGTGTCACCACCACGTCCTGTCCAATTGGTATGGAAGAACTTACCTTGTGGTTGATCGACTCTTTCATAGGTATGTGCACCAAAATAGTCGCGTTGTGCTTGTAGTAAATTAGCAGGTAGAGAAGCTGTTGTATATGAATCAAAATAACTTAAAGCAGATGACATGGCAGGTGTTGGTATGCCATTTAATACTGCAGTACCTACAACTTTTCGCCATGAATCAAGAAGATTTTTCATCTGATTTTTAAAGTAGTCATCCATAATTAAGTTTGATAATTCTGGATTTTTATCATAGGCTTCTTTGATGTTATTTAAGAATGCTGAGCGGATGATACAACCACCGCGCCAAATCTTAGCAATCCCACTGTAATTTAAGTTCCAATGATATGTTTTTGCTGCTGCCTTCATCAAATCATAACCTTGTGCATAAGAGATGACTTTTGCTGCATAAAGCGCTTTTCTGATATCTTCAATAAACGACAATTTATTTCCAACATACGGTTTAATTGTTTTCGGATAAGCTTTTTCGGCTTCAACTCTTTCATCTTTTTGTGATGAAATAATACGTGCATAAACGGCTTCAGTAATCATGGTTAAGGCGACGTTTTCTTCTAGAGAAGTAATCGCAGTCCATTTTCCAGTTCCCTTTTGTCCCGCTTTATCTAAGATCTTAGTAACAAGAGGTGAGCCATCTTCATCCTTAACAGCTAAAATTTCACCTGTGATTTCAATTAAGTAACTATCGAGTTCTGTTTTATTCCAAGCTTTAAAGATTTCTGACATCTCATCATGAGAGAGTTGTAGTAAATCTCTCATTAAATGATAGGCTTCTGTAATGAGCTGAATATCACCGTATTCAATACCGTTGTGTACCATTTTAACGAAGTGACCAGCACCATTTTCACCAATCCATTCACAGCATTTATCACCGTTAACATCTGCAGCTATAGCTTGAAAAATTGGTTTAATAGGTTCCCATGCTTCAGGTGAACCACCTGGCATAATGGAAGGACCTTTGAGAGCACCTTCTTCACCACCGGAAACACCACTACCAATGAAATAGATACCTTTTGTTTTTAAATACTCAGTGCGTCTTGTTGAATCTTGATAATTCGAGTTGCCTCCATCAATGATGATATCACCTTGATCAACAAGTGGAATGAGTTGTTCAATGACCTGATCAACAGGTGAACCCGCACGAATCATCATCATAATCTTGCGTGGTTTTTCGATGGAATCAACAAAATCTTTAAGTGCTGTATATGTTTGAATTGTCTTTCCCTTTGCACGTCCAGATGAAAAATCTGTTACTCTTTTTTCATCGATATCGAACGCTGAAACAGTAAAACCTTTGGATGCCATATTCATGACAAGGTTTTCACCCATGACAGCAAGTCCAATCATACCTATATGTGTTTTTTTCATTCAATAACTCCCTTTAACGCTTAACGCGTGCGTTGCCTTCCCAAATACTCCAAATTTGTTCTTCGTCTGCAGGAAGACCAAAATCATCTAACAATGTTGTCACAAATGCTCCTGATGCCCAACCAAATTGTGCGCATTTTTCACTTGGCCAACCTTTTAGGAATCCATAGAGTAAACCACCAACAAAACCATCGCCACCACCGATACGATCTAATACTGGAATCTTACGTGGTTCTACAATCGTCCATGTTTCACCATCCAACAGAATGGCTCCCCAAAGATGTTCATTGGCACTTTCGACTTGACGAAGTGTTGTTGCATATGTTGTAGCATTTGGAAATGCTTTTTTAATATTGTGAATGAGTTCTTTAAAGTTATCGATTTGATCACCGATATTTTTACCACCTTCTTCAGGTCCATGTACACCTAAAGCAAGTTGGAAGTCTTCTTCATTACCAATGAGAATATCAGCTAAACCTGCGATTTCTTTAAATATCTTTGATAATTCTTCTTTTCTATTTTTCCAAAAAGATGCACGATAATTTAAGTCAAAAGCAATTTTCGTACCATTTGCTTTCGCAAAACGAGCAAGTTCTAAACAAAATTGACTCGTTTCAACAGATAATGCAGCAATCAATCCTGATAAATGAAGCAACTGAACGCCTTCTTCTTTAAAGATTCGATTGAGATCAAAGTCTTTCACATTGAGTGTGCGACCCACTTCACCTGCGCGATCATTTTGCACACGTGGTCCACGCATACCAAAGCCGCTATCTGCAATATTAAACTGATGGCGATATCCCCAAGGTCCACCTTGTTCGACATCAACGCCTTCAAAATCAATACCTCTTCTTCTTAAATCGCCTTTAATAAGTCGTGCGATTGGACTATCTTTAACAAATGTTGTTAAAACTTTTGTTTTTAAACCTAAAGCAGCTGAAATACTTAAAACATTTGTTTCAGCGCTTGTTGCTTGCATACTAAATTCATGTGAAATGTGAACAGGTTGACGATCAACAGGGGTAATACGCACGCCCATTGATGAAGGGCAAACGAGTGCATACTGTGCATTTTGTTTAAAATTCATCATAATTCTCCTTTACTTTTGAAATCCATCATAGAGTAAACGTAAATGTTTACCAATATGATGATATAACATATCAGAATATGTCATCTTTTCTTTTTCCCATAAGTCAACTAACTTATCTTTAAATACGAAGTTACCTTGTGTATCCTTATGATTAAGTATAAAGCCGTATGTGATATGAATCAATTGTCTTGCATCATTATGATGGAAAAGTTCTTTGAGTTCATCATCTTTTAAAGTTTTTAAATCTGGAATACGTGATAAATCAGTTGTGACATGATAAAACTTCTTTGCTTCATCAAACATTGAAATCGCATAGGTGTGAATTTGACGATAAAGTGCTGGATCTTTTGTAGCAACCACACGCATCGCTTCTAGCCAGTTTGTTCCTGCTGTTTTGACATGGAAGTTCCCTTCGGTATATTTTCCTACGAGACTAAAGATTGAAAATTTATCTGATCCTGAATGAATACTTAATTTATAGTTGAATTCACGTGCTATCGCACTATGAATTTTTAATTCTTCTTCAAATTGCTTGAGGTCACCTACATAATCGACACCCTTTTGAAATTCACCACAGAATCGTGGTGCCATGGTATCGAGTTTAACACCACGTAATGTCAACTCATTAGCTACAAAATAATGTTGTGTTGGTGTTGTTGGCGTTGCCGTTTCATCGATTGAGATTTCAAAATTAGCTTCTGCTTTTTTCTCTACGAAATATGTCTGATAGATATCTGCTGCAAAATCGATGGCTTTTCCGTAAACTAAAACACAACGTTTTAACTCATCTTCATCAAACTCAATCGTAAATCCTTCTACATCAAAAGCATTCTTTAAGTAATGATCTTTAAGTGTTTCATCTAAAATGACTGCTTGATCAACGTCATTTTTTGACATATCTTGAACATCATTTCTAATATGTTCACTACAATCTAAAGTGATCATGGTAAATCCTAATGATAACGCATACTCAATTTCAGATGGTTTTTTTAAGTGATCGCCATCTGCACCAAAACCTTTTTTATAGCCATCGCGATAAACTGCAAATGATGCAGCATCTAAAACATCTTCATAGGTTCTATTCGTTAAATTGAGTTCGCGAATAGATTGTTGTGCAAAGATTGGATAAGCATCATATTCATTGAAGACACGGATATGACCAGGTGTAGCAATCCCTAAACGATCGCCTAAACCAAAACTTCTTTCTTTGTGTAACACAGGTATCGGTTTTGTAAAAGGAAAAAGTTTTCTTAAGACATCACCGTTTTTGTGATTTAAAGGCGCTAACTTATACGTCACTTGATCTTCAACAATTTCTTTTCCTTCAAACTTATCTTGCAAAGATCCAAAAGCAACGAGTTGATCTTTGTCTTGGGTTGCTATCATGAAGATAAAAGTATCCTCTTTCTGATTGATAGACTTTGGATAAACTTGATACTTACTTGCTTGTTCAGTTTGTGGTAATCCTTTTAAAAAGCCACTTAATTTCATCATCTCATACTCCTTGATTGATCTTGATTTATATAACGCACGAAAAAGATAGATCAGATCCATATCCGCTAATGTTCAATATGCTCTCAAACAGTCCGTATATATAGACGCCGTCTATAATTAACCCTTACAATTACATTGTATCACGGTCATGAGGTGGTGTCAACGCTTACAGGGAAATCATCAAGAAATATTAAACAATTTCTACAGTTATTATTATACATCACGACGTCCGATTATCTTTGATAGTTAAAGGAATCACTTTAATTGTTATCATCTGATGTATAATAATCTTAAATAAACGAAAATGAGGAATACTCTATGCCGTATATCATTATTGGACTTATCGTTATCTTAATCTGCTTTATAGTCATTCGCGCATTGCTATTTAAACCTGAACAGCAAAGCCATGTAAAAATTGAGCATGAGATCGATGAGTATCATGCTTATGAATCGTTGTCCAAATTTATTCAATTTAAAACTGTTTCTTTTGAAGATCCACAATTGATGGATGAGAAATCATTTGAAAGTTTAAGAACTTACCTTTTTGAAAGATATCCTGAAATTGTTAAAAAAGCTGAATTTTCAATGCATGGAAAAGGCATGCTCTTTAAAATCAAGGGTAAGACATCATTAAATCCTGTTATCCTGATGAGTCATTATGATGTTGTTCCAGCAAGTGATGGATGGCAGGACGATCCATTTTCAGGAAAAATCACAGATTCTACGATTTACGGTCGAGGTGCTCTCGATACCAAACATAGTTTAAATGCCATTTTAGAATCTGTTCACATCATGTTAGGCAAAGGACATTCATTTCAAAGAGATTTATATTTGTCTTTTGGTGGTGATGAAGAAACATATGGGCAATCGCAAATCCATATTGTAAACTACCTTAAAGAACAAGGGGTTAATCCTTATTTTGTTTTGGATGAAGGTGGTGCTATCGTATCTGATATCTTCCCAGGTGTTAAAGAAAAAACAGCTGTCATCGGAATTGCTGAAAAGGGATTTCTTAATGTTAAGCTCGTTGCTAAAAGTCAGGGTGGTCATGCATCAACACCGCCCAAACAAACACCGATTGTCTTGTTATCAAAAGCTGTTGACAAACTTAATCAGCATCCTTCGTTTAAACTAAGACTTACAACACCAGTAAAAGCCTTATTTCAAAAAATTGCTCCCTATTCAAAGTCCTTTGTGATTCGTTTGCTTTTTGCTAATCTATGGCTTTTCCTACCTCTTGTAAAAATGATTGCTAAATTATCTGGTGGAGAGTTTTTATCCCTCTTTAAGACAACGCAAGCATTTACCATGATGAAGGGATCTGATGCCATCAATGTCTTGCCGTCTGAAGCTAGTATTTCTATTAATTATCGTCTAATCCCAGGTGAAACTTCAAATATGATTGTTAATCGCATCAAAAAGATTATCAAGGATCCTATGATTGATGTGATCGTTGCTGAAGTAAATGAGGCATCAACAATCTCTAAGATGGATGAACCTTTCCATCTTATCGAAGACGCGATTAAAGGGACATGGCCCGATGTGATCACAGCACCTTACTTAATGATTGCAACCTCAGATTCAAGAAGATACCATCAGATATCTGATCATGTCTATAAATTTTCACCTATGGATGTTTCCAGTGATGATTTAGCCAAAATCCATGGTTTTGATGAAGATATCTCAAAAGAGAATGTGATCAATGGTATTCACTTTTATTTAAACCTCTTATCACAAATTTAAAGGGAACCAAGCGGTTCCCTTGTTTATTAATATCCAATCCAAATCGCCCCGATTAAGAAAATAATCGTTAAGATAAGTGTGATCAGTTGTAACTTGTAGGTGTATTTAAACCATTTCGAATAAGATACACCTGCAATCGACAATCCGATTAATAAGACGCCATTTGTTGGAAAAATAACATTGGTATACCCATCACCAAAAATAAAGGCTAAAATAGCAATTTCTCTTGTCATACCTAGCAAATCAACCAAAGGTATTAACAGTGGCATGATGAGAAAAGCTTTTGCTGATGCTGAGCCAATGAAAAACTGAATGACTAAGACTAAAACATAAATCATGAGGATGGCTACAATAGAACCTTGATCTTTTAAAAGTTCAGATAGATGAAATAAAATGGTATCCATCACTTGTGCTGAAACGATAATGTGTTTCACTGAAACAGCTAAAACAATTAAGATGAATGCTGGTGCTACGCCCATCATACCTGTTAAAAATGTTTTGAGTGTGTATTTTAACTTATGTGTAACTAGATAACCACCGATCAGACCACCGATTAAAAAGACAGCTGCCATCACAGGGATTGCTGGTATAGAAATATCAAAGAAAAGTTCAAGAAAGCCTACTGCTAAAATACCGAAAAGTAAAACAATAAATAAGATGGTATAAACCTTAAATGTCTTCTTTTCATCATCAAATGACATGCTCTGGTTTAAATCAAAAACTTTAACTTTTTGTTGATCGATGTCAAAGGTTGGTGAACTTTCTGGATGTTTTTCAACTTTCTTTGCATGTCTGACAACAAAAAATTGAAGAACTGCATAAATGATAATAAAAACAACTAAACGATATAAAGCACCTGATAAAATTTCCGTATCTGCTAAATTGGATGCGATTCCAATTGAAAAGGGATTCGTGATGGCTGTTGCAAATCCAAATCCAGCAGCAAGCAAGCTCATCGCCATACCTGTCAAGGTATCCCAACCCAATGATAAGGATAACAAAATAAGAATTGGCATCAGTGCAACCGATTCTTCAAAAATGCCGAAGAAAGCACCAAACACCATGAAAATAAGCAAGACCAGGCGAAGAAGTGTATATTTATGATCTTTAAAACGATCAATCAAACGTTTGATAATGATTCTGATCCCACCTGTTTGATCCATCACGGTAAATGTACCACCTAAAATTAAAAGAAATAGGCCAATCATAATGACCGATATGGCATCAGATGTGCCAAACACTTCAAAAGGAGCTAAGAACCAGCGCCAGATCGGATAATCAACCTGATTAAGCTGTTGATAGGTTTGATCGATAATGGTCCCTGATGCATCTCTTTCATACGCTCCTGCTGGAATGAATAATGTAATGATTCCAGCTACTAAGATAAGTCCTAGTAAAATGTATAAAACATTTAAAAAAGCTTTTTTACTAATCGTTAAGATTTGACTTTTTTCATTCATGCTAACATTTAGGTGTTTGCCTACTCCTTTACATTGATGATTAAAGCTTGTTTCTTACATCTATTTTAACCGTTTTTTTGTGACTTCTCATAAAGATATTCGCTTGCGTGAACAAATTTCGTTGGTAACCAAGGAATTTTTAACTCAAACTGGTAAATTTGATAACCCTCGTAAATTTGAACATTTCTACCGATATCAGAAGGAAGTGTCGGTGTACTTTTAACATAGAACTTCAATGTTTTATTCTCACCATCGACAGTGCCTTGATATGTGTACATGTCATCTTTTAAGTGAAGTTCTCCCTCACCTACTGGTACGAGTTTATTTTTTCTAAATGACATCAGTTCTGCATTTCCTTTTAACTCAAAATCCTTTTGTTGATCTATCTTTTCTCTTAAACGTTTTTCTTGCTCCTCAAACCAAACATCAATCCCCTTATGATCTAGTAGTCCATTGTCATATGTCATCTCGTGATGACATGATGGACAGCTTAAGTGATGTTTAGATGACTCTAATCCTTCATATAAGCATACTGGACATTGATAGATGACATTTTCTAACCCTTTAATGCTGTTATGTTTATAAATTTTAGGAGATTGACTTAAGTATGATGAAGGGGAAAATTGAAGATGTTGATATACCTGATCATAAATAGCTTCTAGTGATAACGTTAGAATTTCTTCTTTCGTTAATAGTTTATAAATCCTCGTTTCTATCAATCCTTTAAACGTTTTTTTAGTCCAAGGTGGATTGACCATACCAGCGCCATAATGCTTAACTATATACACATCTGCTGCTGCTTTCTTTAAGAATTTTGCAATTGAAAAAGAAGGTTTCAACGTTTTTCCTGATGGCGATATTTGTCCTTCAGGAAAGACAGAAACAATTCCGTTCTTTTTTAAAATGCGAAACGCTTTAAGGGATGCAACTGGATCAGCTTGCATCAAGCTTTTTGGTACTGCTCTTGCGAGTTTCAAAAAGGGTTTAGTCGCTGTTTCATAAAACATTTTGCTTGCTGCTAAATACGTAATTCTTTTAGGATATATCGCAGAGGTCGTATAGATAAAATCATAAAAAGACGTGTGATTTGATAATAAAATCGCAGGTCCTTGAATGGTTGTCTTTTCTATGATCTTTTGTCCCTTGATTATAGAGAATATTTTTAGTAGAAATCCTAGGGTTATATATAGAAAAGGATGAGGTCTTTTCATGAAGAAATACGCTTTAATAAATCTGTTGGATCAATAGATGGATCTTGAATAGCTTGTGTTAACTCTTTTTGTCTTTCAGCGTTTATTTTGTAACTAAAGGATATGATGACACCTATCGTCATGAATATTAGAGGGGCAAAAATCATAATTAAACGAATCATTAATACAGCTGAATCAGGTTGACTGACGATAGTTGCAGCACCAGGTTCTTGTTCTTGGAAACCCGCCATCCCAATTAAGAACATCACAATAGCTAAACCTACTGCTTGTGCAATTTTATTGATGAAATTGGTGAAACCACTCATTTGTCCATCAAGACGCTCTTTAAACATCAATTGCCCAGCATCAACCACATCACCATACATCGTATGTGGAACTAAACCAGGTCCTGAGATACCAAAACCCATGACTGCACCTAATAAGTAGACAAAGACGGGATTAACATTTGAAGGAATAATCAAAATAAAGAAAGCTGAGAAAATCCAAAGAAGCGCACCAAACCGGTAAGCAAATGTTTTTCCTTTTTTCTCAATCATCTTTAAATAGATAGGGAGTGCAACAATTTGCATGGAAAACATTAAGGCGGCAGAAATCAATCCCACCATACTTGCTTGTCCTTGTGCTGTTATATCTTTGACAACATGATAGTCAATATAGAAGAAAAATAAGCCACTCATGATTGCCATTGACATTTGAAGAACCAAAAACATACCTAAATATTGACGAAAAGGCACTAACTTCAATGGTTTTGTTAAACTCTTAAAGGAAAGTTTTGTTTCAACTTTTGGTGTAATGATCTCTTCTCTTGCAAATAATCCTGTCATTAAGACTGATAGACCGAAGAGAAGACCAAACGATAAACTCATCACTTGATAACCCGTTGCTTTATCAGGAAAGAGTGAAACGATAATGCCAGGTACGGCAACACATAAGATTGAAGAAAAAATGCTAAATCCTAAACGGTATGAATTATAAACCGCTCTTTCTTGGTAATCCGATGTGATTTCACTCGAAAGTGAATAGTATGGAATCATCACTGAAGTTTGTACAGTCGTAAATACTAAGTATGATAGTAAAACAGCAATAATTCTTAACGATGTATCAGAGAAGCTATACGGGAAAAAGAGAAAATACATCGATAGTAAGACAAAAGGTGCAGCAAAAACCATGTAGATTCTGCGTTTACCAAAGCGTGAGGACGTTCTATCTGAGATATGACCCATAAGTGGATCTGTGATCGCATCCCATATGCGTGCGACAAGCATAATCACACCGATCCAGTAAGGAGAAATCCCTACAGTTAAGGCTAAAAAGCCAGGATATAAAAAATTAACGATGTTAAATGATCCCCCACCAAAGATATCTGCTGAAGCAAAAGCTAGTTTACGACTCAATGGATTTTTTGCCATATAATTCTCCCTTGTGATGAATATATATTTCCATTATACGATAAAGATAGAATATACGCCTAAAAAAACGGTCCTGAGGACCGCTAATTGTTTTCTAAATATTCAAACACCATTTGATCATAACGTTTCATGAAATCTTCATCAACCATTTGAAGATGAGGATTAGAAAGATAATAATTCACAGCTTTTTTCGCAACATCTTTATAATCAATGGTTGATTGATAATGTGGAGCAACCGATTTGATCTTGGCATTATCGAAGATAGCATCGTTCATATTATCACCTAGAAGGGGTCCTTCTAAGTCTGGAAAATGCTCTTTAATAAAAGGATAGGGCATGTAGATGATTTGTGGTTTCTTACCTAAAGCATTATACAAACTCTGTGTAATGTCTTGCCATGTGTAAACAAAATCGGAAGTCAAATGGTAAGCTTCATCATAAGCCTTTGGATTTCCTAATAAATCAAGAAATGCTTCTGCAAAATCAAGATGATGCGTCAACGTCCATTTCGATTTACCATCTCCCACTAAAACAATCGGTTGATCATCGATGATGCGTTTTAAAAGGGTATAAGGATACATCCAATTAGGTATTTGGAAAATTAAAGAATGATCATCATATGTATGTGATGGTCTAACGATAGTCACATGAAATCTTTGATCATCAAGTTCATTTAAGTACTTCTCACATGCTTCTTTTTGTCTGCCGTATTCCCAATAAGCATTGCCTAATGGACAGTCTTCTGTGATCGGTAAAAAGGGTACTGGTTTCTGATAAGCTGCTGCTGTACTGATAAAGACATACTGATCTGTTTTACCTTTGAATAAGTCATAATCTCTTTTTAGGTGATCAACTGTAAAACCAATCCATTCAACAACAACATCAAAATAATGATCTTTTAAGATCTCTTTGACCTGCTTGGTATCATTGATATCTGAAATAATATGATGAACAGATGATGGAAGATCTTTCTGTCTTTGACCACGATTCATCACATAAAGATCAATACCTCTTTCAATTGCTTTTTGAGTTACAGCTGTTGAAATTAAACCCGTACCTCCAATAAATAAGACTTTCATCTTTTATCCTCCTCGTATAATATGTAGTGTAGATTTAGGCTATAACCTAGCTACATATCATGTCTTATAAGATTGAGCCCTAGTGTTATAATGAAGTCAAGATATAACCAGAATAATCCGCTTATCCCCCTTGCACATCATGGTGCTACATTAGCGTGCGAACCTGCTTGCTTGACTGATCTGCTTACCGGTTGCTAATCGATAAAGATTACTTCAACATTTCCTTTGATCGCTTTAGAATATGGGCAGAAGTTATAAGCTTTTTCTATGTATGTTTTTCTTGTTTCTTCTGATACGCCTTTGAGTGTTACTTTAACTAAAAGTTTGAAATAAAAACCTGTTGTTGGATTAGCTAAGAGTTCAGTGGTTGCTTTTACGATGATTTGATCAAATTTGATTTTTTCTGATAATAAAAGGTATTCCAAAGAACTTGCAAAGCAAGAACTATATCCAGCAGCAAACAATTCTTCTGGATTTGTTCCAGAGGAATCTTTCCCACCCATTTCTTGTGGTTTTGTCATTTTGAGTTCTAAACCTGAACTCATATCATCAATCAGCCCATCTCTACCGCCAGTGATGGTTGCTGAACGTTCTAAAATTTTATTCATTTTATTCATCCTTTCTATTCTTTCATACTACTTTTATTTCACCACGAAGGATGAAAATGATAAGAGGATATACATGGTGATGAAAAAAGCCTTAGTTTCCTAAGACTTGTTTGTCATGTATCTTGTGATTCTTAATGCAAATAAAATCATCACGCCAAAGAACCCAATTATACCCGGTAGAAATATGACTTCGATGCTTCTTTCATTAAGCCAAGTCGCGTCAAACATGAGCATCACAAAAATAAATAATGCTAATCCGATGCAAAATAGACCCCCAATAAACGCTAAAAGCTCAATTAAAAAGTTGAAATGGTCTTCAAACCAATTAAGTAGTTGATTAATTTTTATCTTCATATCTTTCCTCCGTCATTATTATACCAAGGTTATAAATCATTTTGACATTATGTTCGGTTTTTTTGATGTGTTGTGCTTTGCTTGTTATAATGGAAGTAAAGACTCATTTGGAGGTATTAATATGCTCTATCCGATAACCAATGATAAGCGTTTAACTATTTCACTCAATGGATTATGGAAATTTAAGTTTGTTGATCAACATTATGTACCTGATAGACCACTCAAAGATTTTCGTTTGATGGCTGTCCCTGGTAGTTACAATGATTTAATGACGACTCTTGAAGAAAGAGATTATGTTGGAAGTGTTTGTTATGAACATGAAATCACAGTACCAAAAAGAAATGGTATCTGGCATTTAAGAGTTGGTGCAGCTCCTCATCATGCGAAAGTCTATATCAATGGTAAGCTCTTATCAGAACACGAAGGTGGTTATCTACCGATTGATATCGCACTGCCCGATGGCATCAATCAGTTTCGGATCTCAATCATTCTTGATAATCGTTTAACTTTAGATTCATTTCCCATGGGTGAAATCATTCAAAAAGATGGCAAAGAAATCCAATCGATCAATTTTGATTTTTATAACTACATTGGACTCCACCGAAACGTCTTTATTTATCAAATCCCACATCAACATATACGAGATATTATCGTAAAAAGTGATCTCAAAGATCAACAAGGTTTACTGTCTTATGAGATTTTGACAGATGATGACATCTTATCGATCACACTCATTGATCCTCAAGGAAAAAAAGTAGGAAAATTAAAAAATAAGAAAGATGTATTCATCATTAAAAAGCCTTTTTTGTGGGACATTGGAAAAGGAAATCTTTATACACTTGATGTCAAAACAGCACATGATCACTACACACTCACATGCGGTATTAGAAAAGTAGAGATTATTGATCACAAACTTTTCTTAAATCATCGCGAGATTTATTTAAGAGGATTTGGCATGCATGAAGATCATATCACCATCGGTAAAGGAAGCTTATCTTCACATAACTTAAAAGACTTTGAACTTCTTAAATGGATTCATGCTAACTCATTTAGAACGTCACATTATCCCTATGATGAAGAGATGTATGACCTAGCTGATCAATACGGAATCTTAGTGATTAATGAGATACCTGCTGTTGGGTTAAACTTTTGGAGTCCAAGAGCTGTCTTCAATGATCAGACTGTCGGTAAACAAAGTTTAGAGTATTATAAAAACATGTTTGATGAACTGATTGCAAGAGATCAAAATCATCCATCCATCATTATGTATTCACTCGCAAATGAAGCGAACACACATGAAGAAAATGCTGTATCTTATTTCACTGAAATCGTGCATCACGCAAGAACAAAAACTGATCTTCCACTCATGATTGTTGAATATGTTTCTGCTGAACAAAATAAAGTGGCACAACTTTTTGATGTTGTAGGTTTAAACAGATATATGGCTTGGTATAGCGATTTCGGTGATTTATCAGTCATCGAAAAAGATTTAACTAAAGCCATTCAAGACTACTTAATGAAATTTAATAAACCTGTTGTCATCACTGAATTTGGTGCAGATACAATTGCGGGTTTTCACAGTTTACCTTCGCTTGCTTTCAGTGAAGAGTATCAAGATGATTTTATAACTAAGTATTTAGATACCATTGAAAAAATCGATGGTGTCATCGGAACACATCTATGGAACTTTGCAGATTTCCAAACCAAGCAAGGGTTAACCCGCATCATTGGCAACAAGAAAGGTGTATTCACAAGGGATAGACAACCAAAGATGGTTGCTCATACCCTTAAGAAAAGATGGGGAATAGAAAAGTAAAAAAGCTCTCTCGAGCTTTTTTTGTTAATTGAATCGATGAGTAAATTGAATGTTTGTTGTTGACTCGCTATCTTTTGTCACGACGACCTGTATTATATCTTCTCCAAAACCATAATTGATACCTTCTACTAACTCATTATCGAGATATCCATAGCTGTACCTATAAAACAGTGCTGCTCCAGATACTTTGATAAACTCATTCGATGCTAAATCAAAGGTGAACATAAAGATTTCATGTGGTAGATCGAAGGTTAAATTCATGTCGATCGGTAAACTGCTTATCGCTTGGTTGATTGGTGGTTTTTCACTTGAACCTAAATTGTTATATTCTAAGTTAAATGAACTATCTTTATAATAATCAAAGACAATTTGATATGACCCAGCTGTTAAAGTAAAAGCAGCTTTTTCGATATTGTCTAAGATAACTTTGCCCGAATCATCAATAATCTTCAATCCATAATCGTGATCCGTGATAAGCTCAATCACTTGTGGTTCAGCAAGCTCAATTGCAAATGTTTGAGGGATACCACTTAAATAATAGCCTTGATGAACAAAGTGGTCTTCAGTAATAATGACTGTTTCAGTAAGTGACTGATAAACCACAAGTTGATACTCCGTATAGTAATTGTCATAAGGAATTGAAACCGTGATGTAGTAATCACCCGGTGTTGTAATAGGCATTTCTTGAACAACACCAAAAGAATTCTTGATGACAAGATAGACAGGAGAAGTTGCTTCTACTATAAATGCACCTTGCTCATGATGATAATGAAAGACATCATCTTCAAAAAAGGTTGATGCAGCAAAAACTTCGTCCGTGACTTCATTTAGATTATATGAATGAGATGATGTAGCACCATAAGAATCATCTTCAGCAAGTTCAATCATGATGGTTCCTGGATGTCTTATTTCTATGCGTAATGTTTCATTAGCATCCACTGCATAATAAACATCAAGTATTTGTTTATCGGGATAATATCCAATGTTGCCTGCATTGATTGCTGATTTTGTGGGATCATCTGGAATATAAACGATATGGTAAGCTTGTGGGTTAGTTTCGGTTAATTCAATTACATAATAATCAAAGATTGATGATGTTTCTAGTGTATACGTTTCGCCATACGTGATATCAAGTTTTGTTTCTTGAATGGTATCAAGCTTATTTAATGTGATTTCATAACCTGGATAATACGTATCATGTCTTGCTTTGATATAGAAGGTTTTTGATTCATTGATTTCAAAAGCAAACCTCGTATAGTCTGAATCATGTCGATGAAGATATGGTTTGTAGGGGGTCCCATCAGCATAGACAAACTCTAAATCAACTTGATGATTGGTATAGACGATTTCATAATCCCCTGGTTCTAGTTCAACAAAATAATAATTATAGTAGGGAATCATGTCATTAAATAGACGATATGTCACACCTAATTTCATAGGAATAATCGCTGCTTCAATTTCAGTAGCAATATCTTGTTTAATATCATTTAATTCTTGATCAAATTTCAAGATGTCTTCATATCGAAATTGTAGAGTAGCCAATGTTTCCATAAGTTCATTGTTTAAGTTATATTGTATCATATCATCAAGGAGTAAAACTTCAATGTAAAGATCACCAATTAATTCACTTTTTTTGTACATCAGTTCATCTAAATGAACAAATAAGAAAGGGTTCTGATAGAAGGCATTGGGTGATACTTTGATGATATAGTGATCAGTATCTCTTTTGGTGAGTTGATAATCATATGTTAAGTGTGAACTCACATCATATATAGGGTAAGGCGCGTATACGTGTGTGCCCATAACGAAATCATCGTTAATGATAAGTCCAATATCAGATGTTTGATAGTTTTTTAACCATATGGCTTGTTGCCGGTTTAAGATTATCATATCATCACCATAAACACCATAACCATATCCTACAACACTGGAGCTTTTAACATAAAACTCTGTGATGGAATAATTTTCATTAAAAAGAAGTGATCTTTCATCTAATTTGACTGCGAGTTCATCTTTTAAAGATGTGGAGTTTGAGTAATCATCGTTTCGATGCGGATAGATGGTATATTCTGGGTTTTGTTTATCCGTTTGATGTGAAAATCTAATTTTAAATTGAGATGCAGTAGGAAATAAGACGCCTTCTTCGCTGTATACCAAATAGCCTTCGTCATCGATATAAAATAGCATTTCTCGATCATCAAATATGAGTAATAACATGCTTTCTGTTCCAATATATGTTCCAAATAGGGTTTCCGCTGGTTTATCTTTTGGAGATATCGTCACTGTAACTTGATCTTCTACTGTGAAATCAAGTGTAAACTCATGATATGTCTTATGATTCAAATGAACGGTATACAAATTGGGGAAAGTTCCCTCAAAAAGAATTCCTTGAACTTCTTCCAGCATATAATAATCACTGTATGTTTTTAAGTTATAATCGATATTAACATCTTTACCTAAAACAGCCATATAGAAAAAGGGAGTTCCCCCACTAGGAAAAACAATTTCTAAAAGTCCTTTTTCGATATTAAAATAAAAGTTACGATCATCACCATCAATGGTAAATGAATTGTCTTTAATCAAAATATTGTAGGTGTTAGACACAGATTGTAATCCCAATGTATAACTTTCTGTCATTTGATTTCCAGAAATGGTTACTTCATAAGACGTAAATGGTTCTTCTTTTTTTTCGTGTAGGACGTTATTGACTTGTCTGCTAACAGATTTAATCAAGTGATATGTACCATCGAGTGTTGTGTTATCAAAGGTGATGGGCGTTTCTTCAGTAGTTTCTATGACTTCCTCTGTAGGTTCTACTGTTTCTTCGGTTATTTGACAACCTGAAAACATGAATAAAACGATAAACAATAATAAAAACATTCTCATTCTCTTCATCATGTATTCTCCTTTACTTGGTGTACGATTTGAATGGGATTAATCCCCCTCGTTTTATTTGATGGATTCTACAATCCTTGTATATTCTCTAAGCGCATAGATACCATCGTGTGATTCACCAACAATCATACGAGACATATCTGATGATTTTGTAATGCGTACGAGTCCTGCATGTGCAAGCTTTTCTTTAAGTTCAGCTTTATCTTCGTCTAAGCACATCAGTCCTACGGTCTGTAAATGATTTTTATGTGGTTTCAATATTTTAATGATATCCTCTCTTTTTAATCCTTTAACCCATACATTACGAAACATCATGGATAGTTCAAGTTCATGATCATCTGATGTCATCACGCTGATGCCACCTTCTGACCAAATACTCTTATGTGTGCGATGCATTTCTAATTTTTCATAATAGTGTTGAATCGTATTTTTACCTCGCATACCAATCGATACAGGTTTATGCTTTTTATTCACTTCTTGTAGAATATCGTAAAAACGCTTTGCAAAGGCATCTAACATCTTTCTGTCATCCGTATCAACAAAGATACCCTGACAAGATGAACAAAGCACCTGATCTGTCATAGCGATGTGATGTGCTAAATCAATTAGGTCTTGATCTTTCGCATCTAGGGTTGCATAAGCGAATGAAAGTTTATGCCCCCAAGGAATAATCTTAGTCGTTACTGATGCCATTTTACGTGCTGCATCAACTGCTAAATCGCCACCCCAAACAACAATGCCATCAGCGATATCAGCGAATATTTTCAATGTATCCACTTCAGTTGAGGGGACATCAAAGACGTAGATATAATCTTTAAGTTTAGGCTCAATAGTAATCAACTCAGATAATAACTTAACAGATACACCACGATCTCCAGAAGGTAGTTTTAAAATGTTGATATTCCCAGCAAGTAATCCTTCAATCACTGAATATGCAGGAAGCACATCGACATTTCCAGCAGCGATATGAAATAGAATACCTAAGGGGTATATCTTTCTTTGATTAACTTCATTTAAATCACTTAAGTTTTCAAAGTCAACACCGAGTTCGATTTCAACTTTTTTAATGAGTGATGCTTTTTCAAACATGGGAATCGATTGAACGAAGTAATCATAGGGTATATCAAACTCAGTTAGTAATGGAACAATCAGTTCATCATAAGCACCTGTCTTAACGTTTTGAGCTAATTTATCACACGCGTTGATCACATCCATGGTATGAATTTTAACCCCCTGATTTAAGGTGTTATAACATTCAGTTTTGAGTGTTTTTAATAAATCGATTTGTTTTTCATTTCCTAGGATTTCACCTTGATATAAGATCATTGTAGCCTCCTACTTCTTTAACATGTCTTCTGCACCAGCAGCACATGTTGTAATATCTTTGATACCGACACGACCTATAATTTCAAGCCATGGTGATGTCTCGCCACAGGGACATCCTTCATCGTGTAGAATACCTAAATCATCTGTCATCACAGATAAAAGTGGTGTCGCATCTACCATGGGTGTCAGTAAATTCACTAATCCCATCTGTCCATGTTTTATGGGTTTTAAAGTATCAACATCACGAATGACAACTCTTGCATAAGCCGGAATGTGAAAGTGATGATATCTGCAATCGGTATAGAGAACAGGATGTTCAACTGCACCAAAGAATTCGATACAATCCTTTTCATCAACACCTAAAACTTCTTTAACTAACTGATAGAAATCTTTCTTATCAACTTTTTCTGCATAGAACTGTTTCCAACCACCACCAACTGTGATCTTCGAACCTCTAGGAAGTTTGAGTTGAATACCTTCAGCTTTCATGTCTTTCAATAAGAAATAGGTGTATGCAGGAAAACCAATTGTTCTCACGGGTGTTTTTTTCTTTGATGCATCGAGAAATGCTTGTTTAATATTTTCAAGGTCGACTTGATAACCATCTTTCGTGTAGCGAATGGCATAAATTCTTTTCTTTGCGGGAGCAACATAGGTAAACCCATAAGCTGTCTTAGCAATACCTGCTTGATTATGCTTATGTGGTTCATAACCAAAGATGATATATGTCACAGGTCTTATTGACCATAGTTTGTGATACTTAAAAAGACGGATAATCATCATCAATCCCCGCCATAACGATCTTATGTCAAGACCTATTTTACTTCTTATACCTGAGGTACCTGAAGAGGTTGCTTTAATAGGCATCCTTGATAAAGGCATAGAAAACATTTCATGATGCTTGAAATAAAGCGTAGGAATAAAAGGAAGTTCATAAAGATCTTCCATCGTTTCTATTTTCTTAGGATTAAAAGAATGATCATCTAAAATCCTTTTGTAATCCTCACAATGACTATAATGAAAAAGGGCGTTCTCACGCATCGCCTTGATAAAAAGGTCTTCACTTTTCTCTAAATCATATGGTTTTCTTGTATTGAAAAGCTTTCTAACATATCTTCTTTTCATAAAATCCCCCAGAACAGTTATTGGTAGTGTCAAAAATTCATTTTTTGACCTACTTTTTTTATCTATTTATATACGCTCTTTGTCTATAAAAAAGAGTGGTCAATCCCGTGTTATAATGAATGTGCGAACATCACATAAAAGGAGATTAA
>Ga0265295_1003365_pt1 | contig 23394 bp, 24 predicted proteins | sample Munlansysbiofilm_FD_192503 | JGI IMG/M metagenome (GOLD analysis project Ga0265295, IMG submission 192503) | Leachate microbial communities from a municipal landfill in Southern Ontario, Canada - Methane capture system biofilm | ecosystem: Engineered > Solid waste > Landfill > Unclassified ...
AGATGATAAATAGTGTGATTGGTTGTTTGACCTTAGATAGAGTGTAAGAGGTGAGGACTTAAAATGTTCTCAAAGAACGTCAGTAACAATGAGTTGGAATTTACACCAACATTTGGGACTCAACTATTTCTTAGGCTTGTATATGTCAGTTTTAATGTAATAGATAAGTTTCGGGAAGCCAGTTGCCAGGATATGGATATAGTCTTTGCATTTGTAGATAAAGTATAGTGCCAGAGCCATGAAGGCATTGAGGTTTTTCATGCCCATATAACTGCCCAGGCGCATGCTTTCCCATTTCATGCTCTGCTTCATTTGACGATGTGCTTCTTCAATAGCCCAACGTTTTCGATAAGTACCAATGGCAGTTGTAATGAGTTTTGCTTCAGACATATTCGGATCGTCAAAGTCACAATGGAGACAAAAGTCTTTACCTTTTGGGCAGCTCTTTTATATCTGCGGACCACTACCATACTGACCTCTACGCTGTTTGACTACTTGCTGGGATGATCATCTGTGCGCACTGCAATTATGCGGGTTGCACAAAGTAATGTTTCGCCAGGTTTGAAGCTATCAAACTGATACCTATATTCCCCGTTTTAACTCTCATTTTTGGCTGGAGCATAGCTTGTAGCTTTGTTGGAATCAAGAAGAGACCAGGAAAGCCTGTAACTTGCTGCCCAATCAAAAATGAAAGTCAAAACAGGCGCGTGGAGGGTTTTGACCTTAAAGCGACCTTTCCCGCTTTGTCCTACTTGCTATGATTGACCTGTATCTTGTTGTCAGCCAGAGTGTTTTGAGCTCAAGCGGTCGTTTTTGGGTTAAAACATGGACAGCGTTACGGAAGGGGTGGCTCAACCTGGGTAAACAGCATGGCCCGTGCACCGATATGCTTTTGCCAGCCCAGCCTACCCCATTTGTTATCATAAATCTGACGTGGGGATAGCAGGAATAAATCCTCTGATCTCCACGTCATCTCCACGACATCCTATGCAGGAAGAACCATGTAATGCTTTACAATTCTCCTGTGGGTGGCCTGGCAACCCGATATCGGGTTCAATCAAGGCTCAGCTACGTACCGCAGAAACGGCGTCCTGCGCTACTGGAGATTTTCATTGACAAAAACACCTAGCCTTAAAAGAGTGGATAATCAGTGTGCGCCCTTGGCTCAATTGGATAGAGCATCTGACTACGGATCAGAAGGTTAGGGGTTCGAGTCCCTTAGGGCGTGCCAGATTTTTCTCTTGCCAGCTTATGCTGGCTTTTTTTATTGGCATAATATGAGTAAAAAGAAAGAAAGTAGTAACCGCAAAGGAAATTTAGCCTTGCTGTACGGGATGATGTTTCGCTATTGGCCCTACATCATCGCTGGCCTGGTCACGATGGTATTATTTGCACTCTTTAGCGGAGTCAGCATCACCGTCTTGGTTCCCCTCTTTGATTATGTTTTCAATCCCAATAAACCCCCGATAGAATATCACAATACCAACGAGATTATCGCAGCTCTGAGCCAGGCCTTTAGCAGCTTTGGTGATAGCATTGGCTCTATCTGGCAGATCCGGGGCGTGGGCGATGTCAGCCCGCTGTGGGAGAATCTCAAAGAGCTAATGCTGGTCAGCGATTCTTTGTCCTTGCTATACCTGCTTTGCATCGTGATTGTGGTTCTGATCCTCCTCAAGAATCTTGCCTTTTTTGCCAACCGCAGCTTCTTTGTGATGCTGCGCGGCAAGACCATCCGGGATATGCGCAACCACATGTTTCGCCGGTATTTGGATCAATCTTTGGAGTTCTTTAGCAAAAACCAGGTGGGCGATGCCATCGTGCGCATGGTGAACGATGTGGAGATCGTCTCAAATCAGTACATTTTTGCCGTGTTCAATAGCATTCGCGATCTCAGCACCGTGGTCGTTTATATGTATATCGCGCTTTTTTTGAATGCCCGGCTTTTTGCCTACAGCATACTGGTAGTACCGATTTTAACCTTCACCATCGGCTTTTTGGGCAAGAAAATCAAGAAATATTCCAGGCGGATCCAGATTCAGATTTCGATGATGTTTAGCGTGGTGGAAGAGGTGCTGAACAGCATCAAGATCGTGAAGGCTTTTCGCCGTGAAGAGCAGGAATATCAGGCCTTTGCCAAGATCAACCGCAAACACCTGAAACAGTGGCAAAAGTCGCAGATTTACGCGGCGATGAATGTGCCCTTTTCGGAGCTGAACTCCGCCATCACGGGTGTAGTGGTAGTGATCATCGGCGGGGGAATGATCCTAAATCCTGAGATCAATTTCTCTTTGGGAGACTTTACCGCCTTCCTTTTTGCAGTGTTTTCCATGCTACATCCTTTAAAAAATATCACCCAACTTTATACTGAGATCAAGAAGGCAGGAGTCTCGCTGGACCGCATTGCCCTGGTCTTGAACCAAGAGTCCAGCATCCGTGACGAAGTAGATTCTGTGCCGAAAAAGCTGTTTGAAGACCGGATTGTCTTTGAGCACGTAGATTTTTATTACAAACCGGGAGAGTATGTCCTAAAGGACTTGAATTTGACCATCCCCAAAGGCATAAAGCTCGCCTTTGTAGGAGCTTCCGGAGGTGGCAAAACCACAGTGACGAACCTCATCAACCGCATGTATGACGTCAAAGCCGGCCGCATTCTGCTCGATGGCATCGATATCAGAAAGATCAAACTGGATGATCTGCGGAAGCTCTTTGGCGTGGTAACTCAGGACTCTGTGCTATTTACCAAAACTGTGCGGGATAATATCGCCTATGGTGCTCATAACGAGCTTACTGACGAAGAGATACGTGAATCGGCACGGATCGCCCATGCCGATGAATTTATTCAGCATTTCCCCCAGCAATACGATCAATTGCTAGATATCAAGGGTTTGAACCTTTCCGGCGGGCAAAAACAGCGCTTGTGCATCGCTCGCGCCATAGTGGGCAATCCCCCCATTTTGATCTTTGATGAAGCCACCAGCGCGCTGGATACCGAAAGCGAACGCATGGTGCAAGAGGCCATTGATGAAGCCACCAAGAACCGCACTGTAATCCTGATCGCCCACCGGCTTTCCACCATCCTGGCCGCAGATAAGATCGTGGTGCTGGAAGAGGGCAGGATCATTGATACTGGAAGCCATGAAGAGCTTTTGGGACGTTGCCAGAGATATCAAACCCTATATAACCTCCAATTCAATCAATGAAGGAGCAAATATGAAGATTAGCGGATTTTCCTTTGTACGTAATGCCGAAATACTTTATTACCCCATAGCGGAGTCCATCCGCTCCATCCTCCCCATTTGTGATGAATTCGTGATCGCAGTGGGCAAAGGCGAAGACAATGATCATACCCGCGAGATCATCGCAGCGATAAATGATCCCAAGATCCGCATTATAGATACCGTCTGGGAAGAAAAGTACTGCACCCGGGGCATGATCAATTCCTATCAGACCGATATCGCGATGAAGGCCTGCTCTGGAGATTGGCTCTTTTATGTGCAGGCGGATGAAGTGGTGCATGAAAAGTATCTGCCAGTGATCAAAGCCCGTTGTGAAGAGCTTTTGAACGACATAGAGGTTGAAGGTCTGCTCTTTAATTACACCCATTTTTGGGGAGATTATCAGCACTATCACGCTGGACATGGCTGGTACCCCTGGGAGATCCGCATCGTGCGCAATCTGCCCAAGATCCACTCTTATCAGAGCGCGCAAAGCTTCCGTTGGTTTGAGACTTACGACAATCCGCGTCAGGAAACAGGCACCCGCAAGCTGAATGTGGCCAAAGTGGACGCCTATATCTACCATTACGGTTGGGTACGCCCGCCGCATCTCATGCAGAATAAACGCCGCGCTCTGGACTCGGTGCATTGGGGCAAAGGCAAAGCAGAAAAACACTATGCCACTGCGCCATCTTACTTTGATTACGGCCCCCTTGATCGCCTGGGACGTTTTTCCGGCAGCCATCCCGCTGTGATGAGGGAGATGATCGCACGTTTTGATTGGCAGGATAAACTGCAGTCTAATGGTAAGCCCAATCCGAGCCGTGAACTACATAAACACGAAAGACTTGGCATCCGGCTGCTTTCTTTGCTGGAGAAAGTGACCGGCCCCATCGGGACCTTCAAAAACTACCAATTGCTGAAGCGCTGAAGAGTATAAAGCCATGAAGATAAGCCTGATCATTACCGTTTACAATCGCCTGAACCTGCTGGAAAAGTGCCTTGAGCTGCTTTTGCTGCAAAATCTGCTGCCGGATGAGATCATTCTCAGCGATGATGGTTCAGAGGATGATCCCCTGCCCATCCTGGAAAAGCTGCGCGCGGACTTCAAGGGCAGGGTTCACTATGTGCGACAGGAACATCAGGAATTCAGAGCTGCCCGGGTGAGGAATAATGGCGTTTCGCTCAGCACTGGTGATATTCTGGTGTTTTTGGATCAGGACATCCTCATGCCTGCGGACTATCTGAAGGTGATAGCGAAAACGCTCAAACCGGGACGCTTCCTCAGCGGATATCCGGTTCGTTTGAGCGAAGCGCAAACCGAAGAACTGCTGAAGCAGAATCTGAAGAATGTGCCGTTTAGAGAAGTTGTAAACCCAAAGCAACATCGCAAGATCATCCGACAATGGATGAAGGATTATCTGTATTACAGCCTGGAAAAGATCTCCTGGCCTTACAGCAAAGGAGTGAAACTGCGCAGCGGCGTATCTGCCATGCTGCGTAAGGATTTTGTAAAGGTGAACGGCTTTGACGAAAGCTTCGTGGGTTGGGGTAATGAAGATGACGATCTGGGTAAGAGATTAAGGGCGAGCGGCTGCAAGGGCTTTAATTTTGTACTGACCCAATTCCCGCTGCACCTGTATCATGAACCATATCACGGTCCCAAAGAGCGACGCAATAAGACTTACGCTGCCAAACGCAGATCTGTGATCAGTAAAGATTCTTACAGATGCGAAAAGGGCTTGGACAGTCCCCGGCCGGATATTCATACCGATTTGGGAGTCTAGACTGATGGAAAAGCTCTCTGTGGTAATGATCACCAAAAACGAAAGCGCCAACATCGCTGACTGCTTGCAAACCTGTGCCTGGGCAGATGAGATTATCGTGCTGGACACAGGCAGTGAAGATGATACTGTGCGCATCGCTAAAGAGCAGGGGGCACAGGTATTTAAGCTGGAGCGTTGGGCAGGTTTTGGCCTGGCAAAACAGCAGGCAGTGGATCTGGCTACAAACGATTGGATTCTCAGTATAGATGCCGATGAACGCCTCAGCAATGAACTGCAAAAGGAACTGATAGCTCTGCGTGAAAGAGATTTTGAACACAAAGCCTGGCATCTGAAACGGCGCAGCTACTATTTGGGCAAGCCAATCCGCTTTTGCGGCTGGCAGAATGACGCTCCGCTGCGGGTTTTCAACCGTACAAAAGGTGGCTTCAACGACCTTGTGGTGCACGAAGGCATCAAGGTGCAACAGAGCCATGATACCTGCCAAAATCTGATGCTCCACCTCACCTATCCTACCCTGGATAGCCATTTCCGCAAGATTCGCTTTTATGCCGAATTGGCTGATCAAAAGAAGGAATCCTCTCCAGTGGCTGCTTTAAGAGCAGCCCATAAGTTCTTCAAAATGTATATAATTAAGCTGGGTTTCCTGGATGGATGGCAGGGCTTTTTGCTCTGTAAAAACTCCGCCTGGGGCATTTGGTACAAGTACAAGCGATGAAACAGCCGGCAGTATTGCACGTCGATCCTGAACTGCAGTGGCGAGGCGGCCAACAGCAGGCCTTGTATCTGCATCTGGGCATGCTTGCCCGGGGCTACAAATCCGGCTTTATCTGCAATCCGGATTCTGAACTGGCGCAGCGGCTAAAACAGCACAATGCCGGCTATCACTGCATTCGTCACCGTTTTGAATTGGATATAGTGGCAGGGTTTCAGCTTGCTCATTATGCCAGGGCTCATGCTTACAATATCCTGCATCTGCACAGCGGTCACGCCCTTAGCTGGGGATTGCTGGCCAAGCTCTTTTACCCAAAACTAAAGCTGGTAGCCGCACGCAGGGTGGATTTTCATATCAGTAATAACTTCATCTCCCGCTGGAAATACACCGGCTCCGGGGTAAATGCCATCGTCGCTATTTCGAAAAACATCCGTAATGTGATGCTGCAGGATGGAGTACCGGAAGCCAAAATCCGGCTCATCTACAGCGGAGTGGATACGCATAAGTTTGACCATATTGTGCCCGAGCTCAACTATCGGCAACATTGGCAGATACCAGAGGAAGCCATCATCGTGGGCACTGTCGCCGCTTTTGTAGCGCACAAGGATTATCGGAACTTCTTTGCGGCCGCAGCCATAGCTCTCAAAAGCGATCCCAATCTGCACTTTGTAGCGGTGGGCGATGGCATCCAATTGCAGATCATGAAGGATCTGGCAGCAGAACTAAATATTGCCGACAAGGTCTGCTTTACCGGCTTTCAGGACAAGGTGGGCAGCCACCTCAAAGCCTTTGATATCTTCGTGATCGCCTCCAAAAAAGAAGGCTTGGGGACCTCCGTGCTGGACGCAATGAGTGTGGGGCTACCTGTGATCGGAACCCGCGCTGGAGGCATTGCTGAGATGATCGAAGATGGCAAGAGTGGCCTCTTGGTGGAAGCCAGAAACAGTGAAGCCCTGGCCAGAGCTATTCTGAAGCTTGCAGCAGATAAAGATCTGCGTAAGCACTTGGGCAGCAATGCCCTGAAACGAGTACAAGATTTCAGCAAAGAACAAATGGTGGATGACAATATCCGCCTTTATGAGGAGCTATGATCAAGCGCATTCTTATCATCCAAACCGCCTTTATCGGCGATGTGATCCTGATCACTCCTTTGATCCGGGCAGTAAAGAAACTTTATCCTAGGGCCGCCATTGATGCTTTGGTGGTACCTGGAGCAGCGGGGCTCCTCAAAAACAATCCTTATCTTAGTGAGGTGCTGAGCTACTCAAAACGGGATAGAGCGCTGCTCAGCATGGGGCATATGATCTCACTGCTCAAAGCCAAAGGCTACGACATGGCGATCTCCCCACACAGCTCTGGGCGCACGCATCTGCTGATGTACCTGGCCCGCATCCCGCAGCGCCTTGGTTTCGATCGTGGCACCATGCCTTTTTTACTTACAGCCAAAACTCCGCATCCCAGAGGGATACACAAAGCCAAGAAGAATCTCGCTCTGCTGGGGCCCATATCTAAACAAGAATTTGATCCTCAGACCGAGCTTTTCCCTTCTGCGGAGGATAAAGCCAAGATAAATGATCTACTAACTCCTCTTTATGGCCAAGAGCTGATCGCCCTGGCTCCGGGATCGGTGTGGGCTACTAAATGCTGGCCCGTGGAATACTATGCCGAACTTGCCAGGACTTTGTCTCAGAGGGGATATGGCATACTTCTGATCGGTGGGAAAGAAGACAAGCCTAAGTGCGATATCATCCAGCAAAGCTGCCCGAATGCCGTCAATTTGGCAGGCAGGACGAATCTTCTGGAAAGCGCAGCTGCGATCGCCCAATGCCAGCTCATGATCTGTAACGACAGCGGTGCTCTGCATATTGCAAACGCCATGCAAACCAGGGTGATAGCCTTTTTCGGCCCCACCGTGCAGAGCCTGGGTTACTTTCCTTTTGGGGCGGATGATAAAGTCTTTGAGACCGATTTGGATTGCCGTCCCTGCAGCTCGCATGGCCCACAAAAGTGCCCTCTGAAACACCACAATTGCATGAAACTGCTAAAGCCAGAAGCTGTCTTAGATTACATTTTGGAGCAGATTAAATGAAAGAACTTTACGTTTTAACCGGCTACGATGGCTTCATCGGGCAGACCCGCAAACCCTGGGTAAGTATTGACACCAGAGCCTTCATCACCGAACTTGAGGAAAGCGGCATCAAGGTGCATCAGCACGAGTTTCATGAAGTGGTGAACGGTCAAGTGGAGATCCGCAACAGTTTGGTCTTTTATAGCTTTAGCCACAGGCTGAACCTGCAACACTACATTCGGGATTGTCTGCTGCATCTACTGGCCTTGGGAAAATACACTGATCCCCTCCTTTGAGCTTTTCTCTTGTCACGAAAACAAAGGCTGGCAGGAGCTGCTCAAACGCCAATTAGGCATCAAAAGCCTGGAATGCCAGTATTTTAGCAGCACACGAGAGCTGGATCCAGCAAAGCTGGGGTTCCCCTTGGTCTTCAAAACCCTGAGTGGCTCAAATAGCACCGGAGTGGCCCTGGTAAATTCAATCTCTGCTATAGAGCATGAATTACACAAACACCTGAGAACTACCAGTCTGCTGCAAAAGCTCGATTTCTGGCGCCGCAGGCATCTGAGAAAGCACAAACAGTTCCCCGGCTACCCCGACTACGACCTCAACAAGGACGCCCTTGCCTATCAGGATTACATGAGCCTTGAGCTGCCCTTTGTGCTGCAAGAGTACATCCCAGGGCTGAGCTATGACTACAGAGTTATCATCTTGGGCGAGAAGTACTTCATCAGCAAACGCCACACCAAGGCAGGGGATTTCAGAGCCAGTGGAGCCAAGCTCTTTGATTTTGACATTAAAGATCCGGCTGCTGTATTGAACAAAGCCAAATCTCTCTATGAGCTGTTTAATGCACCCTTTCTCTCCGTGGATCTGGGTGAAAATGCAGCAGGCGAACTTTTTCTCTTTGAATATCAAGCCGCCCATTTTGGCATCAACGCAATCGTACGAGGCAAGGGCTATTACACCCACGAGAATCAAAACTGGCTCTTCCATCAGGAAAAGCAAGCCTTTGAGAAATACCTGGCTCAGGGACTCATCCACTATCTGGAGCCCTAATGGTGCTTTCCTACTACCTGCTGAAACCCTTTTACTCCCTCACCTGGAGAGTGTTGAATCTCTTTCAAAAGAGACGGGAAACCCTCTTTTATTGTCATACCCCTGTGGATATGGAGAATTGGCTGCCCGTGCAGAAATACCTCAAACCGCTAAGAGTGGTAACCGATAAAGCTAGCACCTACAAAGCTTTGAAGCAGAGCGGAATCAAAGTCAGCAGACTGCCAGCCTTCCCCAAAGCGGTGATCATGTGCAGAGTCGCCTCCCACAAATTCCCTTCCCGGAAAGTAACAAAGATCGGCATGACCCACGGTGCCTACCATTTCAAACGCATGACCTCCGCTCAGAACTTCCGGCCCTTCAGCCTCTTTCTTTTTACCAGCCAGCGTGATTTGGCAAAAGCGAAGAATATCGGGGTCAAAATAGGCAAGGTAGGCGGATTCCCCAAACTTGATCCCTATCTCCCTGTCAAACATACTGCTGCTGAAGATCTTGCGCATAGGAAAGCACGGATTCTCTTTACCGCAACTTACGACCAAAGCGGCATGAGCGCCATCCAGCAGTGGCTGCCACATCTGCCCGAACTCACTGATTATTATGATGTTTATGTAAGTGTGCATCCTTGGATGAGTAAAGTTTATATCGATGCCTTGAAAGCTATGCCGAAGGTGCACTATATCCTGGGCAGCCCTCTCCCCTACCTCCACAAGGCCGATCTCTGTGTGGTGGATACCTCTTCGATCATTGCAGAATGCACTGCTTTGGGCAAGCCTCTGATCAGTTGGATCTTGCCAGATTCTCCCCGGATGGTACCTGAAATCACTGAAATCCTGGCCAAAATCAGCATTAGGATCAAAGACTTTTCTGAACTTAGACCTGCCATCGAAAAGATCCTCACCGAACCGGGGATATTCGGCTCGGAACGTGCCTGGGCAAATGCCATATTCTTTGATGCTCTGGATGGCAAAGCAGGGCTGCGAACTGCACAAGCAATAACCAAACTCTTACCGGAGCTAAAATTATGAAGATCTGCGACGCTCATTGCCATCTGGCTAATCTGGCCGAGATCATGCCCCTTCCAGCTCTTTTGGAGGAAGCGGCAGAGCGGGGTATCACTCACTTTCTCTCCTCTGCTTTGCGCAAGAGTGATCTTAGCTATTATAAAGAGCTTACTGATGACACCCAAAACAAGGTGCTCTATAGTGCTGGCATCCATCCCTTTTTCGAAGCTTGCGATCTTGAATATGCCGATTTAGAAGAATTATGTCAGCGGAATCTTATCTGGGCCATCGGGGAAATCGGTTTGGATCGTGGAAACCCTGAATACGCTGTGATGGAGGATATCTTTGTGCGCCAATTGGATCTGGCCATGGATTACCGCCTGCCTGTGGTGCTGCACATTGTGGGATATCAGCAGCAGGCTTTTGACATCCTGCGCTCCTACCCCATCAAGTATCTCATCCACGGCTATGCTGGTTCGTTGCAAGCTTTTAACACATTCACACGTCTGGATAGTTACTTCACCATCTCCGAGCGCATCCTCAAAGAGGATAAACACGATCTGCTCAAGGCCATGCTCAAAAGCAAACGTTTCCTGTTTGAATCCGACATTACCCAATACTATGTGAAAGAGGGAGAGGCAAATCCGCTCCTCAGGGTAAAAGCTGTGCTGGAAGAAGTTGCAGAGCTCTACCGCATCGATCCTACGGCTCTGATCAGCATCCAGGCTGCAAACTACCAAGCACTCACTGGAAACGCTTTATGACCGATTTTTCCCGTACTGAAACCTTAATCGGCAGCGATGCCCTTGAGAGGTTAAAAGGCACCACAGTCTGCATTGCCGGACTGGGTGGAGTGGGCTCTTATGCAGTGGAAGCCCTGGCACGCGCTGGCGTTGGCAAATTTATTTTGATCGATTTTGACACCATCGGCCCCACTAATCTCAACCGCCAGCTTCTGGCTACGCTGGACACTATAGGAGAGCAGAAGACCGAGCTCATGAAAGCGCGCATTTTGCAGATCAATAAAGATGCCAAGATCGTCACCCATCAGGTGTTTCTGGACAGTGAAAACAGGGCTGAACTAACTGCTGGGGCAGACTATATCATCGATGCTATCGATAGCCTGGGCCCCAAGATTGGGCTTTTGGAAGACCTGGCCAAAAGAGGCGCCAGGTTCATCTCTGTGATGGGCGCTGGAAACAGGCTGGATCCCACTCTGATACATCTGGATAAAATCTCGAAAAGCTATAATTGTCCCCTGGCCCGCAGGGTGCGTAAGTTTCTGCGCCGCAGAGGTGTGAAGCTGGATTTCCCCTGTGTGTATTCTTCGGAGCTCGCTTTGGTGCCAGATGAAGAGATTCCCAGCGACGAAGAGCTGATCATCGAGCGGGGCAGAAAGCGGCAAATCATCGGTTCCATCAGCTATATGCCTGCGATTATGGGCATGATGGCAGCGAGCTGGGTGATCAATAGCGTGGTCAAGGGTGAAGGGTGAAGGATTGGATGCGTCCCGCGTCCAGCAAAGGCCGGAGGCCTTGAAAGAAGAGAAGTACCTGATAATAATGGAGCACGCTTTGTGCTCTGCAGGCGAGACGCCTGCAATCCAGTAGCTTCTTATCCGTGTAAATCCGTATGATCCGTAAAATCCGTGTGACTATTCTTTTGTTTGGTACACGCACCAGCTGAAGCTGATGCGACGGCCGGATGAATCCAGCGTTACACCATTTCTATCGCTTTTTTAGGGCATTTGGGCACGCACTGTGCGCAGCCGATACACTTGCTCTTATCTACAGTGTGTAGTTTCTTGATTTCTCCACTGATGGCATCCACAGGGCATACTTTGGCACAGATGGTGCAGCCGATGCAGCTTTCGGGATCTATTTCAGCTTTCTGGCGGCTGCCAACCAAGAGATCCAAGACGGCTTTGGTGGGGCAAACAGTGGCGCACAAGCCACAATTGATACACTTATCATAATCAATATGAGCGAGATTGTTTTCAATGGTGATAGCGTCCACAGGGCATATCTTAGTGCAGAGTCCGCAGCCGATGCAAGGGTGATTGCTGCCGCAGACTGCTCTGGCATCGCCACCTATATCTTGGGATGAGCATTTGACATAGACATTGCGGTTCAGCGGCACCAGGTCAATCAGTTCGCGTGGGCAGGCTCTCACACAGGCTCCGCAGGCGGTGCATTTTTCAAAATCTATCCGGCGCATACCATTGCTATCAATATATATAGCATCAAAGGGACAAGCTCTGAAGCAGTCATTGAGCCCCAGGCATCCCCAGGAACAGGCGTTGGGGCCTCCGGCCAGGCTATTTGCCGATCTGCAAGTTTGGACGCCGTCGTAACTGTACTTCCAGTTTGTGTTTTCATAACCGCCGCTGGAGCAATGAATCACAGCCACTTTTCGGTCCATGGCACCGGCTTCCATGCCCATGATTTGCGCGATTTGAGCGGCAACATCCGGGCCTCCGGGAGCACATTTGTTGACGGCTTCGCCACCATGCACGATCTGAGCAGCATAGCCAGCGCAACCGGCCTTACCGCAAGCACCGCAATTGGCACCGGGCAGTACGCAGATGATTTCTTCCACACGGGGGTCGATCTTGACTTCAAAGAGTTTGGAGGCCACGGCCAAGATGAGGCCAAAGATGAGTCCTAAGGCTCCGATAATCAAGACCGGCAGGCCGATCGTGTTTAACATAGAGGTGGTTTCAAGCAGTGTAAATATCATCATCATCCTCCCTTAAATCTTCCAGCCCATGAAGCCGTAAAAGGCCAAAGCCATGATTCCGGCAAGGATGAGGGCGATGGGCATACCCTGCATGCTTTTGGGAATTTCCGATTTCTCCAGGCGCATCCTGATTCCGGCCATAGCCAGTAGCACCACGGTAAAACCCACTCCGCTAAAGAAGCCATTGAGCACGCTATCCAGGAAGTTATAGGCGGTCACACCATCCGGTCTGAAAGCTGTGGTATTCAAGATCGCCACACCCAAAACCGCACAGTTTGTGGTGATCAACGGCAAAAACACTCCCAAGGAATTGTACAAGGCGGGGGCATTCTTTTGGATGACCATCTCCACAAACTGCACCAGGGCAGCGATGGTGAGGATGAAGGTAATTGTCTGCAAATACAGTATATCATAGCGGATGAGCAGGTACTTGTTGATCAGAAAAGTAAAGGCACTGGCCAGGGTCATCACAAAGATTACCGCCAGGCCCATACCGAGGGCAGAATCCAATTTCTTGGAGACACCCAGGTAGGGGCAGAGGCCCAGAAAACGTGCGAGCACAAAGTTTTGGATGAAGATGGCGGTCATCGCCATCACGAAGATTTGGCCTAAGTATCCCATTATTTCTTCTCCTTGAGCATATTCATCAGGGCCATCAAAAAGCCCAGGGTGATAAACGCACCGGGAGCGAGGATGGCGATGAGTGCCGGATCGTAAGTGAGAGGTGTGACTCTCATGCCCAACCAGGTTCCAGCGCCAATAATCTCACGTACGGTGGCCACCAGGCTGAGAGAGAGGGTAAAGCCCAGTCCCATGCCTATGCCATCAGCGATGCTCATGATCACGTTGTTTTTACTGGCAAAGGCTTCCGCACGTCCCAGGATGATGCAATTCACCACAATCAAGGGAATAAACAGTCCCAGACTCTTATGTAAAGCTGGCACGTAGGCTGCCATCACCATATCCACAACGGACACGAAGGCAGCAATCACCACCACATAAACCGGAATGCGGATCTTGGAGGGAGTGATATCCTTGATCAGCGAAATGATGGCATTGGAGCAGATCAGCACGAAGGTGGCGGCAAAGCCCATGCCCAGGGCGTTAATCACAGATGTGGTTACCGCCAGGGTGGGACACATGCCCAAAACGATCACGAAAGTGGGATTTTCTTTGATCAGACCACGGCTTAATTGTTTGATAAAACTCACTGTTCACCTCCCTGTTCAGGTTCATCTTGCACATCGATGATGCCTTCCCGGAGCGAGTTTGCAATGCAGCGGGAAGTGATCGTGGCACCAGAGAGGGCAACCACCACTCCACCGTCTTTATTCACATAGATATCTTCGACAGCCAGGCCAGCGAATTGATTTGTGAAAGCGGGTAAAGTGCAATTTGCGCCTAAGCCGGGAGTTTCGCCCTGATCCACAATTCTTATGCCCAAAACCTTAAATCCACTATCCACACCCACCATGGTCTGGACCGTGCTGGAGTAGCCAAGATCTGCTGCGATAAAGGTATAGCCCAGGATTTCAGCAGTTTCAGGATCCTTTGCCACAAAATAAGTAAGGCCTTGATCGCTCTCTTTTTCTTCAAATTCTGCATTCGGAATCAGAGCCTCGCGAGCCTGTTTCTCCTCTGTAGCTTTACGTTGAGCGATCACAGGCGCGGTGAGGGAATTCACATAGGCGAGGATCCCTGTGGCCACCACGCAGAAGATAAACAGGATGAGGCCAAGTTTGAGATAATATTTCATTTCTTTACCTTCCCAAAGGCTTTGGGCCTGGTGAGCATATCGATCAGAGGAGTCATCACATTCATGAAGAGAATGCTGTAACTCACGCCTTCCGGATAGCCGCCCACAAGGCGAATAATGATGGTGAGGAGGCCGCAGCCGATGCCAAAGATGATTCGCCCATTCTTGGTGAGCGGAGTAGTGGTATAATCCGTCGCCATAAAGAAAGCGCCCAGCATCAGGCCTCCAGAGAAGATGTGGAAGAAGGGCAGCATTATCGAGATTTCAGAACCGGGAATCCCGCCAAAGATAAAGCTGAGCACGAAGACAGTGCCGATGAAAAAGAGCGGAATACGCCATTCAATAATATTCCTATAGAGCAGGTAAGCTGCTCCCAAAAGCAGAGCAAAAGCGGAAACTTCACCGATGCAGCCACCGATATTGCCCCAAAACAGGCTTTTCAAGGTCTCCATCTCGGTGAGGCTGCTGAAGATTCTACCGCTGAGATTGAGGCCTCCAGCCTGAGCGTTGATATCGGCCACAAAGCTGCTGTCTCTCAGGGTTTGAGCGACCTTCAGGGGGGTGGCTGAGGTTACCAATTCATAGGCTTTGGGTGACAAGGTCTGCAAGTCTGTGGCAATGCGGGTAAGATCATTGAGTCCACTGAGGGCAGAATTCTTTGCCGCAATCCAGCCTCCGGTCATGTGAGTAGGCCAGCTTGCCATCAGGAAGACACGGCCTACGATCGCAGGATTCACAGGGTTGTTGCCCAGGCCACCAAAGACCTGTTTGCCTATCGTGATGGCAAATGCAGCGCCCACGATAGGTAGCCAGAACGGTGCTCCGGCATGGATATTGAAAGCCAACAGCAAACCTGTGAGAAAAGCGGAACCATCGTGTACAGTGATGGGCACTTTGCGCATTTTTTGAATGAGCGCTTCACAGACCACAGCGGTCACAGCTCCGGTGAGGCTGAGCAAAAGAGCCCGGATGCCCCAATAGTAGGTGGCAAAAATAAGGGCCGGAACCAGTGCGAGCACCACGTTCCACATCACGTTTTTCACGGTGCTTTTGTCATGAACGTGAGGCGCGGCAGAAACTGTAAGATTATCTTTGATATTCATAGCTATTTCTTCCTCTGAGCTTCGGCATAGCGGATCTTTCCTGTATCTATCCACTGCACCAGACGAATCTGAGCGGGGCAGACATAGGCGCAACTTCCGCATTTGATGCAGTCGTTGAGTCCCGCTTTTACTGCCATATCCAGATCGTTGTATTTCACGGCAGTGGCGATCATGGAGGGCATCAGGTTCATGGGGCAGATATCCACGCAGCGCGCACAGCGCAGGCAGGTATGTTCCTGCATGGATTTGGCTGCCTTTTCATCGAATAAGACCAGGCCACTGCTGCCTTTGGTTATCGCTGCATCCAGAGCTGGCAGGGCAAAACCCATCATGGGTCCACCGGAAATTGCTTTGCCGATGGGGGCAGAAACTCCGCCACAGTGTTCCAAGAGATCGCTATAGAGAGTTCCAATGGGGGCCAACAGATTCATGGGTTTGTTTACGATGGATCCGGTAACCGAGATCACGCGCTCGATGAGTGGCTTTTGATAGCGCACCGCTTCATAGATAGCCACTGCTGTGGCCACGTTTTGCACTACCACACCTACGGCCATAGGCAGACCACCAGCGGGAACCTTGCGTCCTGTGGCCGCATAGATGAGCTGCTTTTCTGCGCCTTGGGGATATTGCATTTTGAGGGGCACCACTTCAAGGTCTTTCTGGTTGGCAACCAGCTTTTGCAGCAGTTCAATGGCGTCTGGCTTATTGGCTTCGATGCCGATCACGCCTTTTTTTGCACCCACGATCTTCATAAGAAGCCGGAGCCCGTGCAGGATATCTTCCGCGCGTTCCAAAAGCAGACGGTAATCACTGGTCAAAAACGGTTCGCATTCCACTCCGTTCAGAACTATTGTATCTATAGGCTTATCTGCAGGTGGAGAAAGCTTGACGTGAGTGGGAAAACCAGCTCCGCCCATCCCGCAAACGCCGGCGGCGGAAACTCTTTCTTTGAGCGCACTTATTTCCAGGCTCATATAGTCTGGATTATCTGGCATATCCACGCTTTGATTCTGCCCATCGGAGGTGATTTCGATGCCCATGGACATGATGCCGGTAGGGTGCAAAAACTTGCCGATTTTAGTGACTGTACCGCTGATCGAGGCATGCTGGGTCAGCGAGACAAAGCCTGCGGGAACAGCGACCACTTGCCCTCTTAGCACAGTGTCCCCCACTTTTACAGTGGGACTGGAGACTGCTCCTATATGTTGTGAAAGATGTATAATCACCCGCTGGGGGGTGGGTAAAGCGCTAATGGGTGCTGAGGCGGAATAATGCTTTTCATCGTGAGGGTGAATCCCCCCAGGAAAGGACTTCAATCGCATTGACTCTCCCACGGCTTTGCTTGTCAAAGCCCGATATCTATTTTTGTTTACCAATATTCTGAGTTCAGTGGATTAGGCAAGGTATTTCTTTGCTTTTTGATAATCCTTACCCTGTAAAACCCCTGTCTGAACGCCATTTACAGAAAACCTTAATAAAGGATGGATTTGATGAGGAGCGGGATCAAAAGCTCATGCTGGCCAATGAAGTAATAGCCCTTGCCACCTGTTTCAACTGGGCGCTCAACCACATTCACGCGGGCCCGGTAATGCTGATTCATATCGAAAACAGCCGTGCTGAAATTCTTCACGCTACCGGTGATATTTCTGGCCACAGTGAGCGCTTTGAGAAATACTTCCGGCAGGATCACCGCCGAACCAAAATTCAGGTAGATGCCGCCATCATCCAGATGCGTCACCTGCTGGCAAAGAATCCGAAAGTCGCGCAGGGAGCAATCCCCGATGGCTTTACCATCTGCAGAGGGGGACTGATGAATGATATCTGTGCCCAGAGCCACATGCACGGTGAGCGGGATGCCGTATTCATAGGCTTTGCCCAAAACTGAGAGCTCGGCATTAGGAGCGCTGGAGCTGATGGTTTTACCCACCGCTTCACCCAGTCCCAAGCCTTGTTTGCTGCCTTCGGTGATACAGGTATTGAGCCCATGCGAGGTCTCAAAAGCCATGCCAAATGAACCATCCGCCAGGGCTTTGGAGACGTCCTCGGAGGTCTGACCAAAGAAAGCGATCTCATAATCATGCACGATCACGGAGCCATTTACTGCAATAGCAGACACATATCCGGCTTCCATGAGTTCGATAATCAGAGGCGCTAGGCCGCATTTGATCACATGTCCACCCATACCGATGATGATGGCTTTGCCTCTTTCTTTGGCCAGCCTGATCGCCCCAGTCAGCTCCTTTAAGTCTTTGGCGCTGAGGATCTCGGGCAGAGCGTCTAAAAAGCCAGCCAGCTCCACCTTCCCTTTTTTGGCAAAGAGGGAGCTATCTATTATGCTTTCCCGTGCCGAGATCGAATAAGTCTTTATCTTACTTAGATTTATCTCTTCGTATTTGCTCACGGTAACGCTCCTCTTCGCTGAATATGCAGCCACAGTATTGCTGACGATACATACCCGCAGCCTTTGATAAGCGGATGCCTTCCTGCCACAATGCACGCCAATCTTCATAGAAGAAGCCTACTTTATATTTTTCCGCCATCTCTTTGCTGAAAGCGATGATATCATCATGCTTTTGATAGCGGCTATAGAGCAAGGTGCTGCTGAAGGCATCGAATCCACCTTCAGCAGCAGCTTTTGCAGTACCTTCAATGCGGGTGCGATAGCAATATTCACATCTTGCTGAAATATCGGATAGGGTGCTATTCAGAAACTCCACCAAAGCATATTGATTCTGCTCGATCAGCTCAAAGCCTTCCGTTTGCGAGTAATCACGCAAGACATCCCGCCGCTTTTGATATTCCAAAAGGGGATGGATATTGGGATTGAACCAAAAGGCAGAGATCTCATAGCCCGCTTCTTTGAGTTTCTGATAGGGCGCGATCAGGCAGGGCGCACAACAGGTATGGATCAGCAGTTTAGCCACGATCGTAATGCTTCATATCATCTGGCAAGACTATGGAAAACTCCACCAAACCTGCCACTTTGCCATCTATATACCAAGGCTGTTGATGGATTAGCTTCTTCTGGCCATTTTTGCTGATGGTATAGGTATTGGGCTCGCCTGAGGCCAGCATGGCCTTGATCATCTCGCAGCTACGGGGCCGATGGTGCTCGAAGAGGCTGGTTCCGATCAGCGCTTTCCCACCTTGTTTACTGAATGTCTCCGCCGCTTTGTCGTTCATTTCCAACAAGATAGCGTCCTTATTACAGACCGTGATGGCCACAGGCAATTCTTTTACCCAATCTTTCATTCTTTAGAATTCCTTGAGGATGTTGGCAGCAACGATCGAGCGTTGAATTTGATTGGTTCCTTCGTAAATCTGCAATATCTTGGCATCACGCATCATTTTTTCCACGGGATATTCCTTCATGTAGCCGTAGCCGCCCAGAATCTGGACCGCATCGGTGGTAACTTTCATGGCCATATCCGAGGCAAAGTATTTGCACATAGCGCTTTCTTTGGCATAACGTTTGCTTCCGGCATCCACCATCCTGGCAGTTTGGAAGACCAGCGCGCGGGCTGCTTCGATCTCAGTGGCCATATCGGCCAGCATGAATTGGATGGCTTGAAAACTGGCGATGGGTTTGCCAAATTGATGACGTTCTTTGGCATAGCGCACCGAGGCTTCAAAAGCTCCTCTGGCAATGCCCACAGCCTGTGAACCCACCATGGGGCGGGATTTGTCAAAGACCTTCATGGCAGTGATAAAACCTGTGCCTTCGCGGCCAATAAGATTTTCTGCGGGCACTATGCAATCTTCAAAGATCAATTCTCTGGTGGCACTGGCGCGGATGCCCATCTTGTTTTCTTTTTTCCCGAAAGAGAACCCGGGAGTACCTTTTTCCACCAGGAAACAGGAGCAGCCACGGGGACCTTTGCTCTTGTCTGTCATGGCAAATACGGTATAGATACCGGCTTCTCCGCCATTGGTGATCCACTGTTTGGTACCATTGAGCACGTAGTGATCGCCTTCTTTGCGGGCTGTGGTTTCGATGGCTCCGGCATCACTACCGGCGTTTGCCTCTGTAAGTGCAAAGGCGGCAAGCTGTTCACCTGAAGCGATCATGGGCAGATATTTCCTTTTTTGCTCTTCTGAGCCGGCAATCAAAATGGGATACATACCCAGTCCGGTGGCACCAAAAGCCAGAGCGATACCTGCATCCACAGCGCAAAGCTCTTCCGTAACCACCACCAAATCCACCACCTTACCGCTGATGCCATCATATTCTTCCGGAATGAGAATGGCAAAAAGGTCACTTTGGCGCATCACATCCACGATGTCCCAGGGGAAAATCCCTTCCTGATCATAATGTTCAGAGAGGGGTTTCATTTTTTCATTGGCGATTCTGCGTGCCAGTTCCTGCATTTCAAGTTGGTCTTCTGTCAAAAAGTAATCCATTTTATCTCCTGTTTTATATATACTTACCAGATGAGGATCATCCATAAATTCTGGCTTATATGTCAAGTGTAAAGTGAATTGGGCTCATCCCTATTCTCTGTTTTGGGGTAGAGTGCGGATGGTTTGGATTGGGCGGATTAGATGGATTAAAGAGCTTTTAGGTTTTCAAATTATGGTGGTTTTAAGACTTTTTTACTTGGATTTCTGACTTTCGTCTTTAGGTATAAAATGATAGACTTTTAGGCTGACATATGCTCCTGTCTGGACTATCATACCCCATTTGTTGCGGTGCAGATGACGTGGAGATATCGTGGAATAAATCCTCCTATCTCCACGTCATCTCCACCATAAGTTATAATGGTAGGTCGCTGCAAGTCATGAGAGGCGTGGGCTGAAGGAAAGATCAAAGAAGATACTCGGCATAAGCCTGAGCTCTATCTGATTTGGGTAATCCTAAGCTTTGTTGCCCACACCAGCTTACATTTTCTATTGACTAATTTACCCTCTTATATAAAATGCCTTGCAAACTAATAATAAACAAAACAAGGGAGAACCAATGGCTTACAACAAGATTAAAACTGATCTGCAAGACCTCTTTGCAGAGCTGAAAGAACAAGGGCTTTATAAGAACGAACGCATTCTCACCACTCCACAGGGTGCTGAGATTGGGGTGAGCGGTGGCATTAAAGCGCTCAATTTCTGTGCTAACAATTACTTGGGACTGAGCAACCATCCTGAGGTGATCAAGGCTTCCCAAAAGATCATGGACGAATGGGGCTATGGCCTCTCCTCAGTACGCTTTATCTGCGGTACTCAGCAGATTCACAAAGACCTGGAAAAGGCTATGTCAGACTTTCTGGGCACCGAAGATACTATCCTCTATGCCGCTTGCTTCGATGCCAATGCCGGAGTATTTGAGCCGCTTTTGGGCGAAGACAGCGCGCTGATCTCAGACGAACTGAACCACGCTTCCATCATCGATGGCGTAAGACTGTGCAAAGCCAAACGCTATCGCTACAAACACTCCAACATGGAAGAGCTGGAAACTGCCCTGAAAGATTCCAAAGATATGAAATATCGCCTGATCGTCACAGATGGCGTATTCTCTATGGATGGCGACATGGCCAAGCTGGATGAGATCTGCGATCTGGCTGATAAATATGACGCTTTGGTAATGGTGGACGATAGCCATGCCACAGGTTACATCGGCAAAACCGGACGAGGCACCCCTGAATATTACGGTTTGACCGACAGAGTGGATATCATCACCACCACCTTTGGCAAAGCCATGGGCGGCGGAAATGGTGGATGCACCAGCGGCCGCAAGGAAATCATTGAGCTTCTGCGTCAGCGCAGCCGTCCCTACCTCTTTTCAAACACCCTGGCCCCCGCCATCGTGGGTGCTTCCCTGAAAGTTATCGAAATGCTTAGCAAATCCACCGAGCTTCACGACAAGGTTTGGGACAATTCAAAATACTTCCGCAGCAAGATGGAAGAAGCCGGTTTTGACATAGTTCCCGGTAATACAGCGATCGTGCCCGTGATGCTTTACGACGCTCCTCTGGCCATCAAGATGGCGGATATGCTGCTCAAAGAAGGCGTTTACGTGATCGGATTCGTCTTCCCAGTAGTGCCCAAGGGCAAAGCCAGAATCCGCGTGCAACTCTCTGCCGCGCACTCTCGTGCAGATCTCGATAAGGCTATCGCAGCCTTCATCAAGATCGGCAAAGAACTCGAATTAATTAAATAAAATAGTAAAATGCGTAAAGGGGTGATATTCTTGGTGCCGGTTCCGATCGGAAATCTGGGGGATATCACCCTACGCGCAATTGACACTCTGAAATCCGTGAGCCTCATCGCTTGTGAGGACACCCGTAAAACCGCCTTCCTGCTGAAGCATTACGAGATTCCCACGCCCAAGCTGCTGAGTTTTCATAAGTTCAACGAACGCAGCCGCGAAGAGCAGCTCTTTGCCCATCTGGAGGCAGGGGAAGACCTGGTGGTGGTATCGGACGCAGGTTCGCCCGCGATTTCGGACCCGGCCCAGACCCTGGTATATGAGGCCATCAAGCGAGGCATCGAGGTGCAAGCTCTGCCCGGAGCTACGGCCTTGATTCCCGCGTTTTCGGTATCGGGATTTCCCAGCACTGCCTTTCAATTCCTGGGCTTTCTCCCCGCCAAGGCCAAAGACCGTGACGAAGCGCTAAAACAGATCCGAGAGTACATCTATCCCACGATAATCTATGAAAGTGTGCATCATCTCAAAGCCACGCTCGCAGAGCTGGACGCAGCGCTTTCTCCCCGGAAGATCGCCATTGTGCGTGAGATCTCAAAACTATATGAAGAGTGCATCCGCGGTACAATCTCAGAAATACTCGAAGATTACGACATCACAGAAAAAGGTGAATTTGTAATCGTGATCGAGGGAGCCCCGGAAATCCAAAGCAGCTTTCCAGACGAAACTGCCTTTCAGCTTTTGGAAACACACAAGCATTTGAAAAGCAAGGAACTTGCCACCATCATCAGCGAAATTAGCAAGATCGGGAAAAATGAGGCTTATGCCTTCGTGCTGGAGTACAGAAAGTGAGCTGCCCCTTTTTACTTTTCGATTTCGATGGCACCCTGGCGGATTCCATCAATATGGGTTTGAGAATTGCCAACAATCTGGCTCCCGAATTTGGTATCGAGCCCCTCAGCGAAGAGCAATTTGCCCAAGCACGCACAATGAGCATTCCCAAAGCTTTGAAGCTGTACAAAATCCCTTTATACAAAGTGCCCAAGGCCATTAGCCTGGCTTTGGCGGAATATCGCCACGTTATTCATGAATTGGAGCCCTTTGCCGGCATTCCTGAAATGCTGAAAGAGCTGAAAGATCTGGGCTGCCATATGGCTCTGCTTACTTCCAATACCGGCGAAAACGTCAATCACTTTTTGGATAACCATGAGCTGCACTATTTTGATTGGATCGAAGGCACTTCCGGCATCCTGAAAAAGCATGGCAGCATCCGCAGACAGATCAAGAAACACAAATTGGACAAGAAAAATGTGATCTATGTGGGTGATGAAATCAGAGACATTGCCGCGGCAAAAAAGAGCGGTATTCGCGTGATTTCAGTGAGCTGGGGCTTCCATGGCGCCGAACTGCTCAGCAGTAAAGATCCTGATTATTTAGTGAAAAAACCGCAGGAGATCGTTGAACTGATCAAGTCTCTGGCGATAGCCAGAAAGGCGAAGTTTAGGAAGAAGAAGGGCTTGGGTTAGTTACGAGTTACAAGTTACGAGTTACGAGTTACAAGTTACGAGTTACGAGTTACAAGTTACGAGTTACGAGTTACAAGTTACCGGTTGCAGTGCTGGATTGGATACGTCTCGTGTCCAGTGAAACTTACGAGTTTTCAGGTTTTCAAGTTAGGGCAGATTCGTGGCTCTTTGTCAATGGAATTTTAAAGTGCACCACTTTTGGAAGTTTAAACTGCACCACTATTTTCAACCTTTAAAGTTCTCTGACGGTGCTTTGGAGCGTAGCGGAAAAGCGCCGTCAGAAAACTTTTCGCTC
>Ga0265295_1003367_pt1 | contig 23380 bp, 27 predicted proteins | sample Munlansysbiofilm_FD_192503 | JGI IMG/M metagenome (GOLD analysis project Ga0265295, IMG submission 192503) | Leachate microbial communities from a municipal landfill in Southern Ontario, Canada - Methane capture system biofilm | ecosystem: Engineered > Solid waste > Landfill > Unclassified ...
CGATGTCAGGATCCTCAGGGAGCCCCTTTGCACCGAAGACTCTGCCGTTTATGTTGAAATCAGAAAAATCAATGGGATATTTTTTCTCAGAGGCAAACTGGCTTCCGTTAGGGTTTGCCGGGTACGCTGCCTCAGTTCCCCTTATCGAGGAGAGTCCTATCTCGCAGAGGGCTGGGCATTCCTGTACGCAGTCAGAGCACATTCCGGAACAGGACGAGTGGTCCGGAGTCCGGAGCCTGGTGGAATTGAAACCTGAACTCATGTTGGGACTGTATGACATATCCATCATCTGCCTTTCTTATGCCCATTATCGTATGATGCCTGAATCATTGTCAAACGGGGATCGGGCAACGGAATATGCCCGTCAGAAAATGATCGTTTTTTCTTGCCTGAGGTATTAAGGAAAAAATAGTTGTTTTATCCTTGTAGGCATAAATCGTTCGTGATAGCATTCACTTGAAATTTATGCAGGCAGGTAAGCTGTCATGTACTAAAATGTTTTCGTCCCGACATACTGCAGGTCTGAAAGGAACGTTGATCATATGGATAACTTGACCAGGATAGACATTCTTGCATCCGCGGGCACATTGCCGAAAGGTGAACTGGTCGCACTTCTCTCTTCGTTTAGTGAAAACGACAGGCTCTATGCCGCAGAAAAGGCGAGGGCACTTTCCGTGTCGATCTTCGGCAAAAAAATATATTCAAGGGGACTTGTGGAGATATCCAACTACTGCAGGAACGACTGCTACTACTGCGGCATAAGAAAAAGCAACTGCAATGCCTTCAGGTACAGGCTTTCGGAGGCTGACATCCTTTACTGTTGCGACTGGGGATATGAGGCAGGCTTCAGGACCTTTGTCCTTCAGGGCGGCGAAGACAGCTATTACACAGACGACCTTCTTGTAAAAATAATAAGCAGTATCAAATACAAATACAGTGACTGTGCGATCACCCTCTCGCTTGGAGAAAAAGAGAGAAGCTCATACCAAAGGCTCTTCGACGCAGGAGCCGACAGGTACCTGTTAAGGCATGAAACTGCCTGTGATCGACATTACTCATTGCTCCACCCCCCTGTCCTTACGCTGAAGGAGAGGAAAAGGTGCCTTTATGACCTTCGGGACATAGGGTTTCAGACAGGATGCGGCCTGATGGTCGGGTCTCCCTTTCAGACAAAAGATAACCTGGCTGACGATCTTCTCTTTATGAAAGAGTTCGACCCGCAAATGGCAGGCATAGGCCCCTTTATTCCTCACCGGGATACACCTTTCAGGGATCACCCTGCGGGAAGCGCAGAGGACTCACTCTTCATGCTAAGCCTTGTCAGGCTGATGCTGCCAAGGATCCTTCTGCCCGCAACCACAGCCCTTGGAACTGTGAGATCCGACGGCAGGGAACAGGGAATACTGGCGGGAGCAAATGTGGTAATGCCGAACATTTCACCATTGGATGCGCGCAAAAATTACATGCTCTACGACAACAAGATCGGAACATCTGACGATGCCTCTGAGAGTCTGGCCTATGTGAGGCAGAAGATCGAAGGGATAGGTTATGAAATGCCGGCCGAACGGGGAGATTACAGCTGATTTTTTTCTCTTCTTTGACTGGTCAGGCAGGGTATATTAGAATAGGAAAGCTGCGATAAATGGGGGGATCACTATGAAACTGTGCGATGTCGTTAGTCTTATTGAAAAAAGAATGCCCCTTACATGGTCCGAGGAATGGGACAACTCCGGGCTTCTCGTGGGTGATCCTGATTCGGATATAGTGAAGGCAGGCATTGCCCTGGACGTAACTGAGGAAACAGTTTTAAAGGCCACCCGGTCAGGCTGTCAGCTTCTCGTCACGCATCATCCCATTATTTTTCGGCCTTTGAAGAATATCATACCTGACAGGCCTGCAGGCAAATCAATGGTCACGGCCATAAAAAATGGCCTCTCATTGTATGCTGCGCACACCAACTGGGATTCATCACCGGAAGGTGTCAATTTTACGCTTGCAGAACTGCTTGGACTTGATGAGATCGAACCTCTCGTTCCGCCTGCTGACCGGTCTTCGTCATGGGGAATGGGAGCAGTCGGAGAGCTCATGATGCCTATGCCTTTGGATACTGTTATGAAACTGATAAAAGAACGATGGTGCCTTTCATCTTGCACAGGATACGGCAGCCGGTCAGCCATGATAAGGAAGATAGCTCTTGGAGGCGGCTCGTGCGGTGATATGTGGCCGAAGGCCGCAGAGAAGGGCGCATCGCTCTTTGTTACGGCAGACATGTCATACCACAACAGACAGGACGCGCTCAACTGCGGTCTCAAACTTTTAGATGTGGACCATGGAGAGATGGAAAGGGCCAGCCTGCCCAGGCTGAAGTCAATAATTGAAAAAGAAACAGGGCTGATCGTTGAGTTGATCCCTGAAACAGAAAGAGAAAAGTTTATACTGTAGGATAACCGGCATATTTTGCCGCCCCGTCATGGGTCGGCGTAACTTTAGAAGGGACAGTGGAACGAATGGACGAAAAAAAGAGGATATTCAGCGGAATGAGACCGACAGGCAAACTTCATTACGGTCACATGGCGGGTGCACTGATCAACTGGGTCAAGCTGCAGAACGAGTACAACTGCTTCTGGGGTATAGTCGACTGGCATGCTATGATGTCCGATTATGCAGACCCCAGCAAAGTTAAGGATAACTGCAGGGAGATCCTGCTCGACTGGCTTGCGGTAGGGGTGGATCCTGAGAAGTCATCAATATTTATCCAGTCGCACGTCAAGCAGCATGCCGAGATACACCTTGCCCTTTCGATGATAACTCCTCTTGGATGGCTTGAGCGCTGCCCTACATACAAAGAGCAGATACTTAACCTACAGAACAAAGATCTTTCCACCTACGCCTTCCTGGGCTATCCTGTGCTCATGGCGGGGGACATCCTGCTCTATAAAGCATGGGCTGTCCCTGTCGGTGAAGACCAGGGACCCCATCTTGAGCTTTCAAGGGAAGTCGCGCGAAGATTCAACCACTTCTATGGGGATATATTCCCTGAACCTGAGACACTGTTGACGCCTTCTGCCAAAATGCCCGGTACAGACGGACGCAAAATGAGCAAATCATACGGCAACGCGCTCGACATCGCAGATGATATGCAAACTATCTGGGGAAAACTCAGGACAATGACAACAGATCCCGCAAGAGAGAGAAGGACAGACCCAGGGACACCCGAAAAGTGCCCGGTCTGGGATATACATAAATTCTTCAACAGGGATGCGCAGGAGATGTCCGAGGTACACGAAGGATGTATGACCGCAGGCATCGGCTGTGTGGACTGCAAAAAGAAACTTATGGTACACCTCGAAAAAATGATGGGTCCGATTCAGGAACGCCGGGCCTATTACGAGGGCCGGCAGGACGACCTGATGCAGATACTGGAGTCCGGTGCAGCACGCGCGCGCTCAGTGGCGGAAAAGACCATGGAAGACGTATATAAGGCGATGGGGCTTCTTCATTGAGGAAAAATTGACAGAACAGTTCGAAGCAGTACCTAAAAACGAAAAAGAGGACCGGAGGGGTTTCGAGGTTCAGCTCGGGGCTTTTTCCGGTCCGCTTGACCTTTTGTGCCACCTGGTCGAAAGCAGGGAGATGGATCCTGCGCAGCTGAACCTGACTGAACTGGTATCCCAGTATGTCAGGTTCCTCGTGAACAGCAAACGCACCACACTGAACGAAATGGCTGAGTTTTTTTCTTTTGCAAGCAGACTCCTTTTGAGGAAGGTCCATTCTCTTTTTCCTGCCCAGCGTGATGCTGCAGAAGACGAAGATCTTGCGGACGAGGACATGTACACCGACGAAGAAGAGCTCATGAGAATGCTGGAGATCTTCAGGCCTTACCGCAACGGGGCCGGATATCTTGCCGCGATCCAAAAAGAGAGGGAGTGTTCTTTTATCAGGATAGCTGACGAAGAAAGCACCCCCTTCTATGACCTGGGAGATCTTTACGGGCTTGCCTCCCTCTGGTGGCAGATGCTGGACAGGTACAACGAAAAAAGAAATTTAGGCGACTGCTGTGAAGAATCGATATGGGACGACATCCCTGATGCGATCCCCGAGGAACGGCAGGTGGAGCAGAGGATGGAAGAACTGCTTCGCAGCATAAGGAAAAAGGAACTCTCCCTCAGAGACCTTCTTGAGGAGAGGAACAAAAAAATACTGATAGTTACGCTGCTTGCCCTGCTCGAAATGTCGCGTCTGGGAATGGTAAGGATAACACAGTCAGAAACGTTGGGAGATGTTCTAGTTGCAGCAGTTTGACGAAAATGAAAAGAACGGGATGGGTCTTCTGGAGAGGCAGGTCGAAGCGATGCTCTTTGTCTCACCGCAGCCTGTTTCAAGCCTTGAGATAGCATCTTATCTTGGAGTTTCTCAGACCAGAGTGGATGATGCTGTTAAAACCCTGAAAGATACATATGCAAGATCACACGGACTGACGATATTATACCTGGCCGGTGGCTGGCAGATGGCAACATCTCCTGACCTGGCCGAGACGATAGAAGCATTCTCAAACTCTGTATCAATGCAGAAAGTCAGGCTGAGCAAAGCCGCACTGGAGACCCTGTCTGTAATTGCATACAACCAGCCTGTCACCCGTTCTGAAATTGAGGACATCCGTTCCGTGAGATGTGACAGGGTGGTAGATACCCTTATGAAACATGGCCTCGTAAGGATAGCCGGAAGAAAAAAAAGCGTTGGTTCTCCGTTGCTTTTCAGGACGACAGACCGGTTTCTCGAGATATTTGGTCTTGCAGGAATAAATTCACTGCCCACGCTTGAGGAACTTAAAGATTACAAAACAGAAGAGACTGCTTTTGATCCTTTTGAAAGAGCGGAAAACGGAACAGAAGAAGATGATAACGATGAATGATCAAAAAAACAGCATCAGGCTGAACAGATATCTTGCCCTTTGCGGGATCGGCGCAAGACGTAAGGTCGAGGAACACATTCTGGCCGGAAAGGTCACTATCAACGGCGAAGTTGTGACCGAGCCCGGGAGGCAGGTCATGGAAAGTGACGTTGTGTTGTTCGAAGGCAAAGAGATCTCTCCCGTCGAGCAGAAGTACCTGATCTTCAACAAGCCCTGCGGGGTACTCAGTGCAGTTGAAGACAGCAGGGAGCGGACAGTGATCGACATCCTGCCCCCCGAGATGGACAAATACCGCCTTTTCCCGGTAGGCAGGCTGGACAGGGAGAGCGAGGGACTCATGATCCTTACAAATGACGGAATGTTTTCTCAGGAACTCATACACCCATCCAAAGGAATAACTAAGACCTACGAAGTCGAGCTGAGGAAACCAATGCAGGAAGAGAAGCTGATAGAATGGACAAAGGGCGTAGAGTGCGAAGGACTTTTCCTTAAGCCGATATCTGTCCGAAGGATCGGACGCAGCCCCCTCCAGTGCTGGTTTGAAGTGGTGCTGGGAGAGGGAATAAAGAGAGAGATCCGCCTCATGGCCCGTTCGCTCGGAAATGACGTCAGAAGGCTGATAAGACGAAGGATAGGCAAGCTGGAACTAAGAGAGCTGACTGCCGGCAGCTACATTTCTGTCAGCATGGAAGAACTTTGGAGTTATATTAAAGACGGAAAGATAGTATAATAAGAGTTTAAGGAATGTATCTTTATGAAAGTTTCGGTCCAGATCATCAGGCCCGAAAAGTTTTTGTGTTGCCATCAGGCATGTGAGGGAGTTTTCAAATGAATGAAAAAACTGTCCGTCCCCTTGTTATAACGATAGATGGGCCCGCAGGGGCAGGCAAGAGTACTGTCGCAAGGATCGCCTCAGAGAAACTTGGGCTTCCCTACCTTGATACAGGAGCTATCTACAGGGCAGTCGCATGGTTTCTTAAAGACCGGTCTGTGGCTCCCGAAGAAACGAATAAGATAGATGCTGTCCTTACCGGGATATCTATATCTTTATCAGGCGGCAGGGTGTCGGTCAACGGACGGGATGTAACCGCCGAGATCCGCACACCGGACGTTGATGCGTCAGTGTCCTCTTATTCAGCGCTCAAGCCTGTCAGGGATGCTCTTATGGGATTACAGAGGGAACAGGCTTCAAATGGTCTTGTTGCGGACGGAAGAGATATGGGCACTGTCGTTTTCCCCGATGCCGACCTAAAGATATTCCTTACAGCGGATGCGGAAGAACGCGCTAAACGCCGATACCGTGAGAGGCTTGACCGCGGAGAGAAAGCGAACTTTGAAGAAATACTCAGATATGTCAACGAAAGAGACTTATATGACATGAACAGGGAGATAGCTCCCCTGCGCCCGGCAGCCGGCTGTGTGATACTGGACAGCACAAGAATGACTATTGAAGAAGTCACTGACGTTATCGTCAGTTTAGCCAGAGAACTTGGAGAAAATAAAAAGAATTGAGCAGGCAGAAAAGAACCATCGATCTTTCGATCAAACCCAAAAAGGCGATAGTTTGCGGAGTTGACATCAATAGTGCAGACGACACGGAAGTTTCGCTTGACGAACTGATAATGCTTCTGGAAAATTTGGGTATACCAACTATGGCGAGGGTCATACAGAAAAGGACCACCCCTGACCCTGCCAGCTTCGTAGGTTCGGGCAAGGCTGACGAGATAAAGGATTTCGCGCAGAAATCAGAAGCGACGCTTCTTGTTGTAGATGACTTCCTGAGCCCGACGCAAAAGAGCAATCTCCAGAAGCTGACCTCCATGATCGTCTGGGACAGGGCTTTTGTAATAATGAAAATATTCGAAAGCAGGGCACATACCGCAGAAGCCAAGCTCCAGGTTGAGCTTGCCCAGTACAGGTATGAGATACCGAGCCTGAAAGGTCTTGGCCACCAGATGTCGAGGACAGGCGGAGGAATTGGTACGAGAGGCCCTGGAGAGACAGAGTTTGAAAGGCACAGAAGAAAGCTCGAAAGACGTATGAAAAGCATCACTTCTCGTCTGGAAGCTGTCAAGGACAGGAGAAGGGACAGACGGGAGAGACGCAAAAAGGACGGAGCTTTCACCGCCGCATTGGTCGGATACACTAACAGCGGTAAATCCACCCTTTTGAGGTCGCTTTCAAAAGACTCAGGCATATTAGCAGCAAACCAGCTTTTTTCGACCCTTGACACCATAGTGAGAAAGATCAGCTTCAGGGACGGAGGAAGTTTTCTGCTCTCCGACACAGTAGGATTTATTCGCAAACTGCCCCCTGAACTTGTGGCGGCATTCAGGGCAACCCTTGAAGAGGTGTCCGGAGCCGACCTTCTCCTGCTGGTTATCGACTCAGCGGACAAGGATCCTGTCGGAAATATGGACATAGTTTTGAATACACTCAAAGAGCTTAAAGCGGATGACCTGCCAAGGATCGTAGTCCTGAACAAAATTGACAAGACAGGATCAGAAGCGGACTTCACAGCAATGGAGCTGCGTGCAAGGGGAGAGGAGACCGTGAAGGTGTGTGCCCTTACAGGCGAAGGTTTCGAGGAACTCCTTGCAGCAGTTAAAAAACACACTGCGGAAAACAATGAGAGCAGGCTTGAAGCTGAGTATGCTCAATAAAGCTAGAAGAGACAGGATGTGATCTTATGTATGTAAGCATGACAGGGTTCAGCAGAACACAGATCCAGAGATCCTGGGGAACAGTAAGCCTGGAAATGTCAAGCGTCAACCATAGGTACCAGGAGATATATGTGAGGCTGCCAAGGGAATTTTCAAGCTGGGAGCCATGGTTCCACCAAAAGCTCCGCAAAGGTTTCCGCAGAGGCAAGGTACAGGTCAGGATGGATGTCCTGTGGGCTCCCTCTCTTAAGATGGGCCGGATAAATAAAGATATCATGACATCTTACTGCGAAGAACTGATGCAGATACAGCGAATGCTTGGACAGGCGAAAGACCTCCAGCTCGAGAGCGTCGTCACGCTCCCCGGGGTCCTTGACATCCCCAGGTTTGAAGACAGCAGTGAAGCAGAAGAACTTGAGGCTTCATTCAGCGAGCTGATAGAACAGGGGCTTAGTTCATGGCAAAAAATGAGGGTGACAGAGGGAGAACACCTTAAAGAAGAGGTCCTTGCCCACCTGGCAGAACTCGAAAGACTTTCTGCCCTTATTGAAGATAAATGGCTTCCAGCAAGGGATCAGGCATTTGAGACCACTCGCCTGAGAATAACAGAGATGCTTGATTCTCTTGGAGGAAAGCTTGAAGAATCCCGTATGATGCAGGAGATAGTGGTAATGACCGACAAGTGGGACGTATCGGAAGAGATCGCCCGGCTCAAAAGCCATATATCCAAATTCAGGGCTACAGGGGAAGATACGGAATCGTCCGGACGAAAACTTGATTTTATAGTTCAGGAGATGAACCGTGAAGTCAACACGCTTGATTCAAAAATATCCGATGCGGAGATAAGATGGCTTGCGGTCGATTCAAAGGCAGCACTGGAACGGATACGCGAACAAATTCAGAACCTGGAGTAGATGAAGATGAATTATAAACTCGTGCATGTCGGATTTGGGAATATGGTCGTAGCGGAGAGGATAGTTGCAATAATAAGCCCCTCCTCTGCCCCCATAAAGAGACTCAAGGAAGAGGCCAGAGAGGCCGGACTTCTTGTTGATGTTACTCAGGGAAGGAAGACCAGGGCTATCCTGATAATGGACAGCAGACATGTAATAATGTCTGCAATACAGCCCGAAACAATAACCGGCCGTTTCGAAGGTGAGGAAGGCAAAGAAGAAAAACAATGAGAGGCAGGCTCTATATTCTTTCCGGACCGGCAGGAGTCGGCAAAGGGACTGTACTCAGAAAGGTCTTTGAAAAACTGGACAACATAGCCTATTCGGTCTCATGTACGACCAGGGCGCCGAGGCCGGGAGAGAAGGACGGCGTGAACTACGTTTTCATGGACGAACCTTCTTTCAAAAAAATGGTGGATGAGGGAAAGTTTCTCGAGTGGGCAAATGTGCACGGGCATTATTACGGTACAAGAAAAGACATTGTCGAAGATACCATCCGGCAGGGCATGGATGTCCTTCTGGAGATAGATGTTCAGGGAGCGTCACAGGTCAAGAAAAAAATGCCTGATGCTGTTATGATATTCATACAGCCGCCCTCATTCGATGAGCTTGTCAGAAGATTGCAGAAGAGAGGGACTGAAGGGCCTGAAGAGCTGAAACTGAGAATAATTAACGCAAAGACTGAAATGAGTCACGCAGAAGAGTATGAACACATGATAATCAACGACAAAATAGAAAGAGCAGCCGAAGATTTCATAAAAATAGTAAAAAAATACCGGGAGGGTTCAATATGATATTCATGGATCTGGAAAAAATTTACAACAACAGGAACATCCCAAACAAATATATTCTGACACTGGTCGTATCCGCACGTGCCCGTCAGCTTAGCGAGAGAAAGGGAGCCATAAGCGGTTATGACGAAAAATTTATTACAAGGGCAGTAGATGATCTGACGCAGGGGAAGATAAATTATTCTTTCCTAGACACTTCCCACAAAAAGGATCCAAATGAGTCCGTGGAAGCATAACAGAAGGATCCTGTTCGGAATAACGGGAGGAATAGCTGCCTATAAAGCTCCGGACATCCTTCGTGGCTGGAGAAGGGAAGGATGTGAAGTAGAAGTCATCCTCACCAGATCCGCTGAAGAGTTTGTAAGTCCTCTTGTCCTTTCGACCCTTACCGGAAGAAAGGTTTGGAGGGAAGATGATTTCCTCTCCGCTGAAGATGGATGGAAGATCCCTCACATAACACTTACAGAGTGGGCAGAAGTATTTGTTATTGCTCCCTGTACTGCCAATGGTCTGCGAATTTGTGCGCAGGGAGACGGCAGCACTCTTATGGGCGCTGCTGTGCTGGCCAACAGGAGTCCGCTTGTTATTTTCCCCGCCATGAATCCGAACATGCTCGGGAATCCAGCCGTAAGGGCCAACATCGATAAGATCACAGCCATGGGGCACACGGTCGTGGATCCGGACAGCGGCATGCTTGCCTGCGGCTATGAAGGCAAAGGAAGGCTGCCGGACAATTCAGTCATTTACGAACATGTATGGAACGCTCTCTCCCCTAAAAAAGACATGAGGGGGATTAAAGTTCTCGTAACAGCAGGGCCTACACATGAATACATTGACCCTGTAAGGTATATCAGCAATCCGAGCACAGGAAAGATGGGTTATGCGATAGCCAGGGCAGCATGGTACAGAGGGGCGGATGTGACTCTTGTCTCCGGACCGGTATCGATACCGCGTCCCGAAGGAGTAAGGGTGATAGATGTTGTCTCAGCCCAGCAGATGTATGAAGCATGCATAAAGGAAGCACCCGAAATGGACATAATCGTAAAAGCAGCTGCTGTTGGCGATTTCAGGGCAGAGGAAGAGATGAAACAGAAGCTCAAGAGACGTGAAGGCGAGCCGCTTACTGTGACCTTTGTCCAGAACAAGGACATTGCCGCAGAGCTAGGCAGGATGAAAAAAGAGGGGCAGATGCTTGTAGGTTTTGCAGCTGAGACCCAGGACCTTATAGCAAACGCCCAAAAGAAGATGATAGCGAAGAATCTGGATATGATAGCCTGCAATGACGTACTTGCCAACGGAGCCGGGTTTGCATCTGACACAAATTCTTTGATGATAATGACAAAAGGCGGCTCAGAGGTCGAGTTTTCGGGTACAAAAGACGACGTAGCCGACTCTTTGCTTGACGCTGTCATCAGAAAAAAAAATAAAGAATAATGGAGACAATATCTGTCGCGGTCCCCGGACCGTGGTGGACTGACCTCTCTTATACTCATACATCTACCCTTCCGTACGGGACAAGGGTCAGAGTCCCTTTAGGAAGTTCTTCCAGGATAGGACTGACCGTAGGAGACATTTCCGGGACAAAAGCTCCGGAAGAACTTAAAGGGATCAGTGAGGCAATAGATCAAACCCCTCCTCTGCCGTATGAGCTGTGGCAGACAATAGGCTGGTTCGGAAAGACATGGTTCGTAGGCACCGGAATGGCAGCCAAGACCATTTTACCGGCCAGATTCCTCAGCGGGGAACCGCTTGAAGATATAGTTTATAAGCCTTCCGAAAGATCCTCATCCGTAAAATATGTATTTGAACCAAGAGATACTCAAAGGATGGCTGTATACTGCGATATCCTAAAAGCATCAACGGGAGCTGGATTGGTTGTATTTCCCGAGGTCACGGCTGCAAAAAGATTCTGGGAAATGCTGCCGGACTCACTGAAGCAAGAGGGTGTCTTGTGGACCGATCTTTCTAAAGCTAAACAGTGGGATTTCTGGGACAGGTCGAGAAAGGGCGGGATAAGGTTTGCAGTAGGTTGCCAGACTGCATCTTTTATACCGATATCAGGGCTTTCGACAATAATTGTGGACGAAGAGAACAGTGGAGCATGGCGAACTCTGAAACACCCTGAATTTCACCACAGGACGATACTGGCTGCACGAGCTGGTTTTGCAGGAGCTGACCTTGTCCTTGGCGGCAGAATGCCATCAGCTAAGGTGTTTTTGCAGAGCGGTAAAGAATTCAGCCGCAACGGGTTCAGGGACAGGCTTATATTTGTGGATATGAAAGACGCCTCTTCTTATGACTTTGATGGCATAAAGGACACCCTCCCAATAAGCAGGCCTCTCATAAGAGAGACTAAAGATGCACTTGAAAAGGGAAAATGGGCTTTCTGGATCCTTGACCGTAAAGGCTATGCGGGAGAGATATTTTGTGAAGACTGCGGTTCACCGGTCCGCTGTAATAAATGCGGGGGAGTCATGAGATGGGAAGGAAGATCGGAATCACTCAAATGCCTTGACTGCGGTAAGAGAGATCCTGTCCCTGAAAAATGTCCCTCATGCGGGGGGCCTTTCCTTGAGGGACAGAGACCGGGACTTGAGGCACTTGAAGAGAGGGCCGGTAATTTTTTCAGAGACAGGAACGTGATCCTCTTTAGCGAGGAAGGATCAAAGATGCCTTCAGGGGAAGATATACTTAAAAAATACCCCGGTGGAGGCTTGATCCTTGGGACGAGAAAAATTATCTCTCTCGCTGACGACGTCTCACCGGAGATCATTGGCTGGATAGATGCTGATGCGGAAGCCCGGGTACAGGAGTATGATGCAAAAGCCAGAGCTTTTTCTCTGATGTGGGAGTCGGCATGGAGGGGAAAAGAGCCAGAGAGAAGAAAAATTGTGATACAGAGCAGAAGGCCCGATAAAACCTGGCAGCAGGCTCTTGGGATCGGATGGGGGCATTTCTGGGAAAGAGAACTCAGGGAACGCAAAGAATGGGGGCTTCCGCCATACGTGCCAATGCTCAAGATAGATATTCCGGCATTCAAGAGGAGCGGACTTGCAAAACAACTTGAAAGGGCAGGTTTTGAATACTGGGAATCCGAAGATAGATCAGACCAGGTATGGGTCCGAACAAAGAAGTTTGATGCCCTTAGTAAGATGCTTGCACCATATTTCGATATAAAAAATACCAGATCAGGTATTCCAAAGGTCAGTATAAAGCTTGACTGACAGTGGAATAATAAAAATAAAATGGCATACATGAGAGAAGCCAAATGCCGGCAAGGAGAATAAAATGGCAATAATTGCAATAATTGGAAGGCCTAATGTGGGCAAATCGTCCATTTTCAACAGGATGGTGGGAAGAAGAACTGCGATCGTAGATGACCAGCCCGGTGTTACAAGGGACAGGATATACGGTGAGGCGGAATGGGCCAGCAGAAAATTCTACCTTGTTGACACCGGGGGAATAATGTCTGAAGTTGACCACCCCTTTATGGACCTTATAGCAAAGCAGGTGGACCTGGCACTTGACGAGAGCAGCGCAGTGATCTTTGTGCTTGACGGCAGGCAGGGCATTACACCTATGGACAAGGACATAGCCCTGAAGCTCAGAAAAGGCGGCAAGCCTGTTGTTGTTGCAATGAACAAGCTTGATAACCAAAAACAGGAAGATGAAATGCTTTATGAGGCATACTCTCTTGGTTTTGATACTGTTATAGCCACAAGCGCTGAGCATAATACAGGCTTCGATGAGATCTTCGACGCTGTAGTGGCAAAACTTCCGCCGGACGACTTTGAGTCAGAAGAAGATGACGTAAGGGTAGCTCTTGTTGGCAGGCCAAATGTGGGCAAATCAAGCCTCCTGAACGCGATAGCCGGAGAAGAGCGTTCAATGGTCAGCGAAATGGCAGGTACGACCCGTGACGTAGTTGACTCTGTTGTTGAGACCGATGGAGTCAAAATGAGATTTCTCGACACCGCTGGACTCAGGCGCAAAAGCCGTGTGAACACTGACATCGAATATTATTCCAACGTCAGGACATACCAGGCCATAGACAGGTGCCATGTCGCGCTTGTACTCCTTGATGCACAGGATCCTGTAACAGAACAGGATAAGCGGCTTATAGGCCAGGTCCTCGAAAGAGGTAAGGGCCTCATCCTTGTCATGAACAAATGGGATCTTGCACCAAGAGAAGAAAAGATCGGGGACAAGATGACAGAGTTGCTGAAAGATGAGCTGCCTTTCGCTTCCCATGCCCCCAAAATTTTTATTTCAGCAAATTCAGGACGAAGCATCTCCAAGATCCCGGCTCTTATCATGAAGGTCGAAGAGAACAGGAGAAGAAGGATACCCACCTCTGAGCTCAACAGACTGGTCAAGGAGACTCTTATATTTGAGAGAATGCCAGGTGACGGAAAGGGCCACAGCCTCAAAATATACTATTGCACACAGGCGGACGGAGCTCCCCCGGCTTTCATCTTCTTTGTCAATGACTCTGAGCTCTGTTCAAAGTCTTTTAAGCGTCACCTGGAAAACTGTTTAAGATCAATGGCGGACTTTTCGGGTGTACCAATAAAGATTTTTATGAGAAATAGAACGGAAAATTAGCCGATTTCCCCAAAAGTACTTGACCTGAGCGGATTTTATCGGTATAAATGCTAGTGAACTGCTCTAGCAGTGTCAATCTTGTCAGGAGGTGGCAGAAGGTGACAAAAACAGATCTCGTCAACGCCGTAGCAAAGTCTGTCGAAGGAATCACTAAGAAGAAGGCCGCAGAAGTTGTAGACGCAGTATTTGCAGGTATCCATGGCTCCCTTAAAAAGGAAGACAAGGTCCAGATCGTAGGATTTGGAACGTTTGAAGTCCAGAAGAGAGCCGCTCGTCAGGGCCGTAATCCTCAGGATCCCAAGAAAGTCATCCAGATCCCTGCAAAGAAAGTTCCCGTCTTCCGTGCAGGCAAGGCCCTCAAAGAAGCTGTCAACAGCAAGAAGAAGTAGTTTTTATATCTTTTAGGTTTTTTGGATCATGAAAAATCCCGACAATTTATGTTGGGATTTTTTTATTGCGGTACTTGACCAAAAGCTTATCGCGGGTTATTATACTCCCTGCTTACGGGATGTAGCGCAGCCTGGCTAGCGTACCTGCATGGGGTGCAGGTGGTCGGAGGTTCAAATCCTCTCATCCCGACCAGACGATATAGGGGTTTCCGTAGTTTAAGGAAGCCCCTTTACTTTTGTTTTTTTAAGATATATGTTTTGTTAATGTCAGGTGTTTTACAAAGCTTAAGACAATTAAAAGAGAGAAAAAAGGAAAATGAGATGGCCAGGATACCGAATTTTATACACAACACAGATATAGGACAGAATTTCCTCATCGATCATTCGATCGTGGACTTTATGATCGGGAGGGCAAAGCTCACTCCTGAGGACAAAGTTCTTGAGATCGGGCCGGGGGAGGGAATACTCACAGAGGGGCTCCTCTCGACCGAATGCTCTGGAGTGTGTACTGTAGAACTGGATACCAGACTAAAGCACACTATAGACATGCTGGCCATAAAAGACAGCAGGCTCCATCCACTTTGGGGAGATGCCGTACAGTTCGATTACGAAAATAAGCTTCCATGGATGCCCAACAGGGTGATAGCCAACCTGCCTTACCACATAACGACTCCTCTGCTCTGGGTCTTTCTGGAAAAGCTGGTTCCACGCGGACTTAACTACATGCTTTTGATGGTCCAGCTTGAATCTGCTCAGAGGATAACATCCCCAAGCGGACACCGTGAACGCTCTCCTCTTGGCATAACAGTTGAAGCAATGGGGACATCCGCCATTCTTAGGAGCGTCCCTCCATCTGCCTTCAGACCTCAGCCAAGGGTCAATTCATGCATTATAGAGATAAAGATCGAGAACAACAGGACACTCGCATGTGACAGGACATGGAGGGGACTGCTGGCAAGGTCTTTCACACAGAGGAGAAAGACCCTGATCAACAACTGGATATCCGGTTACGCTGACATTGACCGTGATAAAGCCCTGGAGATCCTTGAAAGAAACGAACTGAAGCCAACTGCAAGGGCAGAAGAACTTAGCCTTGACATCTGGCTCAGCCTCTCCCGGGAACCCGAATTTTACTTAAAACCAAAAGACCAGAAGGAGATACAAATATGACCTGGGAACTTGGCAGGATAATCGTTGATGAGAATGTTAAGCTGCCACTTGACTGGGCTTCGCTTTCCCCGTCAGGAAGAGTGTTTGTTGAGATCGGGTTCGGGAACGGAGAATTCCTTGAATATCTTGCACAAACTTTCCCCGAAGTGCTGATAGTGGGCATTGAGGTCTCCCAGTGGTGCGTCGCAAAAGGAGCAAGGAGAGCACTTGCCGCCGGACTCGGCAATGTACGTATAATGCACGGCGATGCCCGTTTCCTGCTTCGCCATTGTTTCTCTCCCGAGTCGGTCGAAAGGGTATTCATGAACTTCCCCTGCCCCTGGCCAAAGACAAGGCATGCCTCAAGACGCGTTACAGTTCCGCATTTTGCTGATCTTCTCTCATACCTAATTGCTCCCGGGGGATCATTCGAACTTGCCACTGACGTAGACTGGTATGCGGAGGAAGCAGCTGAGACCATATCAGCTCCCGGTGTATTTCGGGCAGATCCTATAGAGGTCGACCCGAAGAGGCCATATGTTACAAAGTACGAAAGAAAATGGAGAGCCATGGGAAAGAGCACATGGCACTTGGTCCTGCATAAAATGGGCAAATACGATGATCCGATCACAGAAGACAATGAATGGCAGATGGAAATGGAGTGTGAAAGCGTAATGAAACTTGAGGATGTCCTTTCAAAGATAAAAGACGCGGAGGGCAAGGGTGTCGGCGGAAGAGGGCACTGGGTCTTCAGGGAGACATTCGTTTCAGATTCTGGAGTAGGTCTTGTCCTTGTAATAACGACTGATGACGGTTTTGAACAGCACTTCTACCTAAAAGTGATACCGGGCCGGAATGGATTTAAGGTAAAGGTCGATTCGGTGGGGCATCCATACAGGACCCCTGCTATGCGCGCCGCTTTGCACCATGCGCTTGCTGCTGCTGCGAAGCAAGAATAAAAGATCTGACCTTCTTATTTTTTAAATTTGCGTGAAAGTATCATTGTTGCAGCGTACCATGCTGTCACTGTCCACGGAAGGAAGGCCACTATCCTCAATGTTTTTTCAAGGCCAAAGATGTCTGCCGAAAAACCTACCGGTGTAGTAAGGAGATTTGCGATCCCCCATGAGACTCCCATTGCGAGTGAACTTACAGTACTTCTGGACATAGGACACTTTTTCTGCGCTATTGCGGTAGAGATGGGCGTGCTGGCCTGAAGAAAAGCGAAACCCAATATAAGTGCCGCTATAGAAAGCCCACCCGTGGTATTAAGGCCGGTGATAAGAAAGATAGGTGATATCGCGAGTGTCCAGAGCATCACCTTTTCATCTCCTTTGGAATCAGCCAGTTTACCGCCTGCTATTCCGCCAATTGTGCATGCAAGGGTTATCGCGAAGAGAAGCATACCCCCTTTGGCGATGCTTCCTCCTTTGAGAACTACCAGCATCGGAAGGAATATCCGTATACCCTGCAGGGTTGCGTCCCTTATTGTCGCAACAACTACCAGAGAGAAGATCTTTTTCATAATATCTTTCATATTTGTAAAAAATCCCCTAAACTCTGCCTTTTCTTTTGTTATATTTTCAGCCTTCTGATCCGAGACAATTTTTTTCCAAATGTAAAGACATATGATGAAGCCTGGTATCATAACTACCGGGAATGTCTCTTTCCCGATAAGTGAGATCATAAATACCACATATACAGGACCCACCGCACTTCCAAAACTTCCGCATGCTGCAAAAAGAGAGATGAAAAACGCCAGGTCTTTGCTTCCTGCTGAAGATCCTGTACGTCCGAGTCCCTGTGGGTGGAATGATGCAGTACCCATGCTCATCAGTCCGACCAGAAGAAAGGCCAGAGAGTAATTAGGAGCCAGCGGCAGGAGGCATGCACCTGCAATGCTCAGCATCGGAGCCCAGACGGCAAGCCACGGTCTTTTCTGCCTGTCTGCAAAATATCCTGCGACCGGTTGACCGAACAGGTTCGTCAATCCGAAAATGGCATTCAAAAGTCCGGCCTGGCTCAAAGATATCGATATGGAATTAACAAGCATTGGTATAATTGTCGGTAGGGCAGTAGAGTGCATGTCATTCATGAAATGGAGAAAAGAAAATCCAAAAAGACTCCTTCTGTCGCTCTGTTCCTCATATGTTTTTGTATGTTTATCTACTGTTTGCGGCATTTGGGGCCTCCTGTATTGTATACACTTTTGATGTGCGATATTATACTCTTTTTACATCTCATTTAGTTGAAACAGGGTGAAATTTGTATGAAAGAAATGCGTCCCACTACGGGCAAAGTTATGCAGGCATTGTTCAACATACTAGGTCCACTGAACGGCAACAGCTTTCTTGACCTTTTTTCGGGCAGCGGCCAGATAGCCCTCAATGCATACAAAAGAGGCGCTGATCCGGTATCTCTTGTTGAATCCGAGAGAAAGCGATTTGGTGATATAGTTAAAACCATGCCTGAGGATGTAAAATGTCTTTGTATGGATGTCAGAAGGGCTTTGTCAAAATTTGCAAAAAACGGGGAATCATTTGATGTTATTTTTGCGGACCCACCGTATGGACTGGGTTGGGGTGCCGAACTCCCGAAGCTGATTTATAAACACAGTGAGGTCCTTTCTCCGAACGGGACGCTGATCTTCGAACACTCTGAAAAAGAAGATGCAGATGATATTCCTGGGTGGGAGAGGGAAGAGAGAACTTACGGCGGCACAGTTCTCACATTCTACAAAAGGAGTGTTGATCGATGATAAGAGCCGTATATCCCGGATCTTTCGACCCGATAACAAACGGGCATATTTATATAGCAGAAAGAGGCGCTGCCCTCTTTGACGAGCTGGTCGTAGCAGTCCTCGTAAACCCTGAAAAGAGATCGACTTTCAGTGAGGAAGAGAGGCAGATAATGGCGAGAGAGGCTCTTGTCCACCTCCCCAACGTAAAGGTCAAATTTTTTGAAGGCCTGTTGGTCGACTTTATGAGACAGGAACAGAGCAGGATAATAATAAGAGGCCTTCGTGCACTTTCTGATTTCGAATATGAATTCCAGCTGGCGCAGATGAACAGGCAGCTGGCTCCCGAGATAGAGACTTTCTTCATAGTTACAGATGCCAAGTACTCATATCTTTCAAGCAGGGGCATCAAGGACGCATTCCAGTTCGGAGGCGCAATAAAAGACATGGTCCCGCCCGGGGTGTTCAGGCGTCTGAGGGAACGTATCCCCCCACGTAACGTATAGCCTTTATCTTAAAAAATTAGATCACTCTTTGTTGGCGTGCTTCTGCTGTAATACGGCGAAAGCACGTCATCTGTCCTTCGGACGGGGACTTCTGATCTCCATGAAGTCCAGAGGGCGGGCAATGACTTTGAATCCGCATTTTTCGTAAAGTCCGTGTGCGTCACCTGTTACAAGAAGCCATTGGTAAACATCGGCAAGATCAGGATGGGCCAGCACAAGTTCCGCCATTTTACGGCAGATGCCTTTTTTCCTGAATTCCATGTCAACATAAAAGTCCGTCAGGTAGGCAAATCTTGTTTTGTCCGAGATCACGCGGCCATAAGCTATCTGCCTGCCGTTTTCAGAGAAAGCCCCGATGACCAGGGCGGAATTGACAGCCGCTTTTTTTATTTCATCTATCTTTATATCGGAGCTCCAATATGCCTGCGAGAGCATTTCTGTTACCCTTTCAAAATCCATTGATCCAATTCCGCATTTGTAGACTATGTCCATAATTTATTCCCCGCTTATTATGATTTTTCTGGAATGTTCCCTTCCGAATTCTCCCTCAGTTATGAGCTGTTCCCATATCTCAGATCCTATTAGTTCATATTTCATGACTTTCGATGCGGTGTCAGATATTGAAGAAGCTGCGCCATACCTTGTAATAACAGGTAAAGATGCTGTTTTTCTCATACGCCTCAACATTTTTCTGCCATTTTCGTTCATTCCGAGCACTCTTATGTAGGGTGGTCCTATCCTCTGGAATGCTCTGTTTGTCCAGTGTTCCAGGCCGATAAGGATGTGTATGCCGTGCCTCTGTATCCTGCCAAGCGGATATCTTTTGCTGGTGCAGGCCTTTCCCCATTCGGAGAAGGAAGAGCTGGCAAAAGCTTTTTCTTTAAGCAGGTACTCTATCCCCTCTCCGATCTCTGCGAACTTTGCTAAATCGACCGGATCCATTGAGATAAGCCTGGATCGGAGGATATTCCACAGCCTTCCCTCGTCAGTACAGGTACGTCCCTTTTCGATGGCCTTTTTTAGTATCTCGGCTGAAAAATCAGGGAGCCTGGAGAGCGCCTCCTGGACTTTCCCTTTTGAAAGGGCCTTCCTGACAGCGGTAGCGCTTGAAAATTCAGCTAGTTCATTATCATGATATCCGGATCCAAGTCTCATGACCGGAACAGCATTTATCTTCCAGTTTTTTTTCTTTATCCTGAGCATGTATGAGAGAGCAAGGGAATTGTTCGAGCCTTTCAGCTTCTCAGCTGTTCCGGGCACCATACGGTCAAGGGCAGCAGCCCTTGATTCGACGAAAGAACAGCCTTTGTCAAGTTCTTCTTTTAAACAAAACTTGAAAGGTTCGGGTTCTTCGATTAAAATATCTAAGATTTTGTCCATTTGCCAGTCAGGGGATTCCACTCCGAAGGAAATGTGTGTTACGATACCTGTCATAGCGAGGATGTCAACTGCGGCATTGGCAAATACCCCTGCATTGTGAGATGAAAAGACGAGAGGAAGTTCAAGGACCAGATCAGCCCCGCATTTTAGCGCGGCCTTTGTCCTCTCCCACTTTGATATTAAGGCAGGTTCTCCTCTTTGGACAAAGTTTGAGGAGAGCACTACTATGATGCCCTCAGCACCTGAGAGTGAACGGGCTTCTTTCATGTGGTGCCGGTGTCCAAAATGAAGCGGGTTATACTCGGCAACTATCCCTGTGATGGGAGTATGCATAAATTCGATCACCGTCCTCTTATGGTAAGAATACCACAAAGAAACGGAGATAATCAGAATAAGGGAGGCAATCTGATTCTAATGAAAATTCTAGTTCTTAACTGCGGAAGTTCTTCTTTTAAGTATCAGCTTATCGACATGGACGGCGAAATCGTCCTAGCCAAGGGACTTGTTGAGCGCATTGGCATAGACGGCTCAAAGATCAAGCATACCAAGACAGGAAAAGACCCGGTCTCGCGTGTAGTTGATTTTCCGAACCACACAGTCGCCATCAAATATGTACTTGATATGCTGATCGACCCGGAATACGGAGTCCTCAAGGACCTGAGCGAGCTGTCAGCGGCAGGGCACAGGATGGTCCACGGCGGGGAGAAGTTTACATCTTCAGTCCTTGTCACCCCTGAAGTCATAAGCGCAATAGAGGAAGTTATACACCTGGCGCCTCTCCACAACCCTGCAAATCTGCAGGGAGTACGCGCCCTTATGGAAGTATTGCCGGGAACACCCAACGTTGTTGTCTTTGATACAGCCTTCCATCAGTCAATGCCTCCGAAAGCCTTTACGTACGGTATTCCTTACAGCTATTACGAGGAAGACAGGGTCCGCCGCTACGGTTTCCACGGTACAAGCCATTACTACGTTGCGAACAGGGCAGCTGAAATACTTGGCAAACCCGTTGAACAGCTCAAGACCGTAACATGCCACCTCGGAAACGGAAGCTCCATCACAGCTGTTGACGGCGGCAAGTCAGTTGATACAAGCCTTGGATATGGGACAGCAGAAGGCGTTTTGATGGGTACCCGCAGCGGAAGCCTTGACCCCTCCGTAATGCTTTTCCTTATGGAGAAGCATGAAGATGTCAAGACTGTCAGCGACATTGTCCACAAGAAGAGCGGACTGCAGGGAGTCTCCGGAGTTTCAAGCGATCTTCGTGATGTCGAAGAAGCTGCGGAAAAGGGAAATGCACGCGCACAGTTGGCGCAGGAAATGCTTATTTACCACGTCAAAAAATATATCGGTTCTTACGCTGCTGCAATGGGCGGGATTGATGTACTGGTCTTCACAGCGGGTATAGGGGAGAATGGTGTGTCCTTCCGTGAAGAGGTCTGCAAAGGATTGGAATTCATGGGTGTTAAGATCGATGCGGAGAAGAATAAAGTCCGCGGCAAAGAGGTCATTTTCAGCACGCCTGATTCCAGGGTTGCTGTAATGGTCGTTCCTACAGATGAAGAAATGGTCATCGCAAGGGACACAAAACGCTGCTGCGAGGCGAAATAACAGGAGACTAATGTCTGAATATATCAAGGCTGCGCCCAAAAGTTGGCACCACAGGCTTATTATCCCTGCTATACCAAAGGATGGTACGCCTTATACCGAAAGTTTTTCAGTTGCGGCTGACAGGAAGATCAACTACTGGGGACAGCTTTACTCTCTTACAGCTCCGCTTCAGGTCGAAGTAGAGGCTTACAGGGCAGAGGGCAGGATAATTACTGTAATATCGGTATCAGGAAGTGTTGCTGTGCCATGCTCAAGATGTCTTGCTCCCGCAGGGGTTGCAATTGAGGGGGAATTAAGGTATCTTTTCTCTCTGGACAAAGAAGAGGACAAAAAAACCGATCCTGATTATGAAGCAGATGGAGACGAAGAACTCATGATCCTTGATTCATGGGAGGATGAGATCGACCTGGGGCCTCTGGTGTGGGAGGTAATGATAACGTTGCTGCCCACCGCGCCTCTTTGCTCTGAAGAGTGCAGGGGACTTTGTCCAAAATGCGGTGCCGACCTTAACACCTCTCCGTGTACGTGCAGCGAGGAAGACGTAGATCCGCGTTTTGAGATACTGAAATCTTTAGTGCAGAAAGAACAGGAAAATAGCTGACTGCATAAAATGTAAAAAAGTGATAGAATTGCACAGGCGACATTTTCGCCGAAGATTTAAGGGGGGAACAAATAATGGCAACTCCAAAAAGGCGAGTATCCCACTCCCGTACACACAACCGTAAAGCACAGTGGCTCGGTGCTCTTTCAGAACCCAGTCTTACGGCATGCACCCACTGCGGTGAGATGATAGAGACATATAAAGCCTGCCCTGCATGCGGTTACTACAAAGGACGCCAGGTAATTAAGGTTTCAGAAGCCTCTACAGCTGCAAAAGACTAACGATATGCATAACGAAGATCCGGAGCAAAGGGTTATCCCCTTGCTCCGGATCTTATATTATGCACATGTAAACAATTTCCTGATCAGCTCGATGGAGACAGACCTGTTGCATCTTCATATAAAATTAATGCAGCCTGTAATATGCCATTGACAACTTTTAAATTCTGTAATATCTTGTCTGGTGTTATGACCTGCTACTAACTACTTTTTACGGGAGATGCCATTTTTGCGATCAGAGCTGAAAAAGCAAAGGCACAGACAGCTTATTGAGCTGATATCCACTAACCCTCTCATGACGGATGAAGAGATCGCTGCTTCGCTTGGAGTGAGCATGAGTACAGTGCGCCTTGATCGCGGCCTTCTGGCCATACCTGAGCTGAGGGAAAGAATGAGGACGATGGCCGAGCAGGCGACCAGCAGGCTCAAGTCTTTACGGGCCGAAGAAGTTGTCGGAGAACTTCTTGAACTGGAGCCTGACGGATGGGCTCTTTCTGTTTTGAACACGACCAGGGACATGGCATTCAGGCATACGAATCTTGTAGGTGATTATTATATTTACGCCCAGGCTGCAACTCTGGCAATAGCGACGATAGACAGAGAAATGGTAGTGGTTGGATCCGCGAGGCTGAGATATCGCCGAGCGGCTTTCGTCGGAGAAAGGATACTTGCAAGATCCAAAGTGGGGACTTACAAAGGCGATAAATATGTCGTCAGTGTACATACTCGGGTCGGCGACAGAGAAGTTTTTGTCGGAAGATTCGTGGTAGTCGCCAAGAATTCAGAGGAGCTGGCTTAAATGGAG
>Ga0265295_1003368_pt1 | contig 23377 bp, 20 predicted proteins | sample Munlansysbiofilm_FD_192503 | JGI IMG/M metagenome (GOLD analysis project Ga0265295, IMG submission 192503) | Leachate microbial communities from a municipal landfill in Southern Ontario, Canada - Methane capture system biofilm | ecosystem: Engineered > Solid waste > Landfill > Unclassified ...
CCTATACTAAGACCTCTTTCAACCTGTAGGTAATGAATAGCTTTTGCTAAAGACTCTACTTCTAATATCCGAGATTTTGATGATTCTAGGTTCTCTTTTTCGTTAAACATATTGTTCATTGCTAAAATTGAATGAACTGTAATAATCAAAAGAGGAGGTATTACCATAAGTAATAATCTCATTTTAATTGGCATGTTGTTAATAAACTTCATTTGTTTTCTCACTTTTTAAATTTATTTATTGTTTAAACTCTCAAGATTATAAATTTATATAGAATTTCCAATAAAAAAAGAACTTTTTTTAATAAGAATAAATAGTGTTTTTTGAAAAGAGTTATGTTTGACATTTTTAATTAAAGTATAAAAGTAAAGCTTTGATTTTATGAGGTGTTTATCATAAAAAACAAACGAGTTTAAGCGTATCAAATTATGATAACTATTATTAATATTATGCCGTCTCTCTCTCTATCATACACATCATTAAACCAAGCTTAAATAAGATATAAAATCAAATTGATTTTTATTTGTTGTATTTTATCGTTAGTGTGTTGCAAATTTGTTGCAAAAAAATATTTTTAAAGATAAATTTTGTAATGGGAAGTTTTAGAGTCTCATATAGAAAAAAGAAGATTAGATAGTTTTTTTCATAACATATCCAAAACCGCGGATATTTTCTAAGATGTTTTTTTCTTTTAGTTTTGAGCGGACTCTGTTTACTAGGGAGCGGATAGTGGATGATTCAACATAGATTCCATTCCAAACAAATGATTGAATATTTTCATCAGTTATTATTTGACCTAAGTTGCTTACTAAGAGCAAAATAAGAGAGTGTTCTTTTTTTGTAAATACTTGAAGTTCTTCCTTATAGTATAGTTGGTTTGTATTTTTATCAAATGTATAGTTTTTGCTTAAGCTGATGATACTACTCTCTACAATTTGAGGTTTTATAGATGAAGATAGATTTTCTATGCGTATATGAAGCTCTTTGAGGTTGAAGGGTTTTTTTAGATAGTCGTTGCATCCTATGTCAAAAGCATCTGAGATATAGTCTATGTCACTATAGGCACTAATGATTATTTTTGGGATTTGCGGATATCTAGCTGAGATAACCTTTAAGCATTCTAAACCACTTATAAGTGGTGTGTTGATATCTAAAATATAAAAATCATACTCTTTTTTATCAAAAAATTCTAAATCATCTTTACCGTTGTCATAAACATCAACTAAGTAACCAAATGAGAGTAGATATTTTTGTATAGATTTTGAGAGCATTAGCTCATCTTCAAGAAGTAGTATTTTCATAAATCACTCTCCTTAAATTTTATTTAAAAAAACATATCTAAATGAAGTTCCATTCTCTACGGAAGAGCTTACTTTTGAGACTATATTTTCTTCTTTACATATTTGATGAACGATGCTTAAGCCAAGACCTAGTCCACCTTTATCTTGATCTTCTCTATAGTGTCTCTCAAATATTTTGTCTATTTTGTTGATAGGGCGACATCTGTTTTTTATTTCAAAAAATAGCTTCTCATCTTCTAGTCCTAGTGAGATACTTATAGTAGTTGCTCTATAAGAGTATTTCAGAGCATTAGATATAGTGTTGTCAATAATTCTTTGTAGTTTTAAATCGCAAAAGTTAATACGAGGCAGATTTGGATAACCAACTCTTAAGGATATTTCCAAGTCATTTGCTTTTGCTATGGAGCCAAAGAAGCTAATGCGTGACTTTACAAATTCTACTAAATCTATGTCTGTTTTTTTATATACAATACGATCTTGCTTCATGAGATAAGTCATATCTTCATAACTATTTTGTATGATTCTAGCACCAGCTTCTATGGCATTTAAAGACTCAGTGTCCATATTTTGCATTCTTAGTAGGTCAATGTTTGCTATGATAACTGCTAGTGGAGTATTTATCTCATGCACAGCATTTTTTAAAAACTGGTTTTGCTCATCTATGAGTTTAAGAGAATACTCTTTAGAACTCTCAATCAATTTTTTGCTTTTTTCTAGTTCTAAGTCATACTCTATATCTTTAAGTACATTTATCAAAGCTCTAAACATATCGTCCATATCGATAGGCTTTAAAACAAATCTATTTAGTCCACACTTTATAGATTCTATAAAAATATTTTTATCATTACAAGCAGAGATAGCTATGACTTTTTGATTTGAGTTTATCTCTTTTACGAGGCATGTAAGCTCGATGCCATTTTTTGCACCTAAGTTTATGTCAGTTATAACTACGATAGGAGTTTTATTTTTTAACATTTCTTTATAAGTTGCAAGTGCATTATCTACATTGGATTCCGTATGAACATCAAGAAAAAATTTAGATAAAAAAGTAACAAGAGTCTTCATAATTGCTTCATCATCTTCAACAAGTAAAACAAGTTTGTCTTTTGCAAGAGGCTTAAGAGTTGATATGTTTTCTAACAAATAAATCCTTTTGTAAAATAAAATTTCACGATTATACTTACTAAACTATTTAATCATTCTTAATAAAGACAGATTATGCTCAGATGCAAAATGCAACATAATTGCAACATTAAAATGGAATACTTTCAGATTAATTTGCACATTAGGATAGAGTATGAAACTGCCAGTTAACTTTAAGTCAGAGTTTAAAGATTTAAAAGAGATTGCTTACGATATGAATATACTACTTGTTGAAGATGATGTAGTAGTTCAAGAGCAAGTAACTAGATTTCTCTCAAGAATCTTTAACAAAATATGTGTAGCAGATCATGAAACTGCTGCTATGATGAAGTATGAAAAAAACCAATATGACATCATAATCTCAGACTTAAACTCTTGTAAACTTCACTGTATAGACCTAGCAAAAGAGATAAAGAAGATAAATCCATTTCAAAACATACTAGTTTTTTCAGATGATACCCAAAGTTCTAAACTTATAGAGCTTATAAATATAGGTATAGATGGTTTTTTACCAAAACCACTACAAGCAGGTGCATTGGTTTCTCAGTTAAAAGTTATTTGTTATAAGATATATGAGCATAAAATTATGCAATTTCTCAGTGATGCTTTAGAAGAGGACAATGAGAAACTAACATCTAAAAATATAGAGCTAGAAGAGATAGTATCTGGTTTGATGTATGTTGGTGAGCCTATACTTGACACACAAATAAAACAACAATCTAGTAGAATAAATACGCAACAAGAAGAAGAACTACTTTATAGTCGTAGAGAGAAGATGAGTGCAGATGATTTTTTTGATGCCTGTCCTTTTGAGTTAGATAAAGTAAGTGATAATCTAGAAGAGTTAGAAAGTAGTTTTTACCACTTGTTATCAAAATCAAAAAACAACATTAGCCATCAAACACTTATTACACTGACAGATATTCTTAAGAGTTTTTCACAAGAGATAAGCATTATTCCTGAGTTTGCACAATTATCATATGGAATCAAAGAACTAGGAAAGACTTTTGACTCTCTTGAAGACCATACTAAATTAACAAGTGTGATGCCTATGCTAGCTTCACTTTTTGATAATTTAGAGAGTTGGAGAAGAGGAGTGTTTTACTACAGAGATGTTGATGACATTCACTATATGGACAACTCTATAATTAGTGATTCTGTAAGCTTGCAAGGATTTTTGTCAAATTCTTGTTCACAAGCAGATTCAGAAATGGAATTGTTTTAAAAAATAAAAGGGTGTGAAATGATTAAAAATTTAACTATTAAAAACAAGCTAATTTTTCTTAGTGTTGTTATTTTTGTAGTGATATCTCTATTTTCGCTAAAAAATACTTATGACACTTGGAGTGAGTACAAAAACTCACAAGATACAGCTTCTTTAATAAATCTCTCTGTAAAAATGAGTGCTGTACTACATGAACTTCAAAAAGAGAGAGGTGCAAGTGCTGGGTTTATAGGCTCAAAAGGTGAGAGTTTTAAAGAGATTTTGCCAAAACAACATAGTGATACTGATGTTAAAATACAAGAACTTAACACCTACATTGCTTCTCACAGCTCCCCTGCATCTTCAAGAGTTCAAGATGAGATAAAACTAGATGCAGTCTTAGCAATGAGAAAAAGAGTAAATACTCTTAGTTGTGAAGTAAAAGATGCCGTCTCTTTTTATACTGCATTAAATAAACAACTTATAGATATGGTCTCTAACTTCTCAACCATTCCACAAGATACTTCTTTAAGAACTGACTTTAACGCTTTTGCAATCTTTATCTCCTCTAAAGAGAGAGCTGGAATAGAGAGGGCTGTTTTATCTGGAGTTTTTGCAAGTGGAAGCTTTTCAAGAGTAACTGCTGCAAAGTTTGCATCTTTGGTCTCTGAACAAAATGCACTTACAAATCTCTTTTTAAATGTTTCAGATACAAATATAAAAAATTTATATAAAAACATAGAATCTGATGCATCATTTGCAGAGGTAGATAAATTTAGAGCTATAGCTGAGTCAAAAGAGAGCAACTTTGGAGTAGATGCAGCGCTATGGTTTAAAACTATCACAAAAAAAATCAACAAACTAAAAGAGTTTGAAGACACTTTATCTTCGCACATACTAGATCTATCTCAAAGCCTTGTTTCATCATCACTTCAAGCACTAATAGCTGTATTGGTTATAACGCTTATCATTTTATCATTTTCGCTCTATATCTCTAGAAGTGTATCAACTAGCATAACAAAGTCTATTGATAGATTTAAGTCCATTATAAGTGGCATCACAACAAATGGTGACTTATCTATAGTAGTAGATAGAAGATCAGAGACTAGAAATGAGATGGATGAGATAACTCAACTCTTAGCTATGCTTGTAGATATTATAAAAGAGCTTACTTTTAGAATAAATACTTCTGTAAACAAAGCATCTAAAGGTGACTTTAGTTATGACTTAAACTGCGATGGTTTAAACGGAGACTTTGCTGAGGCTATAAAAAATGTTCAAGATGGTATAAATGCTATGAAAGCCTCTCATGAGAAACAGTCATTTATAAACTTTAGCTCAAAGGTTAGAAGCATAGGAAGTGTGGGTCATGGTTTAGGTCTTATACAAAATGAGATATCGAGTGTTATAGGTGAACTAGGCAGTGTCCAAAACACAACCAAACAAACTGCTCAAACTGCAAATGACTCCATGAGTGCAGTAGAGGATATCTTAGAAAAACTACAAAACCTAGTAGAGCAGATAAGCGATAGTAACACCTCAATAGGTGGCTTAAATGATCAAACAAGTGAGATAACTTCTATAGTTGATCTTATAAAAGATATAGCAGAACAGACAAATCTTTTAGCACTAAATGCTGCCATAGAAGCAGCAAGAGCTGGTGAACATGGAAGGGGATTTGCCGTAGTTGCAGATGAAGTAAGAAAGTTAGCTGAGAGAACTCAAAAAGCAACTAGCGAGATAACTGTCTCTATAAACTCTATGAAGCAAGAAGCTAGCATAATTTTAGGCAAGTCTGAGACGATGACCACTTTAGCTGATGAAGCATCAAGCTCGGTTGAAGAGTTCAACTTAACTATGAGTAGCTTAAATTCCGGAGCTATCGAGATGACTAATGTAATAAAGGACATGGAAAACAAAGTCTTTGTAGTCTTAGCTAAGGTTGACCATATCATCTACAAGTCAAATGCCTATGATTCTATAATCGCAGCAGATAGTAGTAAGGTTAGTAGTAAACATACTGAGTGTAGGCTTGGAAAGTGGTACGAGGGTGATGGTAAAGAGAGGTTTGGACATACACAGGCTTACAAAGACGCTCTTGTTCCGCACAAAACAGTTCACGATAGTGTACTAAATAGTATAAGTTTCTTTGAAGCAAAAGATACAAGAATAGAAAACGAAAAAATAATAGTGCAAAACCTTAAAAATATGGAAGAAAATAGCGATAAGCTTTTTGGTGTACTCAATGATATGCTTATACAAAATAGTAAATAACAAAATCAAAGGAAGATTATGAATTTTATAAATAATATGTCAGTATCTAAAAGACTAAACTTACTCTCTTTTATTAGCATCATAGGTATGTTGATACTAGGCTTTGGAAATATACTTACTACTTTAAACCAAAGAGATGCACTTTTAAGTGTCAAGTCAAAAACTTTAGAAGCAGAGGCTTTTTCAAAACTCGTGCATGAGCTTCAGATTGAGAGGGGTTTGAGTGCAGGAGTTATCGTATCTAAAGGTACAAAAAATGTAGAAAAACTAATGCTTCAAAGAAAAAATGCAGATCTTATCTACAAAGAGATAGAACCTCTTTTTTATAACTCTACAAACAAAACACTACTTCAAAACTACAAAAACACTATCTCCAAAAACAGAAGTGCCATAGATGCACATACTATTTCACTCTCTGATGGTACAGGTTACTACTCAAAAATCATTGATTCTTTTTTAGAGGGAGTAGTTAAAGTACCATCTATGCTTGATGATAAAAATGTTGCTGCTATTGTACAGGCATACGCACACATCACATCTTCAAAAGAGTCTTTAGGACAGATAAGAGCTATACTCAATGGTGCATTTATAAATGACAAGATAAGCCCAAGAGCCTACCAAAAACTAAATGTAAACAGTGGAATTATTGAGTGCAATGACCACAAGTTTAAGTTGCTAGCTCCAGTGTCAAGCATAGAGCTTTATGATAAAAATCATAAAACAAAAGACTATCTCTTTGTCTCAAAAACTATCCAAGATGCCATAACTAAACCAGAAGGTAACTTTAGTGTAGATGCAAATGAGTGGTTTAGCAGAGTAACTAAGGCAATAGATGGCTACAGAGATATAGAAAAATTACTCTTTGCTGAGATAAACAAGATGATAGAAAAAAAGACTCAAGAAATATTTAAAGAACTTATATATATATCAGTTTTGATAGCAGTCTTGTTTTTTGGTGTCTTTGCACTTTCTTTGATAATAAGCAAGAACATCTCAAGCAAAGTCCAAAAAATACAGTCAGGACTATTTTCGTTTTTTGATTTTTTAGGTAAAAAAACAAAAAGTACAAAACTCATAGATAACTTAGGGGTTGATGAGTTTGGACTTATGGCAAAAATGATAAACAAAAATATAGACTCTTTGCAAAATAAAATAGTTGAACAAAACCAAAGTATAGTTGATTTTGAGAGAGTATGTGCTAGTTCTAGCAAAGGCTTTTTGTTTCATCGCATAGATGCAAACTATAGTGATGAGACACTTAACAACCTTGCAAAGTCATTAAATATACTCTTAGATGAAGTTGAGCAAAACTTAACTGATTTAAGTGGGATTCTCATAAGGTTTGCACAAGGAGACTATGCAGATGTTAACAGGGATGAGTCCATAAAAGGAACATTTGCTTCGCTTAGACAAGCCACCATATCCGTAGCTACATCAAATAGTGAGATATTTGGAATCATATCTAAGTTTTCAAGAGAGTTTAACCAAGAAGCTACGCGTTTATCAGAAGCAGGAGAGGAGCTTAGCACTAGTGCAAATGAACAAGCTTCAAGCCTAGAAGAGACCGCGGCAGCTATAGAAGAGTTAACATCAAATGTTTCAGCTAACTCAGCTAAAGCACAAGAGATGACTCAAGTTGCAAAAGAAGCAAAAGAAGCATCTAAAGAAGGAAATATTGTAGCTAAAGAGAGTTTAGATGCAATGGGTGAGATAGTTAGAGCTACAGAGGCTATAAACAAAGCAGTTGAGACTATAGATAACATAGCATTTCAAACAAACATACTAAGTCTAAACGCAGCAGTAGAAGCTGCAACAGCAGGAGATGCAGGAAAAGGTTTTGCGGTTGTAGCACAGGAGGTTAGAAACTTAGCAAACAGAAGTGCAGAAGCTGCAAAAGAGATTCAAGAGTTAGCTAGAGTTGCAGGTGAAAAGTCACATGGAGGACTTGAGACTTCTAAAAACATGATGGAGGGGTTTGCACTTATATCTCAAAAAATTGAGCAAACCGATGATATGGTAAGAGATGTTGCAAATGCCAGTCGCGAGCAGATGGCTGGGATCTCACAGATAAACGATGCAGTCTCTCAACTAGACCAAATGACACAACAAAATGCAAAAACAGCATCAAATGTAGCACAGATAGCTAATGGTATCTTGGACAAAACACAACAGTTTGAACAAGTTTTGTCATATGTAAAGTTTGACAACAGATATGAGAAGCAAAGTTGTGATGTTGGTATGGTTTTTGAGACTGCAAAGCTAAAGATAGACCATGTAAACTTTAAAGAAAACAACTACAAAAAACTAAAATCACAAAACTCTCCTTGGAGAGTTGTAGATCATCACAGTTGTAACTTAGGTAAGTGGATAGATGCACACTCTCATGAGAAGTTTGCTTCTACACCTGAGTGGAAAAAGTTATTAGAGGTTCATGAAAATGTTCATAGCGGTGTCCAATCTCTCATACAAGCAGACTTTGATGACACTCCACAAGAGGTTTTTGATGAGATAAGCAAAAAACTAGAACTCTCAACCGTTGGAGTCTTTGATGGACTAGACAATATAAAGCTTATAGCTTGTTCACAAAAGTAATAATCATATCTAAATAGTTAAAACAAAAGGAGATATAACTTTGAAAAATATAGACTTAAAAAAGGACACTTTACTAATCATGGTCACTGGTAGTGAAGGTCAAATCATACATGTTAGTGATGAAGTTGTCGAGCATAGTGGTTACGCTAGAGAAGAGCTTATAGGAGAGTCTAAGAGTATCTTTGAACATGAGGACATACCTCAAGAGATCTTTAGTGACATAGAAAGAACAACCTCACAAGGAGAAGCTTGGAGAGGTTACTTAAAGTACAAAACCAAAGATAGTAGCTACTACTGGGTGGATGCTATAGTCACTAAGATAGCTATAGCAGATGCAAAGCCTAGTTACCTAAGCATAGGTTCTAAACCCTCTTATGATGAAGTAGAGAGCTATATAAATAAAAAACATAAGCAAGACACTTTTAAGTGACAAAAGTTGCAACATAAACGCAACACTAAAATGAGATAATCCCGATAATATATTTAGCAAACAGTTTATAAAACTTTAAAATTTATACAAGTTTTGCTAAAAGACATAAAAAACTTAAAGAAGGAAATTTTAAAATGAAATTTATCGACAATATATCAGTTAAAAGTAAGATTACTTTATTGATATTTATATCTATTACTTCCCTAATTGTCTTAGGAGTAATGAATGTAGTTAGTTCTCAAAGGTTGAACGAGTCAACAATCTCGATCTATAAAAAAAGTTATATACCATCAGTAAAAATAGCAAAAATTAATGAGCTTATGGTAGAAAATGTTGAGATGCTACTTTTAGCAGGTTACCATGATCCACTTCTTGAAGTGAGTAAAGAACATGAAAAAACACATCAAGTAGATGCACACTTAGATAAGATACCAAAGAATATAAACACTATAAATCAACTTTGGCAAGAATATTTAGAGAATCAACTATCTTATGAAGAAAAAAAACTAGCAAATGAATGGGCTGATACAAGAAAAATTTTTGTTGAAGATGGACTCAAAAAAGCAATTGAAATATTTGAAACAGGAGACTATATAAAAGCTCAACTTTTTACTGTTACTGATGTACTTCCTCTTTATAATAGCTCAAAACCAAAAACAGAAACACTCTTAGATTTTCAACAAAAAACTGCTTCAAGTTTAATGGTAGATGCAAATCATACATTTGAAAATATAAAAATGTTATTGATAGTTATTGCAACTATATCTTTAGTGCTTTTAATATTTTTAAGTTTAATAGTAGTTAAAAACATAACTTCATCTTTAAATGTACTCCAAATAGGGTTAGATTCTTTTTTCTCATTTTTAAACAGACAATCAGAAAAAACAGATCTGATAAAGTTAGATTCCAAAGATGAGTTTGGTGTTATGGCTAAAGTGGTGAATGAAAATATATCTTTAATAGAAAAAGAAGCTACTTCAGATGTGAAACTAGTACAAGAAGCTAAATATGTTATAGGTAGAGTTAGAAATGGATGGTATTCAGAGCATATAAAAGCTACAACTACAAACGAATCATTAGAAGAGTTTAAAAATGAAGTAAATGATATGATAAGGATTACTAAGCAACATTTTGTTGATATGAATAGTGTTTTAGAAGAGTATGTTGCATATAACTATACTAAAGAATTGACATTAGATATATCAGAAAAAGGTGGTGTATTTGAGATTTTAGTTACAGACATAAATAAACTTCGCAATGCTATAACAGCTATGCTAAAAACATCTCTAACAAACGGTCTTGATATGCAAAACGACGCATCTAGCTTAAAACAGATAGTAGAGTCACTCTCAACAGCATCAAACCAACAAGCGGCATCTCTAGAAGAGACAGCTGCTGCTATGGAAGAGATGACGAGTAATGTTCAAAGCAATGCTCAAAAGACAGAAGATATGGCAAAGATGGCACAAGAGACAGACACTGCTGCAAAAGATGGAGCAAACCTTGCAAACAGAACTTCAAGTGCAATGACAGAGATACAAAGTGCTACATCTTCTATAAACAATGCAGTAAACATTATAGAAAACATAGCATTTCAAACAAACATACTAAGTCTAAACGCAGCAGTAGAAGCTGCAACAGCAGGAGATGCAGGAAAAGGCTTTGCGGTTGTAGCACAAGAGGTTAGAAACTTAGCAAACAGAAGTGCAGAAGCTGCAAAACAGATAAAAGAGATGGCACTTCAAGCATCTCAAAAATCAGATGAGGGCATGAGTATATCTCAAGAGCTTACAGCAGGGTTTGAAGTTATAGCTAAAAAGATAGAACAAACCACTATGCTAGTCCAAGATGTAAGTAGTGCAAGTCGAGAACAGATGCAAGGCATAGGTCAGATAAACACAGCAGTTACACAACTAGACCAAATGACTCAAGAAAATGCAAAAGTAGCAGCAAAAGCAGACTCCATAGCAGAAGCTACTATAAACAAAGCTAGAGCGATGGTAGAAGATGCATCTAGTAAAGAGTTTGTAGGAAAGAGTGATATAAGAGCATCTCAGACTAATAGCAAAGAAGTCGTAAAAAAACCACAAACAAAAGAGACTATGAAACAACCAGAACCAAAAAGAGTAAGTAGTAAACCAAGTAGTGATGTTTGGGAGAGTTTTTAGGAGCATATGTAGTGGTTAGAAAAAAGAGTTCAATAGAGCATAATAGTAACTATGGTTTTTATCTGCAAAAAACAGAAAAACTTTTTGAACAAAACAGAAGAATGCAAAGAGTTGAAGAATCAAAAGGAGATTCTAAAGCTCTAAGCAAGGTTTTAAACAGTTTAAATTTAAGTGATAGTGAATATGTAGAGTTTTCTTTTAAGAGCATCACATCTACGGGAGTTGTTTTTCTTTTTTGTGATCTTAGGGGTTCTGACTTTAGCAACTCAATGTTGTCAAACTGTGACTTTACATTTGCAAACTTGCAGGGCTGTGACTTTAGAGATACGATTTTGACGAACTGTATTTTTAGACATTCAAATTTAAAAGAGGCAGATTTTACAGGAGCGAAAATGTTGTTTTGTGACTTTACAGGATCGAACTTTCATCTCTTGAAAAAGAGTCTTTAGTTTAAAATAATATATGGAGTATTGATGAAAAAAATATGGAGTTTATTGGACGAAGAGCTAGAATCCAGCTCGCTTGAGAAACTGGGTTATATGCTAATAGATAATGAAGAATCTGAGTGCGATGTTCTTATTTGTGAGTTTGAGCATGCTGAATATGCAGATGCTTTGACAGACCCTCAAGAGACTCTTTTTGTAATGGCTCTAGATAATCCCAAAGAACAAAAGCACTCTGTCCCAGAGATTTTTGATGCGTGGGTAGATAAAGCTAAGATACAAAGCGTACTGCCTACCATGCTAGAGAGATATAAAACTCAGATAGAACAAAAAATAAAGCTCCGTAAACAAAGAGTGATGATAGAGCGTTTGAGTGTTGACACTTCCGTTCACTATGCTAATCTTGATGGGATTAAGTATAGTATGAGAGATAGCACAAAAGAGATAGAGAGCATCTTTGAAGAGAGAGTTGAAGAGATGCGAAGCATCCATAAAGCTACACAAGAGGCACATGAGAAGCTCACTAATCTCAAAAGCAAGATGGTTCCTCAAGAGTTTGAAGAACTAGAAGAGTCTTGGAATATGACAGAGTCTATCTTAGGCAGAACAGATGAAGTTATAAAGGCTATGTTTGGCTTTATAACTGTTTTGCAGTGTGAAGACCGTATAACTCAAATGATAGATGGCATAGGCAATATTATGAACAATGATTTAGAATACTTGTTTAAAGAAGAGGTTTTTGTAAAGAGTTCAGATGAAGTTAAGTTAAAAGAGAGGTTAGTAGAGTTTTACACGATTCAAGATCAGCGAGACTATGTTCAAGGTATAGATACCGCTATGCAAGGGTGCAAACCTAAACAAACAGAGATGGAAGAGATTCTTTTATTTTAATAAACAAATGGAGATAAAAATGGCAAAAATACTAATAGTAGATGATTCAAATATGTTGCGTGACATGGTTAAGTACGCTTTAAACGAGGGTGGTTACCCTGATGTTGTAGAGGCTATTGATGGGGTTGATGCTCTTGCTAAGGCAAAAGTTACATCATTTGACTTAGTTGTAACAGATATAAACATGCCAAATATGAATGGCTTTGAACTTATAGCCGAACTTCGTAAACTTTCTGTGTATGCAAGTACACCTATCTTGACACTCACAACAGAGAAAAATGATGACATGAAAGCAAGAGGAAAACAAGCAGGAGCAACTGGTTGGATAGTCAAGCCTTTTGTTCCAGAGCAGCTTCTCAAGGCGGTTGGAATCGTCCTGAGTAGATAGAGATAGTTATGGCTAGTTTTGATATAAATAAATATAGAAAGATTTTCCTAGAAGAAGCACAGGATCTTTTTGAAGTTGTTGATAATATACTTTTAGAAGCTGAAGATAGTGGTGATATGGACAGTGAGACCATAAATTCACTTTTTAGATCTGTCCATACCCTAAAAGGCAACTCTGCTTCTGTAGAACTAACTATGTTTGCAGCTCTTGCACATGAGATAGAGTTTTTTATGGATAGACTTCGCAATGGGGAGCTTGACTTTGAAGATAGTATGGGAGATCTTCTGATAGAGAGTGTGGATACACTAAAATACATACTAGATTTAGAACTCTCAGGTGAGCTTGATAAAGAGACTTTTAGTTCTACAAAAGATGAACTTCTTAGTAAGCTAAATAGTTTTAGTGATGATGCTAGTGTAGAATCATCAGATGAAGGTGTCCAAAGTTTAGATGAAGATGATGGATTTGGATTTTTAGATTCTGAAGATGAATCTTTTGGACTACTTAATCATAATCATAAAGGTGCTTTAGAACAAAAAGTTGTAGATGAAGATATAGATGATTTTTTTGGTTTTTTTGATGAAAATATTGAAGAAGTCTTAGATGAGATAGTTAACGATGATGGTTTTGGTTTTTTTGATGATGAAAAAGAAGAATTAGATGACGATAGTTTTGGTTTTTTTCAAACAAATGAAAAGGTAGATCAAAGTTTAAATGAGAGTAACTTTGGCTTTTTTGATGATAAAAAAGAAAAAACAACTAATGAAGAATCTAAATCTATAAAACATTTAGAAAATGAGAGTTCAACACAAAGCCCTAAAGATAAAACTCCAAAAAAACTAAAAACAAGTAGCTCTTCAAATTCTATTAGGGTTGATTTATCTAAGATAGATGGACTTATGAATAACATTGGAGAGTTGGTAATAGCTCACTCAATGTTAAATCAGTACGCATTTACAATGCAAGACCAAAAAGTAAAGTCAGATCTCAGTGAGAGGTTAGATCTTCTTGACCGTTACATCAGAGAGCTTCAAGAGTCTGTTATGAGTGTTAGAATGATTCCTATGGAGACTGTTTTTTCAAAGTTTCCAAAAGTTATCCGAGATACTGCAAAAAAGTTAAATAAAAAAATCAACTTCAGACATTACGGAGATAGTGTTGAGATAGATAAGGCGATGATAGAGGGTTTAACAGATCCTCTTACGCATATAGTTAGAAATGCTATGGATCATGGTTTAGAATCTACAGACAAAAGAAGAGAGATAGGAAAACCAGAAGAAGGCACTCTTTTGATGAGTGCTGAACAAGCTAATGGTCAGATGATTATAAAGATACAAGACGATGGGGCTGGTATCAACCTTAAAAAAGTTGTTGCAAAAGCTATACAGAATGGCGTTATAGAAGAAGTAGAAGCACAACAAATGAGCAAAGATGATAAAGCCATGCTCATCTTTTCTCCAGGTTTGAGTACAGCAGAATCGGTTACAGACATATCAGGTCGTGGAGTTGGTATGGATGTTGTAATGTCAAACATCAAAAAACTAGGTGGTGTAGTTAAGGTAGAAACAGAAGAGGGTTTTGGCACAACTGTTTTTATAGTTTTACCACTTACTTTAGCTATTTTAGATGGACTAAATATTAGAGTAGGTAAAGAGCAATTTATTTTACCGCTATCTTCTATCATTGAGTCCTTAAAGCCAGAAGAAGAGATGATACAACATATAGGAAATGAAGATTCAGAGATACTTATGCTTCGTGAAGAGTTTATTCCTGTTGTTAGACTCCATAATGTCTTTAATGTTATCCCTGAAAATAAAAAACTAAAAGATGGACTTTTGATAGTTGTTCGTTCAGGTGCTAAAAAAGTAGCTCTTTTTGTGGATGAATTTATGAATCAGCAACAGTTTGTTATAAAGCCATTAGACAAAAATTTTAGAAATGCACAAGGTATTGGTGGAGCTACAGTTCGTGGTGATGGAACAATTGGGTTGATTATCGACACGATGAATATTATGAATAAAAATTACTAGGAGATAAGTTATGAATGACACACAAAGCAATCAACTCTTGACATTTAAGCTTGGAAATGAGACATATGGTATAGAGATAAATAAAGTAAGAGAGATTCTAACATATCCAGTTGTAACACCTATCCCTGATGCTAGCAAATGGGTTAAAGGTGTTATAAACTTAAGAGGAGAAGTTGCACCTATCATAGACTTAAGAGTTAGATTTAGTGTAAATAACGACCCAAACTATGATGAAAGAACAATCATCATAGCAGTAAAAACTCACGACACTAGAATGATAGGACTTGTTGTAGATGAAGTATCAGATATGGAAAATATAGAGTTAGATAAACTCTACCCAGCTCCAGATATGGGGACATCTATAGCTCCAAAATACTTAAAAGGCTTGTTTAAAAGACAAGAAAGGATGATAGTTATCCTCGACATAGATAAGATTTTAGATAAAGAAGAGATGCAAAAACTATCTCGTCATTCTCAAGAGGTTTCTTTAGATGTACACACCCAAACAGCTTGATAGAACTAGAAAACTAGCCTATACTCATACAGGAATCATTTTAGCTCAAAACAAAGACATTATGATAGCAAACCGCTTAGATAAACTAAAGAGACTAGTTAGTTGTGATGATATTGATGAAGTTTTAATTAGCATAGAAAAAGGTCAGAATCTAAATGTTTTTATAAGCTCTTTTACAACAAATAAAACAAACTTTTTTAGAGAATCTTTTCATTTTGAAGATTTGCAAAACAGAGTTGCAAAAGAAGCTATAGAAATGTCTAAAAACTTAAAAATTTACTGTAGTGCAGCTTCAACAGGTGAAGAACCTTACTCTATTTTAATGACACTGCAAGAAGCAAAGGAAAGGTTTGAGAGTGTTTTTTTTAACTACTCACTCCTTGCAACAGATATAGATAGGCAAGTTTTGCAGCATGCTACAGATGGTGTATATGAATGGGATAAAAATTTTAATGATTTTCCATCTTGGCTAAACCCATCAAAACATTTTAAAAGAAGAGAACATCCAACAAGAGATGGAGACTATCTTATTAAGATCAAAGAGAGTATAAGTAAAAATGTAAAGTTCCAACATATGAATCTTATGTCACCAAAATATCCATTTCAAAGTGCAGAGTTTGATGTTGTTTTTTGCAGAAATGTCTTAATATACTTCAATCAACAAGATCAAAACTCTATATTAAAAAAACTATTTGCTACTTTAAGAGTAGGTGGAACCCTTTATCTTGGTCACTCCGAGAGTCCCTTAGATCTTAGTTCATGCGTAGAAAGATGTGGACAAAATATTTTTATAAAAACAAAAGATTTGTAATGAAAATAATAAAAGGAACGATAGATTCTAAAGTATTAAAGCTAAGTAGGCCAGATTCTGTAAAATATATAAGAAATAAAGAAACTATAGGAATTATAGGTGGAGAGTTTGCTATAACATATGATGCAGATAATATGCCTATTAGTACGCTTTTGGGCTCTTGTGTGGCTGTGATGCTTTATGATGATTTACATAAAGTAAAAGCTATGAATCACTTTTTACTTCCTACCTCATGTAATACAAAAGACTCTTGTCGTTTTGGCTTGTATGCTATGGAATCTATGTTAAATGAGATGTATAAACTTGGTTGTGATAAAAAAAACATAACTGCTAAGATAGCTGGTGGAGCTACCATACTACAGAATTTTTCTAAAAGTATAGGAGAAGAAAATGTGGCTTTTGCTAGAGATTTCTGTCGTTCAGAAAATATAAAAGTTGTAGCAGAGAGTGTCTTTGGAAACAATGGGCGTGTAGTGATGCTTGATAATGAGTTTAATACACTTTCTAGAAATGTTTCAAATAGAACAATGGATGAACGAATATCTTATGCTGATAAATCATTAGCAGAAATTATAAATAAAACAGAAACTGTTAAGTCAAATATTGAAGATATCATTTTATTTTAGAGGTTAGTAATGTACGATGTAATAGTGATAGATGATTCTGCTTTGATGCAAAAAATACTATCAGATATGATTTCAAAATTGGATGATTTTAATGTAGTAGCAACAGCTTCGGATGCTTTTGAAGCTAGAGATCTTATAAAAAAACACAATCCAGATTTAGTTACTATAGATTTAAATATGCCAAAGATGGATGGTGTTACATTTTTGAGAAATCTCATGCGGTTGCATCCAATGCCAGCTGTCGTAGTCTCTACAGATGTCTCAAGGCATCATAAGGTTTTTGATGATGGTGCAGTTGGTTTTATAGCTAAAAAAGCAATAGGTGAGAGTGAAGAGTCTTTTTTTTCTAGACTTGAAGAAACTCTTCTTAGATTAGTTTTTTTGATAGAAAGATATCAACAAAAGTCTAGGCTAAAATCTGAAGTAAAGAGTATTGAGATAGAGACTGTTAAAAATCATCCTGATACTATTTTAAATTTAAAACCAACTACTACACATGGTTCAAAAATAATAGCAATAGGGGCATCAACAGGTGGAGTTGAGACACTTATAGAGATATTTCAAAATCTCAAACCTCCACTTCCTCCCATATTAATAACGCTACACATTCCGTTTGGTTTTTCAGGTAGTTTTGCTCAACGCTTAAACAATAAATCATCATTAAATGTATACGAAGCAAGAGATTCTCAAGAAGTTGAACCATCATCTGTATATATTGCACCTGGAAACCGACACATGCTCTTAGAAAACAGAGGAGGGAAGTACTACATAAAACTTCTAGATGCTCATAGAATAAGCAGGCATAAGCCAAGCGTGGATATACTCTTTAGAAGTGTTCGCAATAGTGCAGGAGTTAAAGCCATGGGTATTATTTTAACAGGAATGGGAGATGATGGTTCTATTGGAGTTAAAGATATGTTTGAAGCAGGTGCATACACTATAGCTCAAAGTGATAAGAGATGCGTAGTTTTTGGGATGCCAAAAAAAGCCATAGAAGCAAATGCAATCAGCAAGATAGTAAATCTTGAAGATATAGCACAAGAGATTATAGACTTTGGTAAGTAAAGATGAGTAACTCCAAAGAACTTGCACAACTCCTTAAACAAATAGAACAAAGTGAACTCTCTATTTTAGTCTTACTGCAAATAGATGACTTTGAAGTTTATAAGCGACTAGACAATCCTGAGCTTATACAAAGTATAGAGAAAAACTTCATATCTGAGATCGCTTCATTTTTTCCAACTGAGTATAAGTTTGAGTATATATACTCTTTAGGTAGTCTAAGGTTTGCATTTTTAGGTGATTTTGATGGTTTTGCAAAGACTAACTTAAACATACAAGAGTACTTAAAACTTTTTATAAAAAAAGTAAAAAACTCAGATTTAAACTTAGATATAACCATAAGCTACTCGCTTGGAAACTATATGCTTTATGAAGATTCACTTGAGGGACTAAAAGAGGCTATTGGAGAAAAACAAAAAATTCGTTTCTCAAATGATGATTCAACTATAAATATTAAAAAAATCAAAGAAAAAGAGTTTTTACAAAGACTTATAGATGAAAATAGATATAGCTTAAAACCTTACTATTTTTTTAGCATCTCTAAAACTGGAGCTGTTAAAAAAGTAACAAATTTCCCAATCTTAGATTTTTTTAAATTTGTTTTTAAATCTTAATTACGACACTTTTGCGACACTTAAAGTATATTCTTATGATAAATTAATATATTTTTTAAAATAAAAATAGGTTTTAAAAGAGCTAAAATATTTTGCTCAAAATTTTACTGTACTTATTGTTGAAGATGACAAATCGTTAAACAAAGAGATTGTGACTCTTGTTAGATTTTTTTCCAAGAGTGTTTTTTTCGTATACGATGGGGTAGAAGCACTAGATGTATACAAACAAAATCATATTGATATTGTTATTACAGATATTAGCATGCCAAAAATAGATGGTATTGCTTGCATACAAGATACTTCATCTTTTGAGGACTCTTTAAGCTTGTCATTAAAACGACTAAAACAGAGTGTTTTTGATTATTTTATCTTAGAAGATGATATTGAACTATTTCAACAGAAATAAAACTGAGTGTATTTTAAATCAAAGCATAAGTGCATTTGTGGATAAAGAGTTTCTTTGTATATATATGCGAAAATACTGGAGAGATAAAAATAGCTGTAACAAAAAAGTCTCTTAAAGGTTGATGTGCATTATAAATCTTAAAATATTTAAAATGCGACACTTTTGCGACAAAGTTGATTTATAATTTATGATATAAATCAACTAAGGTAAAGTATTATGGATCTAAATAGTATAAATAAGCTTCGTAATATGTGTCAAAATATGAGTGTCTTGTATGTTGAAGATGAAAAGAGTATTTTAATACAAATAAGTAGGATGCTTAGAGGGTTTTTTAATGATTTGGATTTGGCATCTGATGGAGAGGAAGCTCTACGACTCTATCATAAAAAACACTATGATTTAGTTATCACTGACTTAAATATGCCAAATATGGATGGGAGTGTTTTGTGTACAAGGATAAAAAAGCACAATCCAAATCAGCAAATTATTATCATCTCAGCTCATAAAGATGCAGACCAGATATTAGGTTTAATCCAAAATGGAATCTCTGGCTATGTCTTAAAGCCAATAGATATAGAGAAATTATTTGAGCAGATTAATCTAAGTGTCAATAAGATAAATAGCTTTAAGAGGATAAAACATTATAATGATGTTATGAATAAGATAGAAGATGACTCTTCATCTGATCAAAACAGACAAACAATAGATCCACTCACTAACCTTTACAACTACTCATATCTTAAAGATTTTCTCAGTGAAAATAGTCAGAAATATGCAATGCTTATAGATATTAATGACTTTAAGCTTGTAAATGAAGCCTACTCATATCTGCATGGAAATGACCTTTTACTGCAGTTTGCCAATATCTTAAAGACTCACGCAAAAAACTTTGGTTTTACTACATTTAGAGTCTCTAGTGATAATTTTGTACTTATAAAAAATGATATGAATTATAGTTGTGAGAGATTAAGAGGAGATGCTATTAAAATAGCTACTCTAATGGAGAGAAGTGAGTTTAAAATAAGTGATGAAAAAGATATAAGCGTAAACCTACGAGTAGCTATGACAAAGGGCGCAAGTGAGCTTTTAGAGGAGCTATATAGAGCTATGTCTTTTGCTAAGAAAAACTCTTTAAAGTATATCATGCATCAGGATGTTTATGATAATTCTAAAAATGCTAAAGAGATTATTAGAGTAAAGGGTGTGCTAGAGAGTAGCCTAAAAGATAATCTTGTGGTTCCATTTTTTCAGCCCATTATTGATAGTGAGGGAAATATAAAATATGAAGTTCTTATGCGCATCCAAGAAGATGCTCTAAAAGAAGACTACCTAAGTCCAATATCATTTTTACAAATTGCAAAAGATCACAACTACTACAACCAAATGTCAGAAATTACAATCTTTAAGGCGTTAGAGTATGCAATTGGCACAGATGGAGTTTTCTCTCTTAATTTTACCTATTCTGATATGAAAAACAGTGATTTTTTAGATTCTCTTGAGCTTTATATTGTAAAAAATAACTTAGCTCATAGATTGATTTTTGAGATAGTTGAGAGTGACATTATTGATGATATAGAAGTTGCGAATGACTTTTTAAATAGATTTAAATCTCTAGGTATAAAAGTGGCTATAGATGATTTTGGTAGTGGATATTCGAACTTTGCCTATATTTTTAATATAAACCCAGACTTTATAAAACTTGATGGTTCACTTGTGCAAAATATGCTTGAAGATGAAAAAATCTACTTCTTTATAGAGACTATGATTAAGTTTGCTCATAAGTTTGACATAAAAGTTATAGCTGAGTTTGTTAGCTCAAAAGAGCTCTATGATAAACTGTTGGAATTAAATGTTGACTCGATGCAAGGTTATTACATAGGGTATCCATCTAAAAATATATAATGGAGTTTGGTATGAGTGTAAAAAATGATGAAGTGCTGTTTGAGTGCTTAAACTCCATAGGTAATTCTTTTGAGTTAGAGAGCATGATATCTGAAGTCATGATAACTTACTACCGCCAAACTAAAGCCATCTCTGCTAGTTACTCTAGGGGAGCGGGTGATGATATTATTATAAATATTGGAAAAAACTATCCTGCGGAATTTGATTTTGAGATGTTAAAAGAGAATAGATGTTTTAGTTTTACTCAAGATGATAAGTCAGTAGTAGTGCTACCTCTAAAGATAGGCTATTTAACATTTGTTTATGAGGGTAGATATGATGAGGAGATGGAGTATATAGTATCGCTAATATCAAGATTTCAAAAAAAGATAAACTTTGCTATTAGTGCTTGTGCGGGAGTTGAAGCCTTAGAGCGTTTCAATGCAGAATTAGAGCAAAAAGTAGAGGCCTCAAGTAGAAAAATATCAGAACATGAAAAAGTGCTTTTGGTAAAATCTAAAAATATCGTTATGGGCGAAATGATAGAGATGATAGCTCATCAGTGGAGGCAACCAATCACCACAATAGGTATGATATCAAACAACATCATACTTAGCATGATTTTAGATGAGTTAGATACAAGCATATTAAAAGAGGATTTAGAGGGGATAAATAAGCAGATAAAATATCTCTCAGATACGATAGATGATTTTAGAAGTTTTTTTAAGGAGAGTAAAAAAGAAGAGGAGTTTGTGCTAAGTGATGTAATATCAAGCAGTATAGCTCTTTTAAAAAAGCAGTTTGACAAAGATGAGATAGCGCTAGTTTTTCATAATAAGTGTAAAAAAATAGTCCTGAAAACCTTTAAGAGTGAACTTATACAAGCTTTGATAAACATAGTTGCAAATGCTAAGGAAGCATTTTGTAGTAAGCAAAAAAACAAGTTTGTAAAAATCTCTTGTAGTAGTGATATGGATGGAATTTATATTGTTATTGAAGATAATGCTGGTGGAATAGATGAGGCGATTATAGAGAAAATTTTTGATCTATACTTCTCTACAAAAAAGCAAAAAAATGGAACTGGACTAGGATTGTATGTATCTAAAATAATAGTTTGTGAGCATCTTCATGGAACTATTAGTGCAAAAAACAGAGATGCTGGAGCGATGTTTGAGATAGTGTTGCCTATTCAAAAGAGTGTAGCATAGTCTACTAAATTAACGAGGAGTTGTCGGTGAATAAAGAGGCTATATTAAAACTAAAAAAAATCTCTACAGGCTTTAAAGTACTTTGTGTTGAAGATGATGAGACTATTGCAAATCAACTCAAAAGAATCTTGTCAAATATCTTCTCCATATAGATATAGAAAAAGATGGACTTTTGGGGCTTGAGAAGTTTAAGCAAGAGCGTCATGAGATTGTTATTACCGATATAGCTATGCCAGTGATGAACGGCATAAAGATGGCACATAAGATAAAAAAGATAAATAAAAACCAAACCATTTTAGTAGTATCTGCTCACAATGAAACTAAGTTTATGACAACTCTTATAGAGATTGGGGTAGATAAATTTATATTAAAGCCCATAGAGATGGAGAATTTTTTAAAAGTTTTAGCAAAATCTGTTATAAAAGTGTATAGAGAAAAAATAGAAGAAAAAATGGATATAAATTATAATAAAAAGACAAAGATGCAAGAGGCAATATTGAGTCAATTGGCTACGCCTTTAATTACTATAAAAAATAACAAAATTAACTTTGCAAACAAAACTTTTAAAGAGCTTTTTTTAAAAAAAACAGATAATTCTTTGGAAAATTTTGATCTTAGATATATCTTTAGAGATAAAGATTTTTTAGTTTTAAAGAATGATGAAATTGCTAAAAAATTGAGTAAAACCAGCAGCATCTATCAACTTTATGACACAAATATTTGTGAATATAGAAACTACAAGATAGATGTTTTAATCATTAATGATGTCTATCTATTTAGTTTTTTAAATTTAGACTCCATAAAAGAAGATCTAAGTAGGCTAAGCACTATGGAATTTGCAGGAACAAAGACTTTTATAGATGATATTGTTCTCTTAAAAAATAGTAAAAAAAAGTATAAAATCTACTGTTTTGGGCTAAAAAACATAGCTGAATATATAAAAGAGTATGGGGTAAAGCAGATAAATAGTATAAATAAAACAGTCGCAAGAGTGGTAAAAAAAGAGTTTGCTCAAAAAAATGTGATACCTATATATCTTTTTGATACCAATAGATATATAGCTTTGGTTGATGAGAACAACTATGAATCAATGCAAGACTTTTTAAACAATTTTGGAACTAAATATAAACACTCTAAAGGTAAAAAACTAGGATTTTATCTTGATTTTATATCAAACGAATTAGACTTTACACTATCAAAAAAAGATATATTAGAAGATGCACAAGCCATGCTTTATATGCTAAAGAGCTAGATAAAAAAAGTTTTTTGTCGTATAATCCGAGTTATGGAAACCTTAAACATAGATAGAGATAAATACAAGATAAATAAGCTTAAAAATTATACAAAAAGCATGAGCATTTTGATGGTTGAAGATTATGAACCTTTGCATC
>Ga0265295_1003369_pt1 | contig 23377 bp, 26 predicted proteins | sample Munlansysbiofilm_FD_192503 | JGI IMG/M metagenome (GOLD analysis project Ga0265295, IMG submission 192503) | Leachate microbial communities from a municipal landfill in Southern Ontario, Canada - Methane capture system biofilm | ecosystem: Engineered > Solid waste > Landfill > Unclassified ...
TGATGCACGAAACGATGCACGGGCACTCTGACAATGGGCAAAAAGAAAGCGGGGACCGAAGTCCCCGCAGGTAGATCGTGGAGCCGACGAGCGGATTCGAACCGCTGACCTGCGCATTACGAGTGCGCTGCTCTACCAGCTGAGCTACGTCGGCATGATGCCTATTCTGTTTTCGCCGCTCCACCATCGGAGCGGGGGCGCCGCCGCCGGCGGCGGCGAGTACTCGTCGTACCGGTGCTCTCGCCTGCCGCGGGCGTTCCCTGGGCCTTCTGCGGACGATCCTGCTTCTTGCCCTGGCTCTGTCCGCCCTTTTTCGAGCTTCCGGCCTTCTTCTGACCATCGCTCTTGCGCGGTTGCTCACCGTTCTTTGGCGCCTCGGACCGCTGTGCTCCGGCCCCTCCACTACCTCGCGAGCTCCGGCGCTTCCGCCTGGACGAACTCGTCTTCTCCTGCGTCGTCGTGTCTGCGACACGCTCCGCCTCGCGCAACGTCGGCGTCGTTCCCTGTGCCATCGACGCCGCCGCCTGCTCCTGCTCGACCGACTCGACATCCAGCTTACACGGACATCCTCGTCCGGCGCTGCAGTCAAGGGCTGTGAGCGGGACCGTGACCTCCGGACCGCCCTGCTGCCTGATCGTCATCATCTCTCTCGGCACGTTCATCGACGAGATCTTGCCGAATGTGCCGTCAGAGAAGTCTACCTGCGTCCCGCATTTCGGTGCACGCTGCTTGAACTCTTTGTACGCTTCGTACTCATACCGCAAACAGCACATGAGTCTGCCACACAGACCGCTGATTTTCAACGGGTTCAACGGGAGATCCTGTTCTTTTGCCATCCGGATCGAAACCGGCTGGAAGTCGCCACCAAACCGTACACAGCACAGTGGCTGTCCACAGTGACCCAGCCCGCCTACCATCCGGGCTTCATCGCGCACTCCCACCTGACGCATATCCACGCGCGCATGCATCTCCGCAGCAAGCTCACGTACGAGCTCCCGAAAGTCAACGCGCTCCTCGGCGGAGAAATAGAATACTATCTTCGATTCATCGAAGAGATGCTCCACCCCGATGGGCTTCATGTCGAGACCGTGCTTGCGCACGAGCTCCCTGAAGCGCTCGAGCTCCACGGACTCGCGCGAGCGCTGTGCCTCCGCACGAGCCCGGTCATCCTGCGTGGCGATGCGCAGCACCGGCTTCAGCGCTGCAGGCACATCCTCGTCTGCAACCTCGCGTCCGGTCAGCACGACTTCGCCGTACTCCTGGCCACGCTCAGTAGTCACGATCACGTTATCGCCCTCTACGGGCTCACAACCGGCAGGATCGAAGTACAAGACCTTACCGGCGAATCTCAAGCGAACTCCCACTATCGTGGGCATCGTAGGACCTCCTGTATGTCGAACAGCATGGCCTCTACAGCCAGCTGGGGGCTCACATTATAGGCCATGTGCTCCCTGGCGCGCCCGACCGCATCCAGCGCACGCAGTGCGGCAGCAGTACTGAGCACGCGAGCAAGCTCCGCCGTCGCATCGGCAGCATCGGTGTTGGCCACCAGCTCGCCTGCTCCACGGGCCATCACCAGACAGTCACGGAGCCAACTCTCCGTCACGCTCATGAGCTCGGTCACACCCTCACGCTCGCGCGCCGTCAGCTCTCGCTTCTGTCGCTTCTCCAAGTCCGTGAGCACCCCACGCGAGAGAAACTCCCGGACCCGATCGACCTCCTCGACCTGCGACGACTTCATCTCTTCGACCGGTGCACGGACAGCACCAAGCAACTCCCGGGCCGCCATGAGCACGTCATGCCCGTCCATGACCGGGAGCCGCTTCAGGACTCCGAGTATCGTCTGCCGCGCGTTCTGTCGACCAGGTGAGCGCAAGAACTCTATCGCCCGTGGGATCACCCCTCCGGTAGCGGCAAGCGCAGCAACCGCCTCGTCTCGTCCCGCCCCCGTCCGCTCCATGACAAGACCGAGCGCGACCGAGGCCGGTACGGGTGCGAAACGTACGATCTGACAGCGTGATGCGATAGTGGGCAGCACGTCGTCGTACTCGCGGGCAAGGAGCACCATCACGACATCGACGGGCGGCTCCTCCAGGGTCTTCAGAAACGCACTTGCGCTCGCCTCGTTGAAGCGGTCGGCATCTTCGATCACGTACACTTTGCGAGACGCCTCGGCGGGCTTGAGATGGACGTCACGTACGATATCGCGGACCTGTGAGACCACGTACGTGACGCCCTCGGGGCGGAGTACGTGAAGGTCGGGGTGAGCGTTGTTCCTGACGCGCTTGCACTCCTGACACACACCACAGGCACCGTCGGGACAGAACAGCGCACAGGCGAGTGCCCGCGCCGCGCTCTTCTTGCCTGCACCGGTCGGACCGACGAACAGATAGGCGTGCGCCGTCGAGCCGCTCTCGACCGCAGCACGAAGACGACCGACCGCACGCTCCTGGCCGACCAGATCATCCCAGACACACCTACGGGTGCTCACGAACGGCTCACACTCTCCAGCAGAGGCTCTATGAGCTCCCACACCCGGCTGGCGACGCGTTCGATCGAGTCGCGAGGAATGACCTTGATGCGCTCCGGCTCGGCCTCGGCCATCGCAAGATAGCCCGTACGCACGCGCTCATGGAACGCAGCGCCTGCACGCTCGAGGCGATCTGCGCCCAGCGCTGTCGCCTGCTCGAGCCCCTGTGCCGCATCGACGTCAAGCAACAGCGTGAGGTCCGGAGTCAGTCCCCCGGTCGCGATGCGGTTGAGCTCGTGCACCTCCTCCACGGGCAGCACCGCGCGACCGTAGCCCTGGTATGCCACACTCGAATCAGCGTAGCGGTCACACAGCACGATCGCGCCCGCCTCGATGCCGGGGAGGTAGTGCGCCGAGACGAGCTGTGCCCGGCTCGCCTCATAGAGCAACAGCTCGGCACGAACGCTGAGCTCGGTGTGCACCGGGTCGAGCAGGATCCCACGGATTCGTTCACCGGGGTCGCCCGGAGCCACGCCACCCGGCTCGCGGAACGTCCGCACGTCGCATCCAAGCTCCCGCAGGCGGGACGCAAGAAGCACGATCTGGGTCGACTTACCCGACCCGTCACCACCCTCGAACGTGATCATCAGTCCGTTCATCGCGCCTCCTCCCCACTGCCCTGAGGCTGCGACTCGACCGCCCACTCGGCACGCGCCTCTGCATACCAGTCAGCGCCGGTGGCGTCGATGGCCACCCATACCGGGAACTCATCGAGCTCCATCCGCACGAGCGCCTCCGCACCAAGGTCGGCGTAGGCGACGGTGTCCGCCGAGCGGACCCGTGTCGCAAGCAGCGCGGCGATACCGCCGACCGTGGCAAGGTACACAGCACCATTGGCGATACACGCCTCGAGGACCGCCGCCGAGCGGACACCCTTACCGATAGTGGCCGCGATACCGACCTCCAGCAGCTGCGGTGTCCAACCATCCATCCGGCTCGCTGTCGTCGGCCCCACAGACCCGACGGGCCTGCCTGCTGCAGCCGGTGTCGGGCCTGCGTAGAAGAGGACCTGGTCGCGCAGATCGATCGGCGGACTCCCTGCCTCTACGTCTGCCACAAGCCGGACGTGCGTTGCGTCGCGCGCGGTGTAGACCGGGCCCGAGAGCAGCACCGCGCTCCCCGCAGGAAGTGCGCGCAGCCGTCCGGCGTCACCTGGAAGGGTGATCTGTATCGCGTCACTCATCGGTGTCCTCCTCGGCGGCCTGAACAGCCCCGGCACTCCCGGGAACCGGCTGCCGCCAGTCCAGAGTCCGGTACGCATAGTATGCCGCGCCGAGCACGATCAGCGATGCGATCTGCAGTGTCACCCGTGAGCCGGTGAACCAGGAGGGGTCGGTCATACCCGCAGACAGCGTGCGGATGATACCTGCGAGCACATCGGCAAGCGGCGCGACCACGACCATCGACACGAGCAGAGACATGCGGATCACCGACTCCATCGCCGTGAACACACGACCCCGGATATCATCGGACACGGTCTGAACGATGTACGTATTGCCCGCGACCGTAAGACACGCGATACAGAAGCCGGCAGTGATACCGAAGATCAGCGACACCCAGTACACGCCGATGCTTGCAAAGATGAGCATACTGACACCGAACGTGGTAACGGCACCAAGAAAGAGCATCTGTAGCGGGATACGGTTGGCCAACCGCGGCGCAAGGATGGCACCTGCGACCATCCCAAGTGCGAGTAACACGAGTACGAAGGTCTGCGGCGCAGCCACAAGGGTGCGAATGGCCTCGAACTGATCGAGGATCGGCACCCCGTGCGCGAGTATCTCCTGCACATACGCAAGCCCCACGGTGATGATCGATCCACCGCCGAGGATCGCCATGCCGATCGTGACGAGGAGTCCGCGCAGCTCGTGATGATCGCGCAGGAACCGGAACGACTCGAGCACGTCCTTACCGATAAGCGAGGGCCGGAACCCTCCCCCGTCGCGCTCCGGACGGACACTCACCCGGATGGACCACAGTAGGGCGGCGGACACGAGGAATGTGAGGCTGTTGAGCACCACACCGGCACGAGGCCCGAGCAACGCGGGCGCAAAAGGACCGACGAATACGTCCACAAGCGGGAATCCACTGTCCAGGATCCACCGGACGATAGCCTCGAATGCGGCAAGGATGCCGCCTGACATAGTGAGGCCGATGAGCATGCTCGCTTGCTGTGTCGTGTAAGCGAGTCCGTTGGCCACCGCGACCTCGTCTGCCGCCACGATGCGCGGGATGAGCGAGTTACGCGCCGGAGAGAAGAACAGTGACGCGACCTCCATGAGCAGCACCACAAGATAGATCAGCGCGAGGCTACTCGTGAACAGCAGTAACAACGTGAGCAGCGCGCGCACGAGGTCGCAGACGATCATGAGACGTCGACGGTCAAAACGGTCGACGAGCGAACCGATCACCGATGAGAACAGAAGCGACGGGATGATCTTCGCGATCATGATACCCGCGACGGCAAAGGACGAGCCGCCGGAGAGCGTCGTCACAAGCGGGATGAGCAGACCGACGACGAGCCAGTCGCCCAGACCGCTCACGAACTGCGAGAGCCACAGTGCCCTGAAGCGCTTGTTACGCAGTACTGCCTGGTAGGGCACCGTCGGGATGCCTATCTGCGCGGTGGCCATCCTATGCGACCTCCACGGTGACGGTACGCATCGCAGAACACCCGAGGTTCACCGCGACCGGCATCGCCGCGATGTGACACGGTGCCGTCATCACGTGTACCGCAAGTGCCGTCGTTCGACCGCCAAGACCTCCGGGTCCGATGCCGAGCGCGTTCACCGCATCCAGCACCTCAGCCTCGAAGACTGTGGCACGCGGATCGGACGATGGTGCTCCTATGGGACGCAACAAAGCCTTCTTCGCAAGCTTGGCCACCGAGTCGAACGTCCCTCCCACCCCGACGCCGAGCACGAGCGGCGGGCACGCCGACGAACCCTTGACCGAGACCCGCTCGACGACGAAACGCTTGACACCGTCCGGGCCCGCACCGGGATCGAGCATCCCGATCGCGCTCGCGTTATCCGAGCCGCCACCTTTCAGCATCACATGCACGATCGCCCCCGTGCCGGGACGCACGCTCACATCCACGAATGCAGGAGTGTTGTCCCCGGTGTTCCTACGGTCGAAGAGGGCATCGCGTACGACACTCATCCTCAGCCCGCCCTCCCAGTATGCGTTTCGGACAGCATCATCGACCTCGGCAAGCAGATCGCCCTCGATGCACTCGTCTGCTCCAACCTCGACCCACACCCATGTGGTACCGGTGTCCTGGCAGAGGGGCACGCGATCGCCTGAAGCGATCGATGCGTTCTCCAGGATGCGAGAGAGGACAGCCCGTCCTGATGGTGAGGGCTCAGAGGCCGCTGCACGCTCCATGGCACGGTAGACGTCCGGGCGTAGCGTGGTCGCCGCTTCGGTGATCGCCGAGCGCACGCCGTCCGCTATGGCACGGGCCGTCAGCACTGCTCGTCTTCGCACGCGTCGATGGCCTTCACGATCCCAGACACGATCCGCGCGTCGAAGATCGATGGCACGATGCACTCGGGACCCGGAGAGTCCACGAGTGCGGCGAGTGCCCTGGCGACAGCGAGCTTGATGGCGGTCGTGACCTGAGGGGTTCCGCTGTCCAGAAGCCCGCGGAACAGACCCGGGAAGACAAGCGCATTGTTGATCTGGTTAGGGAAGTCGGAGCGCCCGGTAGCAATCACCACCGCGCCTCCGGCACGGGCTTCATCGGGCATGATCTCCGGCACGGGGTTCGCGAGTGCGAAGACGATGGGGTCTGGTGCCATCCGTTTGACGTCCGCAGCGGTGAAGAGCCCCGCCCTGGATACGCCGATGAGGACATCGGCGCCATCTATCAGCGTCTCACCCAGTGGCCAATCGTCTCCAGCCGTGCTGAGTGCAAGCACCTCGCGCTGGTTGTCGTTGATGCTCTCACTCCCAGGCGTCAGTACACCCTTGCTATCGCTGATGCGAATGCGGGTCATACCGTAGGCGACGAGCAGGCGGGCTATGGCCAACCCCGCCGCACCCGCGCCAGAGATGGCGACCTTCACATCCGTACCCTTACCGGTGACATCGAGGGCATTGATGAGCCCAGCGAGCACCACGATGGCAGTGCCGTGCTGATCATCATGGAAGACCGGGATGTCGAGCTCGGCGGTCAGTCGCCGTTCGATCTCGAAGCAGCGTGGCGCCGAGATGTCCTCGAGGTTGATGCCACCGAAGCTCGGCGCGAGGTATCGGACGGTGTCTACGATCGCATCACTGTCTGTCGTATCCAGACAGATCGGGACCGCATTGATTCCCGCGAACTCCGAGAAGATCGCGGCCTTGCCCTCCATGACCGGCAGTGCAGCACGGGGGCCGATATCACCGAGACCGAGGACCGCTGTTCCATCGGTCACGATAGCGACGGTGTTTTGGGTGCCGGTCAACTCCCGTGCCATCGAGGGGTCCCGTGCGATCGCCTGTGAGACGTCTCCGACACCCGGCGTGTACACGATGCCGAGATTCTCTTCGGTAAGCGTGACCTTCGAGGTGACTGTGATCTTGCCTCTCAGGTGACGGTGAAGCTCGATGGGGTCTTCCGCACTAGTCATGGATCTCCCTCTTCATCCGCCGCACAGCACGGCGCAGCGGATCGGTGGTCGGACGTGTCTGGTGACCACGGTGATTCTACCATCGACCACAGTCCGCAGGCTGGGCTCAGTCGAGATCGGCCGGATAGTCGACCTCGAGCTTTCGGCCACTGTGTGTGGCAACCCGTTGTGCGAGGAGCGACGGCACCACGGGAGTCGGGCCGGGTGCCTCAGGTGGACCGATCGGTGTCTCGACATCCGCGTAGATGATCGCATCTTCGGACTCTGCCTCCGCAACGACCTCACCGAGATACACGATCGCCGAACCGCCATGGCCGGGCTCACCGCCTTCAGCCCCATCGGTCTCGACAAGCATCACGAGCGACGCGAGCGATGTACTGAGCGCTATCACGAACTCGAGAGTGGCCTCCCCCTGGATCTCAGACTCTACCCCGGGGGCAAGCACGGCGATTCCTGGAGCTGCCGCACGCGCCGCACGCAGCCTGTCAGGTGCAAAGCAGTCGTCACCAACAAGCAGCACCATCATGCCTGCCGGCCCGACACTCTCAAAGGAGTCAGCCACATCGTCCGACCCGGAGGCTACCGTGACGTCCACTCCGGGGACATCCGCCTCGAGCCGACGCCAGAGCTCCACCTGGAGTGGCCCATCGTCGAGTGCAGGAACAGCTGGCAGAACGACCCACTGGGCTCCCGCTGCAGCGGCACGAACGGCTGCGGACACGAGCGCCTCCAGGTCCTGCGCCGGGGCGGACCGCACAACGTGCTGGACGACTGCGATCCTCATCGCATACTCCTTCCGCGCATGGGACACACAGGGTTCATCCCCCCGCAGGCCCCTCGGCTCACTCGCTCGTGGGCTTCTTACGCGTCGTCGTCTTGCGGGTGCCCTTCGCAGTGCCCTTCTTGGTACTCTTTGCCGCACTCTTCTTCGCACCGCCGCGTCGTGTGGCCGAGCGATCGGGCTTCTGCGGGCAGTCGGGGTCGATACAGATCTTCCACGGCCCCTTCTTCGTGTGCACGATGACTTTAGGGGCACCGCACTCACACCGCTCCTCGATCGGCTCGATCTCACCCTGTTGGGGCAGCGGGTATGCGGTCTTGCACTCTTCGTAGTTGGTGCAGCGCACATAGCGGTTGCCGACCTGCGAGTAGGCCACTTTCAAATCCCCCCCGCACTTTGGACACGCACCAGGCGCGATCATGATCTCGGGGCCCTTCTTGGTGGGGCAGTCGATGCTCAGGCACATCACCCGCGGCCGCTTCTTGAACTGTATGACTTTGACCTGTGGCGATCCGCAGACCTCACACATCTCCTCGACCGCCTGATACTTGGCGTTCTTGGGCAGCGGATAGGTCACATCGCAGTCCGGGTAACCGGAGCACCCGACGAAGTACGCCCGGTTGCGCGGTGAGTACTTTATGAGCAGATCGTGTCCACACTTCGGACAGATGCCGACCTTGGCGTCCTCATCGATCGCGCCCTTGAGCATCTCGGCGATGCCATCGACATTGCCAAGCAGCTCCTCCACGACCGTGGCGAGCGCATCTTGCGAGTGACCCACGACTGCAGGCAAAGTGGCCTTCCCGCTTGCGATCGCATCCATCTCCCGATCGAGCGCCACAGTCATGTCCGGCGTGGTGATCTCGCTCGCGAACTTGGACAGTGCATCGATGACCGTACGACCTTTGTTGGTCGGCTCCATCGGGTCGTTCTGCACATACTTACGGTCGTAGAGCGTCTGGATAGTGTCGTGGCGGGTGGCCTTGGTGCCGAGCCCCAGCTTCTCCATCTCCTGTATCAGCTTACCCTGCGAGAACCGGGAGGACGGCTGCGTCTGCTTGCCCTCCATCTCAGCGCCCCCGAAGTCGATCGTCTCACCCTCGGTGAACGTCGGCAGATGATCATCCTTACGCAGACCATACGGATAGATCGCCCGGAAGCCCGGCGAAGCGATCACATCACCTTTGGCCCGGAACCGCTCCCCGGCGACATCGATATCCACCCGGGTGCTATCGATGATCGCAGGACCCGAGAGTGTCGCCATGAACCGACGGGCGACCATGTTGTAGAGCTTCCACGCCTGCGGATCGAGTTTGTCGGGGTCAGCCGCACCCGTCGGATGGATCGGCGGGTGATCGGTCGTCTCCTTGGGGCCACGGGTCGCCGTGAGTGTGCCCTTCTTGAGTAGCTTCTGTGCGTACTCGCGGTAGAACGGGACATCGGAGAGCGACTTGAGGATGCCCTTGAGATCGAGGCTCGGCGGGTAGACGGTGTTGTCTACGCGTGGATACGACATGTAGCCACTCATATAGAGCGACTCGGCGATGCGCATCGTCTGTGCAGGCGAGATACCCTCCGAGGCAGCTGCCGCCATGAGCGCTGTGGTGTTGAACGGCACCGGCGGCTTCACCGAGCGCTTGCTGCGCTCAATCGCGGTCACCGTAGCGATGGTCTCACCGGCGACCGCGTCCATCACGGCTTGCGCTGCGGCCTCCACCTTGAAGCGATCGGTCGAGTGCGAGGCCACGAACGCGTCGTCGCTCTTGGAGAAGTTACCGCGCACCACCCAGTAGTCCTCGGGAATGAACGCCTCGCGCTCCTTCTCCCGATCGACGATCAGCTTCAGCGTCGGCGTCTGGACACGGCCAGAAGAGAGCACGTCGCCGAACGGCTTCTTTGTGACGGTCTGAAGCGCGAGCGTGAGATAGCGCGTGAGGACCGCACCCCAGATGAGATCGATGTCTTGCCGTGTCTCACCTGCCTGAGCAAGCTCCTCCGAGAGAACGCCCTCCTCGGCGAAGGCACGCTCGATCTCTTCTTTGGTGATGGCCGAGAATCGGACCCGCGAGACCGGAACGTCTTTGTTGACCGACCGGACCACATCGCGAGCGTCCGCGCCGATGAGCTCACCTTCGCGATCGTAGTCCGTGGCGATTATGACCTTGTCGGCCTTCTTGGAGAGGTTCTTGATCGACTGGATGATGCCCTTTTCCTTGGGCACCTTCTCCACGTGGACGCGCGCCAACACCGGGAGTGTCTCAAGTCGCCATTTCTTCAGGCTGATGTCGCCATCAGCCGTGAGCAGCGTCTCTGCGCCTCCGACCAGCACGCGAGGGTCTACTGTCGCAAGCTCGCGCACTGCAGACTCATCAAGCACGGACGCGAAGTCGACCTCCATGATGTGACCCTTGAGTCCGATGGAGACCCACTCTTCACCGTCGCGGCGAAAGCGATAGACGGCTGTGGTGTAGACCTTCTCGGCAGTCGGTTTACCCACCGCCATGATCTCGGCAATGCGACGCGCGGCGATGTTCTTCTCAGAGATAACCAGGTTCATATGCTGTCTTCCCGCTTGAGGCGGTCACTTTCGCCGAGTATATACGCCACGTCAACCCCGGGATGACCAGACCCTGAGCGGAACGGTACTCCTGCGCTGCAGCGCAGAGCCTCTACAGCCCGATCTCGCTCGCGCGCTCCTGCATCGCAGCAAGCGCAAGACTCAGGAACTCGTCACGTGTCAACCCGAGCTCCTCGCAAGCGATCATCTGATCGCGGCTCGCGCCGCGAGCGAACGCCTTCTCTTTCCATCGCTTCTTGAGCGAGCGTAGCTCGACGTTGCCGAGCGACTTGTCCGGGCGTACGAGCGCTGCGGCCACGATGAACCCGGTGGTAGGGTCCGCGGCGTAGAGCGCCTTGTCCATGCGTGACTCGCGTGGTGCCTTGTCGGCGTGCGCGAGGATCGCGTGCAGCTGCTCGGCGTCGAGCTCGTCAGCGAGCAGCTCTACCGTCACCAGACCATGGCGCTCGAAGTCCTCACCGGTCTCCGCATAGTCGAGATCGTGCAGCAACCCCGCGAGTGCCCAGCGCTCGACATCTTCGGGACTCAGCTCGAAGTGCCTGGCCAGCGCGTCCATGATGATCTCGGTCGCCACGCAGTGGTTCACGAGGTTTGCTGCGGAGATACGCTCCCGCACGAGCACCAGTCCTTGCTGACGGTCCATCATCAGACATCCTCACCTTGTGCCGCATCGATGCGATCAGCCAACCACTCAGCCCACACGTCCACGCCCTCGCCCTTGGTAGCCGAGATCGGGAACACCGGCATCTGCCCGTTGAGACTACGCACCACGTCCCGGAACTCGCCTTCATCGAAGTCGAACACAGTGAGGGTATCGTACTTGTTGAGGATCACCGCTTCCGAGACCTGGAAGATGTTCGGATACTTGTACGGCTTGTCGTGGCCCTCCGGCACCGACAGGATCATCACCTTGGCGTTCTCGCCGAGATCGAAGTCTGAGGGACACACAAGATTGCCGACGTTCTCTACGATGATGAGATCGAGCGCATCGAGATCCAACGTGTCTACAGCCCGGCGAATCATCGCCGACTCGAGGTGACACGCGCCACCAGTGTTGATCTGTACCGCCGGAATACCGTGCGCACGTACTTTTTCCGCATCTACCTTACTCGCGATGTCACCTTCGATCACGGCGATCCGGTAACGATCCCGCAGTGCCGCGACCGTCGCCAGGATCGTCGAGGTCTTACCTGCACCTGGAGACGCCATCAGGTCGACGACGAACACTCCGTGCTCTGCAAAGAGCGCACGGTTAGCAGCTGCGATCTCGTCGTTCGCCGCCAGTATCCGCTTCTCGATGTCGACTTTCATGCGTCGCCCTCCTCGTCTATGTCGATGCTGTCTATCTTCAGTTCCCGCCCGGAGTGCAGCATCACGATCCAACTACCACATTCCGGGCACTGTGCACCCGAGTATCGATCATGCTCCCACTCGTGACCGCAGTCTGCACAGCTGGAGGAGGCCCGCACCATCGTGATAGAAAGCGTCGAGCCCTCAGCCAGCGTACCCGGCGCGATCGCCTCCCATGCGAAGTGCAGGGCGTCTTCGGATATCTCGGTGAGCTCGCCGATCGTCAGATATACAACCGTGATACCGCGCGCGCCCGCACCCTGTGCCGCATCGAGCGACGATGAGAGGATGCCTTCGGCGATACCCATTTCGTGCATCGGCGACCTACGCTTCCTCTTCGTCATCGTCGATATCGATCTTCGCCGCGGCCTTGATCTTGCGCGCGAGCGCGAAACGTACGAGCAGCATGCTCGACTCGAAGAGCGCGATCATCACGCCCGAGAGCGCGGCCATACTCCAGGGGTTCCAGTCCGGCGTGATCATGGACGCGATGGTCACGATGACCACCCAGACGACACGCCAGTTCTTGCGAAGCGTGACGTACGGGATCACGTTGAAGTAGACGAGGTAGAAAACCACGACCGGCACCTCGAACGCCAGACCGAAGCCTGCGAGAAACCACATCGCAAAGGTCATAGCGCTCTGCGCGCGCAGCAACAGTTCGAACGTCTCGCCCGACTGGTTGACGAGCCACGCCGTGCTCGGCTCGAGGATGAAGAGATAGCAGAATGTAACGCCCGCCAGAAAGAGTAGCCCGGCAGCGAACGTGGTCCAGCCAAACCAGCGCCGCTCCTTGACCTTGAGCGCCGGCACGAAGAACGCGAACGACTCATAGATGATGACCGGGCTGCCCACCACGACGGCCCCGAACATCCCCAAACGAAACCGGTTGGCCATGGCCTCGAGCAGGTCGAGCGTGTAGCTACCGCTATCGCCAAGCACGGGTAGCATCGGGCCGATCAGAATGCGATAGATCTCGTCGGAGTAGAAGTAGCCCACAAGCGTGAGCACACCGACAACGGCGATCACGACTGTGAGGCGCTTCCGAAGTTCGTTCAGGTGCTGCATGAACGGCATGCGCCGGGGGGTGATGGGCATAGATGTTCCGGGCTGGCTCTACGCCTGCTCCGGGCCCTCCTCTCCCGACTCAGCAGCGACGTCCACTTCGGACTGCTCGCTGGCAGGGGCGATCCCGGCATCTGCAGGCTGTGACGCAGCCTCCGCCGGCTTCTCCGGGGCGGCGTCCTTAGAAGTCGCCTTGGCGTCGGCCGGGCGGGTGAAGCCACCGCTACCGACCTTCTCCGCAAAGTCTTTCCCCGTCTTGAAGGGGTCCTTCTGGAGCTTGGGATCCGAGGCGAAGACCTCCATCTTGATGGTCGACTCCATCATCGACTGATAGCGACGGAAGTCGCGCATGAAACGGCCGACCGTGCGTGCGAAGTCCGGCAGCTTATCGGGGCCGAACAGAAGCAGCGCCAGTACGACGATGGCTAGAAACTCCCAGCTGCCGATACCGAACAAGGGTCAACTCCTCTGTCGTACGTGTGTGCCGGACCGTGCGGTACCGACGTCATAGACCACCTGCCCGTTACCCGGGCATCTGGTGGCGACTAGAAGTCCCGAGCCTCTTCCACGGTCACGAAGAGTGGGAACACCTTATCCAGACCAGTGATCCGGAATATCTTCAGGATCGACTCACGCGTGCACACCAACCGCATCGTCCCACCCTGCTCCTTGACCTTGCGAAGCGCGCTCACAAGCACTCCGAGTCCTGAGCTGTCGATGAAACCGATACGCTCGAGATCGACGATCACATCCGTGCAGCCATCATCCAGCGCACTGCTAATCTCACGCTTGAGACCCGGCGATGTGTAGACGTCCACTTCACCACCGACCGCGATGACGCAGCTCTTGCCCGTACGCTCCGTTGTGATATCCAGTTCCATCTTCGCGGCACCACTCTCTCCCGAAGGCACGTGCATCCCGATTGTACCGTCACCCTGCCCGGGTGACCAGCATCCGGGCAGGTACGGTGTGAAGCGCGGCATGGCGGGGTACGAACCCCATGGCGAGTCCACGACTCCGGGGGGTCATCTATGTCGCTTGCCATCAGCCTGGATCAGCACGAAAACCGATGGGTGCTTACGCTCGAAGGCGAACTCGACTACAGCGAGTGCGCGAACTTCAGGATGGCCATCGATCGCGTGCTCAAGCACGCACCGCCAGCAACAGTGGTCGATCTTTCGGCGCTCGAATACCTCGACAGCTCGGGACTAGGGCTACTCCTGTCGCTCTCCAGGGAGTACGCCACACTAGGCGGTCGGCTCATCCTGGTGACGAATGCCTCGGTCGACAACATCCTCGACCTCACACGGCTTTCCGGTATCTTCTCGTGTGCGTCATCGCTCGAAGATGCGTCCACGATGCTCGCGGATGTAGAGAACTGATCCTCCACCGAATACCATGCGAAACAGACGAGCCGGCCCTCTAGGGACCGGCTCGTCGACGTGTGAAGCACTGCCTGCCTTACGGGGTCGCCGTGACCGGGGTGCTCTCGATCGGAGATTCAGAGGCCGCTTCGATATCGGCGAGCAGCACACGCGCATTCTCCACCTGTACGGCGAGGCCCTCGTTATCAGCAGCACCATCGATGAACGCCCTGAGTGCGTCGGTGGCTCGACTGTCCGAAGCGTAGGCCAAAGCGAACGCCCTGTTGCCGAGCGCGATATCGTTCTCGGGATCGATCGCAAGTGTCTGATCGTAGTAGCTCACGGCCGCCAGCCACGTGGGGATCGAGGCCGTCGGTTGACCGCTCTGATAGATGGCCTGCGCCCACTCGAAGTATGCGTGGCCCACCTGGATCATGATGTCCGCGTTACCCGGGCTCGCAGACAGCGCCGCGACGGCGGCGTCCACCCGTGGCTGATACTGGTCGTTGATGGTTCCGCCCGAAACGGCTGCCGCTTCGGGGTCGGTCGAGGGGCTGCCGAAGAGCCCGGAGCCTGCTGCAGCGATTCCCACGCCGCCCAGACCAAAGGTGATGATGAGCACGATGATGACGGTCTTCATCCATGTCGGCGTGTTGGACTTATCGACAGCCATCGGTGCCTTACTGGACTTCTTTGCCATGGTTCTCCTTGTGCCTTCACAGAGCCTTGCCCATGGGGCGGACTCCGGAGAGTCGGGTGTTACTGGCCGGTCGTGGTGGTCTCGCTCGTCTCAGACGAACCGTCCATACCGCTGACCGCCGGATGGCCCGGAGGCATCTCACCCGAGTTCAACTGATCCTCGGTCAACTGCGGCGCTACTGAACCGCTGTCCATGGCTGCCGGTGCAGTCGTACTTGCGGGAGTACTGCTACTGCCACCACCCGGCAGGATGAAACCGATGATCACACCAAGCAGGAGCCCGACAACGGTCATCAGGACTGCTACCATCAGGCTCACCTGAGAGCCGCCAGCCGGAGCCGACACAGCCTTTGTAGCCGATGCTGCCTTCGCGGCGCCTGAGCGCCCGGTCGTCGCTTTGCCTGCAGGCTTCGACGTGGCCTTGGTAGTCTCGGCTACCGTGGTCTCATCCTCGTCAAAGAAGAAGTCCTGATCGCTCACGTGCGGATACCTCCTCGAATATAGGTCGGCCGCATGCTCATTCCTGATTGCGACCCCGCGAGATTATAGCATCGACCCGCGGAGTGAACGCCGCATTACCGGCCAGCCTTCTATCGGCCACATGGATACCGAGCATGCCTACGGTCGCAAGAACGAGCGCCCCTATGACCGCGATGGCCTCGGGATCCCCGCCTACCCATCTCCCGAGCAAGAACCCAGCCAAGTAACCGCCGAGCAGACAGGCTACCGGGACGAGAAAGACCGCTGCTGCAGCGCGCGAGCGAATACCATCAGGGATGAAGACCGATACAAGATCGCCGACGGTCGCGCCGAACCTGTTCGTGACGTCACGCATGACCGTCTCACCGCCCTCACCCTGAGAGCAGACACTGCAACCGGCACACCCCGCCGACACCTGCATCCGTACATCGACTGCCCCGTCGTGCACAGTGATGACCGTACCCTGTTCGCGCATGTGCATCAGCTCCTGATCTTGGCGCGGATCTCTTCGAGGTGGTCACGCATGCCCTCGGGATCCGTGGTGAGAAAGCGACCACGCTCCAGTAGTACGCGCCCGTCGACCATCGTGAGCAGTACGTCCTCCTGGTTGGACGTGTGCACCACAGCACCATATGGATTCTCCGTCGGTACCTGATAGCTGTGCGAAAGATCCACTGCGATGATGTCCGCCCTCTTGCCTGGCTCGAGCGAGCCGATCTCATCCTCCATCTTCAGCGCGCGAGCACCACCAAGCGTGGACAGACGGAGGAACTCCTCGGCAGTGAAGAAACCCTTCTCGCCGCGAAGACTCCGCTGCACCAGAAGCCCGGTCCGCATCTCGGCGAAAAAGTCCGTCGTACTGTTCGACGCGGGCGAATCGGTACCGATGCCGACACGCATCCCCTTGTCCTGGAACTCACCGAGCGGCGCCGTGCCCATGCCAAGCTTCGCGTTGCACCGCGCACAGTACGCGACCGCGACATCCGAGGACGCAAGAACGGCGATGTCCTCGGCATCGACGTGCACGCAGTGGACCGCGAGCACGTTGGGAAGATCCAGGATGCCCCACTGGTAGACGTACCGTACCGGACTCACGCCGGTCGGCATCCATCCCTCATCGGCCCAGCCGGACTGGTCACGGAAGTCCTGCCCCAACTGCGAGGAGCCATACTTCACGAAGTCGTACTCGTCCTTGCTACCGGCCAGATGAAGCGAGACGTGTGTCTCGCTCGTGCCGACCGCATCGGCGACGGCTTTGAAAAGGCGCGGGTGACAGGTATACGGGCCGTGCGGGGCTATGCCGATGTGGATGCGCTCACTGTCTGCAGAAGCCTCCCAGGCGCGCATGTCATCGAACGCCGCAGCTACTTCAGCCTCGACGCACGAGGGGTCCATCGTGGAGACCTCACGGTAGATCACCGCACGCAGTCCTGCCCCGTCGGCCGCACGCAGCGATGCACCGGAGTAGGTGACATCGGCGATGGTGGTGATACCCGAACGGATCACCTCACCTGCGCCTAGCTCCGCCGAGGCCGCCCAGTCTTCGTCGGAGAGGAACTGCTCGCGCCGCTGCACTTCCATCTTCCAACGCGTGTACGGCAAATCGTCCACGATGCCGCGGAAGACCGAGTACTCGAGGTGGGTGTGCAGGTCGACGAAGCCCGGCATCAGTGCCGCCTGGCCGTAGTCGACGACCTGTTCGTCAGGATAGGCAGCCAGAAGCTCGGGGCGCGAACCGACGGCGACGATCCTTGAGCCGCGGACGAGCACACCGCCATCCTCGATGTGCGGCGAGCTCACCGGGAGCACGTACCGTGCGAGAAGCAGCATCGTGAGACCTCCGGAAATGGGATATCAGGCCCTTATCCTACATGCTCACACCGACACGCTCCAACGCCGCGTGTCAGGTGTCACTTGACCGCTACATGCACCGCCACGATGCCGAATGTAAGGTTGCGCCATGTGACTTCGGAGAAGCCCGCCTTATGGAGCTCACCGGCGAGGGCCACCTGACCGGGAAACGCGAGGATCGACTCGTTGAGATACTCGAAGGATCCACGGTCGGCGGTCAGCTTCTCGCCGAGCATCGGGATGACGGTGCGCAGGTAGAAGTGGTACAAGCCGCGGAACGGCGGGAACAAAGGGCGGCTGAACTCGAGCACCACGTATCGGCCACCGGGGCGCAAGACACGGTAGACCTCGCGAAAGTTGGCGGCACGATCGGGCATGTTGCGCACGCCGAACCCGACGGTGACGACATCAAAGCTCGCATCAGGCATAGGCAACGCCTGTGCGTCCACCACCTCGAACTCGATCTTCGTGGAACCCTCGTAGGCAGCGACCTTGGCCCTGGCCACCTCGAGCATCTCGGGCACGAGGTCGGTACACAGGATGCGCGCCGGACCACCCTGCTCGGCGAACGCGAGCGTGAGGTCGCCGGTGCCGGCCGCCAGATCGAGTACTTCCGAAGAGCGCTTCAACCGAGAGAGCCGCACAGTCGCCTTCCGCCACAGGCGATCGAGTCCCATGCTCGAGTACTTGTTGAAACGATCGTACTCCGGGGCGATCGTCGAGAATATCTGCTTGGTGCGCTCCTCGCTCGGACGCCCGGCGTCAGACATGTGTCGTTCGCGTACCATCTCAGCCCTGCTTCATGTAACGGGTGTCGCGCTGACGCAGCGCAGGCACGAGCGTCTCGGCGATGACCCTGAAGAACAGACCAGCGTTATTGAAGATATGTCCTGCGTTCATCCTGGCCGGCCAGTTGAGCTCGGACTTCTCGCATACCGTGCTCTCGTTCAGCACCGCGATCTCTTCTTTGAACGCATCGAGTAGCTGCCCGCGCTCAGGCTCTTCATGACCCATGATGTCGTCGATGCGTGCCATGGCGATCTGTGCCTCAAGGATACGGCGTTCGGTGGCCATCGCGGTCTTCTCATCGATTGCGCCGACCTTCGCCTTCACGCGATTGATGCCGACGGCCGCTTCGTAGGTAGCATCTACCATCTCATCAAGCGTCATGCTGTCGGGGATGTAGTTGAGGATGTGCTTCCACGACGGCTGAAGGAGGAGCTGGCGATGCTCTTCGAGGGTATGGGCTCGCAGCGTGTAGCCGAACTCATCGGGGTTCTCGAAGATACGTGAGCCCGGATCGAGGAAGGGGGCCATCGGACTGATGAACGGCAGCAGCCTGGGATTGTCGTCGATGCGCGCGTAGAGCTCCTCGACGGCGGCAGCCGTGCCGAGCACCGACTCGGCCGTCTGCGTAGGGATACCGGTCATGAAGTACAGATCGAAGCGCTGGCAATTATGCGCGAACGCGTGCTCGACCGACTGGCAGAGCGCCTCCCATGTGTACGGTTTGCCGAAGGCAGCGCGCACATCGTCGTCGTGGCTCTCGGCGGAGACCTCCACCGAATAATCGTTGAGGTTCTCATCGAGGAGCGCATAGAACTCCTCGCTCGGCGGCGTAAAGAACTCGAAGCCGATCGGATTCTTGAAGTCGATCTTCCGGAGGCCCGTGAGGAACTGCCTCACGTAGTCGTCGCCTGCCTGACGAAAATCGTTTAGAACGAAGACGGGCCCCGGGATGTGCTTGGCGATGTGCGCTATATCACGCACCAGGAGGTCGGGATCGCGGAATGCCACACGATCGCGACCGAAGTGCTCGCGGAACGCCGTGGCCGAGCCACCGCAGGTAGCACAGTTGCGCGTACAGCCACGACACGTGAGTGAGGCCGAGACAGGATAGCTGAGCCACCCCTTGAACGGCAGCGATGAAGACATATCAGCCGAGCGGATGACCGAGCGCATCGAGAAGCTATAGTCGAGCTTCACGTGATTGAACTCCGGTGGCACACAGGTGAACGGGTTCACCACAACGGCACCGGATGCATCCTTGTACGTGAGGTTGGGGATGTCTGCGACGCTCCCCCTCCGCTTGAGAGCGTACACGAGCTGTGCGAAGGGGTCCTCGGTGGAGTCACCGCGGAGCACATAGTCCACGCAGTCGTAGCCCATCAGCTCTTCGTGATAGTACGTCGCGCTCAGGCCACCGAAGATCACCGGCGTATCGGGATGGTACTTCTTGCAGATACGCGCGATCTCGATAGAGCCGTGCGCATGTGGTAGCCAGTGCAGATCGATCCCGAAGGCAACAGGGTCCATCGAGGCGATCGCTTTCTCCACATCGAACTTCGGCTTCGTGAGCATAAGCAACGCCAGGTTGCTCACCTTCACATGTAGCCCATGGCGCTCGAGATACTCACCGATCGTAGTGAACCCCAGTGGATACATCTCGAAGATCGGGCTCGACGGTACGAGGTCGGAGACCGGCCCGTACATGATGGCTATCTCGCGAAAATCGTACACACTCGGCGCATGGAGCAGGATCAGATCCGGTTTCGACATCGAATACGAGCCTCCTTGGGCCACTTGACAGGCAGCTCGCTGCCTGGGAAAGACAACGGCGAAGTATATCATAGCGAGGTATCACTCCCGGGGTAGACGACGGACCCGGAGTGGCGCTACCCGGCGATCCTACCGACTTCCAACGACAGAGGCCTCGACGCTGTCGACGAGCCAGCCACCCGGGTCCTTGACGAGCGTGTACGTCGTCTCGTAACTCTCGCTCGTGGGCTCTGACACATATTCGAGCGTATCGACGGCGAAGTAACGATACTCCCACTCCTCGTATGCGGCGATCACGGCAGACGTCGACTCTTCCGAGATCGGCGTGAACTCGATGGACCCGAGGGACTGCTCCAGACCCTTGCCGTTCATCCAGTTGCGCTGGATGAACCCCTCCACACGCAAAGCTTCGCCGGAGGTCATCGTGGCCACGGGGATCTCCGGGTCGATCACGCGATACGAGAAGCTCATCCAGTCCAGATACGAGCGTACCGCCGACTCGGGTGTGGTGAGATCCCATGGGGCCGGTTCGACCGGATCCGCCGCGATGTCCACACCGGGTGTACCGACAGGTTCCGGAACCGCTGGCGTACACGCGCCGACGACGAACACGAGAGTGCCGAGTACGACGCCGAGCACAGCCATCCGGATCGCCGCGGCGATCCCGGTATCGCGTACGGCAGACACCGGCTATCTCGCTCCGACCGTGCCTGCGGGAATCTGGCAACGACACGCGAGGCTCTTGAGATCACACGGCATCCTCAACTGCGTGACATTCATCCCCTCCGGCTTGCGTAGGCGGATGATGGGCGTGAGCAACAACACCCCGTTCACGCCGGCGTGGAAAAGCAGGTCGACTGTGATCTGCACCCACCCCGGTGAGCACGCGATGAGTGCGACGTTCGCACCAAGCGACTGGTCAAGACGTGGGATATCCGTGAGGTGACGAACCGCGATGCCACCGATGTCGATGCCAGCATCTTCCGGAAGCTCGGAGAAGTACGCTGCCGGCTTGACGCCGAACTGCTCGGACGGGAACACCACCTGCAGTGCCTCGAGCATCTTGGCGGTGCCGACCTTGATGACGGGATACTCCTCGGATAGTCCGAGAAAGCGCGTGAACTCCGTGTAGAGCACCACCGGATCGTACCCGGCGCCCGGCCGACCGATGTCACCCACGAACGAGATATCCCGCCGGACGGTCTCCTCTTTGATGCTGAGTTCCTCTGCGACTTGGCGAGACGTGATGCGCCCTGGAGCACCCACCCGCAGAAGCTCCCCCAGATAACAGTGGTAGAGCGATAACCGATACAGCGTCGCATCAGGAGCCACTCGTGGATCAGACATCCCCATGTCCCCCGTCCGATAAAGCTGATGATTCATCATCTTAGCGTGTCTTTGGGAATTATTGAACGAACAATCACGCTACCGAGCAGAATACAGCTCTGCAAGACATCGTCCAGCCGTTATCTGTAAACGAATTCATTCCCCTTCGGGAACGATCGGCCCCGGGGTGATCGTCGTCTCGATCGCATCGGCGATGCGCCAGACTCCATCGACGAGCTCCGCACTGAAGACCGTCACCAGCGTCCACTCCGGAAACCCTTCGTCTGACTCCCACACCACTGCGATATCCGCCGTGGATGTGGACTCTGCAGTCAGGTATGGCTCCCCGTATGGAGGCACTCGCGGCGTCCCCGTGGGTACATCGCTCGCTCCAGCAAGAGCATCGGCCATCGCTATATCCTCGAAGTACGGTGCGTATGCATCCGCATCGCGCACATCATCGCGGCGAAGCTCGAGCAACTCGGTCACAGCAGTCACCGCCGGATGTGGGAGTGACTCTCCCTCACCCGCGCAGGCAGCGAGCAGCACAGAGAGAGCAAGTAGTGTGACGAGAAGAAGGACGAAGCGTCGCATCAGATCTCCCGGGGTAGCGATTAGTGGAAGTACTCGGAGTGCAGCGATGTGGTGAGGAACGATGTGAAGAACAGCGAGATCACCGCAAGGGCGAAGCCGAAGACGAGAAACAGTGCCGCCTTCCGCCCTTTCAGGCCGTAGAAGCGGCGTGCATGCAGATATATACCGTAGACGAACCACGTCACGAGCGACCATGTCTCCACCGGGTCCCAGCCCCAGAACCGACCCCACGAGTAGTATGCCCAGATGGATCCGGTGAGCATACCGATTCCCCAGAACGCGAACGTGAGCCCCGCAAAGCGGTACGACTCACGGTCGAGAGCGGCTGCGTCCGGGAGTGCCGACATACGCGCAGCAAACGCGGTGCCCCGCGAGACGTATAAGACCCCGTAGCCGAGAGAGAGCAGCGCAGCGGCAAACGCGACGAAGTAGAAACAGACGTGCATCACGAGCCAGATGCCGCGGAACGTGAGTGGCAGCATCTGTACCTCGGGACCGGTGTAAACCGAGAGCCCGAGGAGGAGGAGCACTGCAGGATAGATGAAGACCGCAAGCCCTTGGCTGCTACGCTGGCGAAACCGCAACACCTGGGCAAACACCATCGTCACCCATGCGTTGGATGAGAGCACCTCATACCGGGTGAGATACGGACCGTGACCGGCGCCGTACCAGCGAAGTCCGAGCGCCACGGTATGGATGGCAAGGCCGACGAGCGCCACGGCGTGACCCGCACGCACGAACCACGGCTTCGACATCGTGGTGCCGAACAGTACAAGGCCGGATGCGAGCGCATACGCGACCAGCGCAATCACGTGCACGTACGTCTCTATGGCAAGCGCTTGCTCCATCAGGACTCCTCATCTGCAGCGTGCTCAAGCCCGAGTATCGCATCTCGCTCGTGCAGGTACGCGCGTGGCATGCGCGCCGCATGCCACGAGTAATACACGCCGTCATCGGCAGCTTCCACCACAAGCTCACGCGGGATCCAGATATAGAGCATGAGTGAGCCAAGAGCGATGATGCCAAAACCAAGGAAGAGCGGGATAGGGCTCGGGGAGCGCTGCACGATGAAGCGCGCCCACTGAGCGGCTCCCACGAACTCGACGGTGAGACCCGCAACACTCGCCGTCTCACCGGGAGCCAGTGTAACCGGCTGCGCAGTGTCGTCCCCGGCTGGACGCAGTCCGAGGGGCTTCTCATCGCGCACAGCGTACGGATCCCAGCGGCCCTCTATCGCCACATCGCCGATCATGTATGGCATTTCGGTATATACGAGCTCTCCGGGCGCGATGAAGTAGAACTCCATACGAATACGCTGTTCTACGCCTGCCATATCGGTGATCCGCAGAAATGCCGCATCGCCGAATTGATCAGGTTGTGTATAGACGGTGTTTCCGTTGATACGAAGTGGAACATTGACGCTACTCGTACGTTCTACCCAGGTACCATCCTCGGCGAGGAACGAAAGTGACGCAGAGACCTCCTTCATGCTCCCGCCAGGCCAGGTTGAAACCTCCATGCCATCGAAGCGCCACGGCACGTCCATGCGAGGTGGTCTCTCCGGATCATCGATCGCATAGTAGG
>Ga0265295_1003371_pt1 | contig 23374 bp, 19 predicted proteins | sample Munlansysbiofilm_FD_192503 | JGI IMG/M metagenome (GOLD analysis project Ga0265295, IMG submission 192503) | Leachate microbial communities from a municipal landfill in Southern Ontario, Canada - Methane capture system biofilm | ecosystem: Engineered > Solid waste > Landfill > Unclassified ...
TGATCAAAAGGATCGTTGTGGTACCTGGATAGTGTCGCCAGCATTTCCGCGTGTGAGCCGAGAAGCGGCAACTCCAGAAACCCGCTTTCCTGCGCTGAAGCGCGAAGTTCAGACACGTTGGCGTCCAGTTTTCCGATATTCGTTTTGATGGCGATTTCCCACCAGGAGACGGTGCTCACAAAAACTTCGTTCTCGTCCGCAAGCAGCAGATCTCTCACCGGGTCAATGCGCGGTCCATTGATCAGCGCCCAGAGCAGCGCGTTGGTATCCAGCAGCAGCCTCATTTCGCTTCCCCCTCAAAGGCAGCGAGAATTTCCGCAGGCAACGGTTCGTCAAAATCATCGGGAACAATCAACCGGCCTTCCAGGAGGCCAAGGCGTTTCTTGGGCTTGGCGTTGGCGGCTGAAGAAAGTACGGCCTCCGCCCGGCCATAGCTGCCGATGAAAATGGTTTCACCATCGGCGGCACGCTTGACCAACTGTGAAAGGGTACTCTTTGCCTGGTGCATAGGCACTACTGCTGTGGACATAAAGCCCTCCTTCGTCATGTGTCGTGTAAAAAAAGACTTAGCCATGGCTTAGCCCGACGTCAATATTGAGTGCAGGCAGGGATAGGTGTGAGGCAGTCTCAGAGACACAAACGGAGAAGAAACTCAAGATTCAAGATCTGACCCCAGCCTCCTGCAAGATTCAAGATCTGACCCCCAGCCTCCTGACCCCCAGCCTCCTTGCCTGCTTAGCCGCGACACCTCGTGTTTTCGGACATGGCGCAGAGCCTCACTCTGCGTTATCCAATCTCGAAACAGGCCCTCAGGCCTGCTTTTTCCAGACGCCGTCATCGGGAAACAGATGGACACCCGTTGCAATCTCCAGGGGACTGGCGAGCCAGTTTTTGGTGGTCTCCACCCAGCGAATGAAATGTGGGGTCTTCTTGTGTTCTTCGAAGGCCTCGGCACTGGCATAGACTTCGTAAAGGTGCAGGCAGTTCTCGTCCTCGCTGTCCTGAACCACGTTGAACAACAGACACTCGCTCTCGTTCCGCACCGACCCGCGTGCGTCGTCGAGCATGGCCTCCACGAAATCCTTCCTGTATTCCGGCTTGATGTGAACATTGACCATTACAGCGAACATGTCATTCTCCTGGTTATTGAGTTGCCTTGTGCGCAATGCACGACTCGGGATCGAATGCATTGAGCTACAGGAAAAGAGATGGAGAGCGCAAGCAAGGATGACAATCCGGCGTCGGGCTCCAAATCTACACTCAGACAACACTAATGTCGTTTACTACAAATATGTAACCATCTACGACGCAAGCTGTCCGGAAAGGAGCGGAAATCATCGCAGCTCCCGGTCACGCTTTTCCGCGCTACCGTGACCGGCTTGAGCTCAACGGACCGGAAAGCTAAGGGATCTTGAAAGTCGCGATGAGCGACGCCCGGAACACCTTGCTGCGGCCCGGTTGTTGCTTGAGAGCCTCTAGCCGACCACGGCGGACCGCCGCCCAAACCTCGCCAACGGAAAATTGCGAATGGACATGACCTTTCTCTTCCCGGTGCAGCTCAGCCTGCGCGTGGCCGCCCTGGCCACCCTGACCTCCCTGGTTTTCGGGGTGGTTTTGGGCTGGGTATTCCACCGCTACCGCTTCCCTGGAAAGGAACTGCTCGATTCCATCCTGAGCCTGCCCATGGTGCTGCCGCCGACGGTGCTCGGTTATTATCTGATCGTGCTGCTCGGACGGAACGGCTTTCTGGGCCGCTGGCTGCAAGAGACCTTCGGCGTGACGCTCATCTTCACCTGGCAGGGGGCGGTCATCGCCGCCGCCGTGGTTTCCTTTCCGCTCATCTTCAAATCCGCCCGCGCCGCCCTGGACGGCGTAGAACGCAAATACGAAGACGCGGCCCGGACCCTCGGCTATCCCGAGTGGCGGGTGTTCCTGCGCGTCTGCCTGCCGCTGGCCGGACGCGGCATCCTGGCCGGGACCATGCTGGCCTTCGCCCGCGCCATGGGCGAGTTCGGGGCCACGCTCATGATCGCGGGCAACCTGCCGGGCCGCACCCAGACCCTATCCCTGGCCGTGTACAGCGCGACCCAGGCCGGGCAGGACAGCCTGGCCGCGCAGCTGGTGCTGGTCATCTCCGTGCTGTGCACGCTCATTCTCTGGGTTTCAGGGCGGCTTTTGACCCCCAGATGGCAGGCCTGAGACATGTTCGTCATCGGCAAGACATCCCCGCACAAGGCGCCGCCGGCCGCCGCAAAACATGATGAGGCCGCGACCGTCGCGTGCGAAATATCCTTGCGGGTCCGAGGCTGCTGTTCGCAATTCGATCTTCATGCCGGTTTCACGACCCAATCCAGACGAATCGCCCTCTTCGGCCCCTCGGGCTCCGGCAAGAGCCTGACCCTCATGGCCCTGGCCGGGTTGCTCAGGCCCGATCATGGAACCATCATCCTTAGGGGCCGCACCCTTTTCGACTCAAGCCGAAAAGTGAACGTTCCGGCCCGCAAGCGCAACATCGGCATGCTCTTCCAAGACTACGCCCTCTTTCCGCACCTGACCGTACGCGAAAACGTCGCCTTTGGCCTCAAACCCGTCTTCGGCCTACTCAAAGCGGCGCACCGCGAACGCGTCGATGAACTGCTGGAACTGTGCGGCCTGAGCGGCTTCGCCGGCCAGCGTCCCGGCCAGATCTCCGGCGGCCAGCGCCAGCGCACGGCCCTGGCACGCGCCCTGGCCCCAAATCCGGACCTGCTCCTCCTGGACGAACCCTTCACCGCCCTGGACCAACCCCTGCGCGAACGCATGCGCGCCGAACTCTTCGACATCCTGGAGCGCTTCGACATGCCCATGGTCATGGTCAGCCACGACCTCGACGACGTGGACCACTTCGCCCAGACCCTGGTCGCCTTCGGGCAAGGCCGGGTGCTGAACGTCATCGACTACGAGACGCGGCGCAAAACCGAGAGCGCCCGCGCCATCCTCGATCCCCTCTTCCTGGCCGCTCAGAAACGGGACTGATCCAACGACAGTCACGCTCGCGCCCGCAACCGTGACCGCTTTGCCAATCATGCCTTTTCAAGCATAGTTTGAGTTTCCATCGCCCGTTCATGACCCGTGTAACGCCGGACCGAAAAGAAGTGGAAACCATGGGACTTTGCGCTCACCTTCATAAACGCCTGCCGAATTTCGACCTGCGCCTGGATCTTTCCTGCGAGGGGGGCAGCCTGACGGCCATCGTCGGCCCCTCCGGCGCGGGCAAGAGTACGCTCATCCGTCTCATTGCCGGGCTGGAAAGGCCCGACTGGGGCCGCATCACCTTGAACGGCGCGACCCTCTTCGACCAGGCGGCCGGAACCGATGTCCCGACCAGAGACAGACGGATCGGCATGGTCTTTCAGGATTATCCCCTCTTCTCGCACCTCAGCGTGGCCAAAAACGTGGCCTTTTCCTGTCCGGATGCGGCCAAGGTGGACGCCCTGCTCACCCGCTTCGGCATCCGGCACCTGGCGAGCCGCAAGCCCGACGCCATCTCCGGTGGCGAGCGCCAGCGCGCGGCCATGTGCCAAGCCCTGGCCCGCGACCCGGACATTCTGCTCCTCGACGAGCCCTTCTCGGCCCTGGACGCGCCCACCCGCGCCGACCTTCGCCGCGAACTGCGGCATCAGACCCGGAGCCTGGGCATCCCGGTGCTGCTTGTCACCCACGACCTGCACGAAGCCGCCGAGCTCGGGGACGCCGTCTTCCCCATGACCGACGGCCGGCACGCGCCCCAGTGGCTGGACGGGGCCGTTTCCGGCCTCAGGTTCACCACAGCGAACCTTTCACCCCGCATCTGCGCCTAAGGATTCTTCATGAAAAAAATGCTCCTCTCCCTGCTTCTTGTTGTCCTGTCCATGCCCGCCCTGGCCGGTGAAACGCTGCTCATCGCGTCCGGAGCCGGGTACAAGACCGTCGTCGAAGCCCTGGCCGCAGCCTATTCGAAGCACTCCGGAACAACTGTGGAGCGCATCTACGGAAACATGGGACAGGTCATCGGCCAGGCCCAGACCAGCGGCAAGGTCGATCTGCTGGTCGGCGAGGAGAGCTTCTTGCGCGCCTCCGCGCTGCCCTTGGCCGAGGCCGCATCGCTGGGAAAAGGACGGCTGGTCATGGCCTGGCCCAAGGGGAAATCCGAACCCGCCGACCTGAAGGACAGCACAATCGGCCGCATCGCCATTCCGGACGCCACGCGCGCCATCTACGGCAAGGCCGCCATGGAATACTTGAACAACAGCGGACAGCATGAAGCGTTGAAGGCCAAGCTTGTCGTCGTGGGCACCGTGCCGCAGGTCTTCACCTATCTCTCCACGGGAGAGGTGGACGCCGGATTCCTGAACCTGACCCAGGCCATGGCGGTCAAGGAGCAGCTCGGCGGATATGTCGAAATGGATGAAAAGCTCTACAAACCCATCGCCATCGCCTGCATACGCCTGCAAACATCCCCCAACGCCGCCGCGGCCGAAAATTTCGCCCGCTTTCTGCAGACGGAAGAGGCCCGCGCCATCATTGCGGCTCACGGCCTGTAGGCATGGTTTTGCTGGAAGTGCTGACGGACCCCCGGACCCTCGGCCCGCTTCTGCTGACGCTGCGCGTCCTGGCCCTGGCGGGTTGCATCCTGCTTCCGGGCGGGGTGCTGCTCGCCTATTTTTTGAGCGGAAAATCCTCGGCCTTGCGCGTCGTCGTGGATTTCATCGTGTCCATCCCCTTGGTCTTTCCGCCCATCGCCACGGGCTTCATCCTGCTCATGCTCTTCGGCCGCAACGGATTCATGGGCCGCGCGCTGCCGGAAGTCGTCTTCGCCTTTCCCGGCCTGGTCCTGGCCTCGGTCATTTCGGGCCTGCCGCTCCTGGTCAAGCCCGTGGAGGCGGCCCTGCGCAACCAGGGCACGCGGCTCTCGGAGGTCGCGGCGGTGCTCGGCAAGACGCCCTGGCAAACCTTCGTGCTGGTCCTTCTGCCGGCCATCCGGCGCCCCGTGCTTGCCGGATGGCTGCTCGCATTGAGCCGGTCCATGGGCGAGGTCGGCATCACGCTGATGCTCGGCGGCAACATCCTCGGCAAGACCAACACCTTGTCCCTGGAAATCTACAATTGCGTCTTTACCGGCGAAATCGATCGGGCCATTGTGCTGTGCGGCATCATCGGAACCCTTTCCTGTGGCATGCTCTTCACCCTGAAACGCATGTCCGCAATCTGAACACTTCGGAGAACACCAATGACAATCCTGGAACAGGTCCGCGCGCGGGCCATCACACTTTGGGAAGAAGCCGGGCTCATGGAGCAATGCGTCGAGGTCACGGCCGCGCCCCTGACCGTGGAACAGGCCATCGGCACGCCCGAAGGGCAGGATTTTCCCATCCAGAAAGGCAAGGAAAAACTGATGGAAGCCCGATTCAACGGCGCCAAGGGCCAGGCCTTCACCGACACCTACGGCAATTATCGCGGACGTCTGGCCGACATCGCCCTCCTCGACCTTGCGGAGCCCATGAGCCAGGCGATCTTCGTGGCCACCCTGAACGCGGTCATGCGTAGCCTGGACCGGACGGACCGCACGATCCACTGCAAGGACGCGGGCCCGGCAGAATGTTCAAAGCTCATCGCCGAACACATCCGTGGCGCGCACGGGCAACCGAAAATCGGCATGGTCGGCTACCAGCCGGCCCTGATCAAGGCCTTGAGCGATCAGTTCGAAATGCGCGTGCTCGACCTGGATCCGGACAACATCGGGCAGGTCAAACACGGGGCGCTGATCGAAGGCGGATGGGCCACAGACGAGGTTCTGCGCTGGGCCGATCTGCTGCTGGTCACGGGCACGACCCTGGCCAACGGCAGCATCGACATGTTCGTGAACGCAAAGCCGGTCATCTTTTACGGAACGACCATCGCAGGCGCGGCAAGCATCATGGGATGGGACAGATTCTGCCCGCAAAGCATGTAGTGTTTTTTCATAACGATAACCATGCGAGCTTACACACTCACTCTTTTACCACACTTCGTGACACAGTAGACATATTCAAAAAACAAAGCGCATGTGTACTCTCAATAATATACAAGGAGATTCACATGCGCACTTATGTTTTTACGATGCTTTTTTGCCTTCTTTGCTTCTCGACAGGTGCCAGCGCACAAAACGCGACGCAACCCAAGCCTCTGGCCCCAGTGACCATGCAGGACGGCAATGTGTTCGAGCCCATGAAATTTGCGCTGATCACTGGATACACCACCTTTGATCAAAACCAGATTTACACCGGATCTTCCAAGGATGATCCGGGGTTTGGAAAAAGGCGGCGCACGACCCATGCAGGGTCGTTGACCTTCCGCGCCGGACTTTTCGAAGGCTTTGAAGCCCTGCTCACGGCGACGGCCTTCAACAAGGAGCTGGAGCGCAAGAACGCCAAAGGGATGACCGACACAAGCGAGGTCGAGGGGCTGGGCGACCTGCAGATCATGGGACGCTGGCAGGCCCTGTCGCAAAAGAAAGGCGCTCCGCTCTCGCTGGCCCTGGGCCTTGGTCTGGAAATCCCCACCGCCGACAGCGACAACCGCAATTCCTTCGGCACCCAGCCGTACATGGGACCGTTCCTGCAGCTCGGCACCGGCTCGTGGAACCCCAAGGCGACCCTGTCGGCGACGCGGGTCTTCGGCCGCTCCCGCCTGGATGGCCAGCTCATGTACACGATCAATACCGAGGGCGAGCACCACATGGAAAAAGGCGACCTGTTCCAGTACAACCTGGGCTACGGCTTTGCCGTGAACAAATATCTCACCGCCGGCCTGGCCATGAACGGCGTGCATCAGGAAAAGAACACGCAGGAGCTCTCTCCCGGCGTGGTCGGCAAAGACCCCAACTCGGGCGCGGACATGCTTTTTCTGAGTCCGGAACTGAGCTACAGGATTGAACCCTGGAACACTGTCGTTGGTCTGGCCGTTCCACTCTTGGTGTATGCGGACATGGACGGAACACAGCCCGTGGAAGACTATCGGTTTGTCGCCAAACTGGCGGTTCAATTCTGACCCCGAAAAAAACGAGCCCGACGCGATGACGCGCCGGGCTCCGGTCAGCACGAATGCGCAGACCCCTATTCCAGCGTCAAGATGACGGAAAAAGCCTTGACCATGGCGCAGATGTCGTCGCCGACCTTCAGATCCAGGTTGTTCACGGACTCGTCGGTGATGAGCGAGGTGATCTTGGTGCCGTCGGCCAGGTCCACCACCACCTCGGCCGCGATCTGTCCCGTGTTGACGGCCGAGATCCTGCCGCAGAACTTGTTGCGGGCGCTGGTCTTGAACGAACTCTCGTCCTTGACCAGCACCACCCACGGTGCCTTGACCGTGGCGATGACCGTCATGCCCATGGCCAGCCCCAGGTTCTCGAAACTCTCCTTGGTGATGACGGATACGACCTTGAGGCCCGAGACCGTGGTCACTTCCACCTCGCTCAGGATGTTCCCGTCGCGGATGGCGCTGATCTGGCCGACGAACATGTTGCGGGCGGATGTCTTCATTTTGCGTTCCTCGAAGATGTAATGATTCATGATGCGCCGGGTGTCGGCATCGGAAAAACTGACGTACTGCGAGGACGGCCCCTGGTGCCCGAGCATGGCGTCCACCACGACCAGCGGCACTCCGCCGCGCAGCAGCTCCACGGCGCGGGAATGCCGGAGCACGCGGGGGTTCAGAAGTTCGCGGGGGATATCCGTGCCCTTGCCGCGCTCCGAGAACTTGCGCCGCACATAGCCCTGGTCCAGCCGAAAGACCTGTCCGCGCAGCTCCACGCTCATGGGATGCTCGAAAAAGAGGGCCAGCGCATCCACGACCTCGGCAGGCAAGGGAATCTCGCGGGACGCGTCGCCCCTGACCATGACCACGCCCCGGGCGAGGTCGAAGTCGGCGCAATCGTCGAGGTCAAGGATCTCGCCAAGGCGCATGCCCGTGTAACGCAACAGGAGAAAGAGGAGCCAGATGCGCGTGCGCGCCTGACGGGTCCGCGCATCGCGGGCCGCATGCAGCCAGTCGCGAAAGGAGCGCGTCAGGGCGTCGAGCTGACCGGGGTCGAGATATTTGACCGTCTCCGGCACCTGAAAAATCCGGGCCGCCTTGGGTGCGCGTTTCGGCCCGGCAACCGGATCATCCAGCCCGCGACGCCTGATCTCCTCCTGCGCCAGACAGGCCAGTTGCATCAATGTATTCGGATCAAGCTGGTCCAATTTGTGCATCATTTCTCCAGACAACAGCGTTTTCATGACCATGCAACAGTACCCGGCAAGCGATGCACGACATGCGGCGCCTCAAGCAATACAGTCACGCTTTATCATGCTTGCGTGACCATATTGCCAAACTGGAGCGCTTCAGGCCAGGAAAAAGGCAATCAAAAAAAAGGAGACCCCTATGAATTGTAAATCGTTGCATACAATTTTGTCGCTTTGCATCGTGCTCATGTCCACGCCGGCCATGGCCAAGGACCTCCTTGTCTCGGCGGCGGCCAGCCTGACCAACGCCTTCACGGAAATGAAGGAACCCTTCGAGAAGGCCCATCCCGGCACCAACATCGTCTTCAATTTCGCCGCTTCCGGGCCGCTCCTGCAGCAGATGCAGCAAGGAGCGCCCGTGGATGTCTTCGCCTCGGCCGACCAGCAGACCATGGACAAGGCTGGACCGCTCGTGGATTCGGCCACCCGCGTCAACTTCGCCGGCAATGCCCTGGTGCTGATCGTCCCTGCGGACAGCAAACGCACAGTGAGCGCCCCCGAGGAGCTCAAAAACGAAGCGTACACGCTCGTCGCCATCGGCAACCCCGAGTCCGTGCCCGTTGGACGCTACACCAAGGGAGCTCTTGAAGCAGCGGGATTGTACGAGGCCCTGACGCCGAAATTCGTCATGGCCGAAAGCGTGCGCCAGGCCCTGGACTACGTGGCCCGAGGCGAAGTGCAGGCCGGATTCGTCTACGCCACGGACGCGGCCCTGCGCGCCGACAAGGTCAAGGTCGCGCTCGAAGTGACCGGCCACAAAGCCATCACCTATCCCATCGCCCTGCTCGCCGCGTCGCAGAACAGGGACATGGGCCGTGCTTTCGTTGATTTCGTGAAGAGTGAGGAAGGACAGGCCATACTGAAAAAATACGGCTTCAAGAAGTCGTGAACTGTGAGGCCATGCCCGCAGTGCAAAGCTCCAACCCTATGGAAGCGGGGGGATACGGTCAGGCGTTTCCTTGAAACGCCGTGATTCTCTCCAGTTCCCGTCGCAGGTCGGCGGCATCGACAGGCTTGCTCAGATACCCATTCATTCCCAGGCTCAGAAATTTTTCCCTGTCACCGATCATTGCATGGGCCGTCAATGCAATGATCGGAATATCCTTTCTGTATCCAGGCCGCAATGACGAACGGATCACCCTTGTCGTCTCGATTCCGTCCATGACAGGCATCTGAATGTCCATGAAAATGCAGTCGACTTTTTCACACTCCGGAAGGCCAAAGATCTGAAGTCCATTCTGTGCCGTCACCACAGTGTGTCCTGACTTTTCCAACAGTTTTCTCGTGTACAGCGTGATGATCGGATCGTCCTCGACCAGCAGGATATGCAGAGGCGTGACGGACGAGGGGGCGTCCGCGCAGGCTTGGGGTTGGCTCGACAGCGGACAGGCCTCCTTGAAAGGCAGCTCCACGTGCATGTCGGTCCCTTCGCCCACGACGCTGTCCGCGAAAATCTGGCCGCCCATCAGTGTCACCAGGCGCTTGACGATGGCCAGGCCAAGCCCGGCTCCCTGAAATGCGCGGGAGGAAGCGCCGTCGACCTGCACGAAAGACCCGAAAATCTCGTCCACCCTGTTCTCCGGAATGCCGATCCCGGTGTCCGAGACGGAGAGGAGAACTCTCAGGCCGGCGTTCTTTTTCGGCGGCAGGGAAACGATTTCGACACGAACCCCTCCCTTTTCCGTGAACTTGATCGCATTGCCGACAAGGTTGAAGAGGATCTGGCGCACACGCATCTCGTCACCCACGAGTTGCGTGGGCACGGACGGATCGATGAAAAATTCCAGAAAAATCCCCTTCTCCTGACCGGCCAGGGCAAAAATCTCCATGACCGAGTCGCGCAGATCCGCCGTCAGGAACTCGTGCTCGTGAATGTCGAGCTTGCCCGCTTCGATGCGCGAAATATCGAGCAGATCCGTGAGCAGACGGGTGAACCTGTCCGACGCCTTGATGGCCAGAGAGACGTAGCGGCGCTGCTCGTCGTCGAGCCGCGTGCCCTGCAGGAGGCGCATCATGCCCATGATGCCGCTGAACGGGGTGCGCAGCTCGTGGCTCATGTTGGCCATGAATTCGCTTTTGGCCTCGTTGGCGCTCTCCGCGCTCTTCCTGGCGGCGATCAACCCCTCCTCCATGCGGATCTGCGCGGTCACGTCGTCCAGGCGGATGACCGCGCCATAAACCTCGTCGCTGATCAAGGGGCTGACCAGAATGTCCACGATCCGCCGCTCTTCGGCATGCTCATAGGCCTGTCTGGTCAGGCTCAAGGTCGTCGCCTCCTTCATGGACCGCAGCACCGTGTCGACCAGCCAGGAAAGCTGCGGGAGAGCCTGCTCCAGAGGCAGTCCGACGACCTGCTCCGGCTCAAGCCCGACCCATGACCGGGCCGTGCGGTTCCAGTGGGCCACCACGCACTCGCAGTCCACCGCGACCAGCACGGACGGGGAGGAATCGAAAATGCCCATGAAGGACGTCGTCGCCTTGCGCAAATCATGCTCGACACGGACGCGCTCCGCGATCTGCGCCTCCAGGCGGATGTTGGATTCGCGCAGGGACTCGGCCTGAAGCGTCAGATCGGTCTGACTGTCGCGCAGACGCCGGGCCATGGCCACGAAATTGCGACTCAATTCGCCGATCTCATCCCTGCGCGCCAGCGGCTCCGGCAGCCCGCGCCAATTTCCTCGGCTGATCTCCGTCGCGGCCTTGGACAGGTCCAGCACCGGGTCGAGCACCGCCCGGGCGGCGCGAACGTAAAACCACCAGCCAAGAATGGAGGCGATGACGAAAATAAGCGCGACTCTGGCCAGAAATTCGTTGCGGGTGAAACGCATCTCCTCGGCGCTGACAGTCACCGTCAGCAGCCAATCCCATTCCGGAATGAACAGGTACGGGCCGATCCGCGTCTCCTCGCCGCTGGCGCAATCAATCCGGCCCGCCCCCTTCCGCAGCAGTTCCGGCAGACACGGCAATTCAAGATTCCGCCCGCCGGGAAGGCCCGCGCGCATGACGGTCTCGCCCGTGGAGGAAACAATGCAGAGCTGGCCGAACATCTCCGACGACCGCGCCGTGAACGAGGCGAGCAGATCGGCCTTGGCCTTGTCCTCGTAGGCCCGGATTCCGAGCAGGCCGACGCCGTCGAGCACCTGCCGGGATTCGAAGATCTTTTCCCGGTACTCGTCGAGTTCCTTGTCCAGCAGGCGAAAATTGAGGGTTTCGGTCAGGTGGTCGATGGTCCACGTCGCCAGGCCTGAAATGCTCAGGGTGATGCCGGCCACCAGAATGAATCCGGTCAGATTGGCCCGAAATTTCAAGCCCATGCGTTTCTCCCGATCATTCTTCGTCCTTGCCGATGACGGTCGCCGTCTTGAGCAGGGAAACCGGCAACACAAGCCCGGCGGCGCGGGCCAGTTTCAGGTTGACGATCAGCCTGACCCGCCTGTTCTCGACCATGGGTATGTTCGCGGGACTTTCGCCGTCGAGCACCCGCAAGGCGGTGAGCGCCATCCACTCGCCCTGCTCCTCGGGTTCCTTGGCAAAGGTGAAAATCACGTACGGGGCGAGGTAGTCGTCGAAGCTGCCCGTCGGAATACGGGTGTGCTCGTGCAGAAACTTTCGGGCCTCGGCATCGTCCCAACCCGCGATCCCCCCGTTGCCGCCCATGATGAGCATGTCGGAGCGGGCCTGGACTTCGCTGAAGGCGCGAGGAAAATCCTCGAACCGGGAAACGAGAAGCCCCTGCAATTTGCCCTGGAAACTGCGGGAGTTGTAGATCTGCACGTTTTTGCGCTCGCTCTCGGAATCGGCGGCGATGTAGCCGAAACGCCCCCCCTGTCCGAACGCGCGCAGCATGGATTTGGCCTGCTCCAAAAGGTTGACCTCCACCATGCAGGTCATGTTGGGCGCCGGATAGCCATATTCGCCGGCATCCCAGTTGATCGCGCCGCCGACCACTGGAATCCCGGTTCCACGCAGGTGAGGAGCCACAAGGTATCGCTGCGCGTTGTCATCCGAGGCCATGACCACGTCGGGAGCGAACTCCCGCAATACGCTCAGGGCATCGTCGGCGGACTTTTCGGCGTGCGATCTCGAAGGGTGTCTTTTGGTGTCCATGTGCACCACGCGCAATTCCACCCCGGTTCCATCCAGAATCTTCTCGACCCCCCGCGCGATCCCGTCCGACCAGGCGAACCCTTCGTGATAGGATTCAACCCACAGAATGCGTTTTCCCTGAAAAGAGGCGGCCGCGCCCTCGCCTGGGAGCGCCAGAACGAGCATCAAGCTCATCAAGAATCGCGCAATTCGGATCATGGCACCCCACGCCGCGAGATAAAAAGTTCAATACACGCCCGGACGATAGACAACGAGCACGGGTATTGACAAGGAGATTCGGAACCACGAACCTGATCGTGAACGATTTCAAGAAGCAAAGCCCCGGGCGCCGCGTCGCGCGACGCATTCCACGCACACAACTTGGGAGTCATGATGATCCATACGTTCAAAACCGTCGGCACAATCATTCACGGGCAAGGCTCTTGCGCAGACATCGGCCTTGAGGTCGAGCGTCTCGGCGCGAGCCGTGTCCTCGTGGTGACGGGCCAGGGCACTGTCCGGCGCGGCAGCCACCTTTCGATCATGGAGTCCTTGAAACGGCACGGCCTTCTGGCGGAAATCTTCTCCGAGGTGACGAACGAGCCGACCCCGTCCGTGGTCGAGGCCTGCGCGGCCAGCGCCAGAGCGTTCAAGGCCGACCTCATCCTCGGGCTGGGCGGCGGCAGCGTCCTGGACACGGCCAAGGCAGCCTCCGTGCTGGCCGGCAACGAGGGCCCCATCGAAAGATACTTCGGAGTCGATCTCATCCCCGCTCCATGCCTGCCCACGGTTCTCGTCCCCACCACCGCAGGAACGGGCAGCGAAATGACCTCCATCAGCGTGGTGGCCGATGAGGCCTCGAACTCGAAAAAAGGCATCGTCAGCGACCATCTCTTTGCCAGGCTGGTCGTGCTCGACCCGGAACTGACCGTTTCCATGCCGCCGCGCGTGACCGCGGCGACCGGGCTCGACGCCTTTGTCCACGCCATGGAGTCCTACGTCAACAAAAGCGCCACCCCGTTCACGGATTGCGCCAATCTCCAGGCCATGACCATGATCGCGGGCAGCATCCGCAAGGCCTACGCCGACGGCGGCGACATGACGGCCAGGGAGCAGATGCTCTACGGCTCCGCCCTGGCCGGAATGGGCTTTTCCAATACCCAAAACGGGGTCATCCACGCCATCGCCATGGCCGTCCCGGCCTCCTACCACCTGCCCCACGGCCTGCTCGTCGGCGCGGCGGCACCCATGGGCATCGCCTTCAATTGCCTGGCCGCCCCCGAAAAGTACGCACGCATCGCCGAAATCCTGGGCTGCGATCCCGGTCTGAAAACCGCAGGCGAGCGGGCCGAAAGCGCCGTGGCCGGATTTAAGAGGATGCTGGCCGATCTGGGCGTCACGCCCGGCCTGGCCGCCCACGGCATACGACGCGAGGACATCCGGGGAATCGCCGAGCGCGCGGCCGGGACGCAGCGCCTGATGCGCGGCAATCCGCGCCAGGGAACGGCCGACGAGCTGGAACAACTGCTGGAGCGTTATTTCTGAACCGCCAGGGGCGGGAGAACAGGACTAGGAGGGAAGATTCCGGGGCGCTACGCCCCGGAATCATTTCTTCTGGATTTTTCGAAAAATCGTGCTGCGGTCGACCTGGAAAAGATCGGCCACTTTCTGCACGGACCCATGCACTTCCAGCGCCTGCTGCAAAAAATCACGTTCGATATCGGCCATGATGTTCTTGAGCGCGCGCCCGCCGATCAGGATGTCGTCGGCGTAGCACCGGCCATGGGTCTTGTCCTCGGTGATGTGGACCGGAAGGTCGCGCGGAGAGATGAGCCCCCCCTTGTGGGTGATGACCAGCCCATGGATCACGTTCTGAAGCTCCCGCACGTTGCCGGGCCATTGATACCGTGACAAAACGCCCAGGGCGACCTCCATGAAGGCCAGGCTTTTGCCGTACTTCCCGGAATAGTAGCGCAGAAAATGCTCCACCAGGGGGCGCACGTCATCGGGGCGTTCGCGCAGTGCGGGGATGGTGACCGTGGCCACGTTGAGGCGGTAATACAGATCGCGGCGAAAGGAGCCCGTTTCAACGCACTCGGCCAGGTTCTTGTTGGTGGCCGCGATGATCCGGACATCGACCTTGGTCGGACGGCTTCCGCCGACGCGCATGATCTCCCCGTCCTGCAGCACGCGCAAAAGGCGGGTCTGCATGGACAGGGGCAGTTCTCCTATCTCGTCCAGAAAAACCGTGCCGCCGTCGGCCAGCTCGAAATACCCGGCCTTGCCCTTGCTGGACGCGCCGGTGAAGGCCCCTGGCATATAGCCGAACATCTCCGACTCGGTCAGGGTTTCGGAGATGCCGCCGCAGTCCACCTTGAGAAAAATCTTGTCCTTGCGGGCGCTGTGCCCATGGGTGAGCCGCGCGAAAACGTCCTTGCCGACGCCCGTCTCCCCCAGCAGCAAGACCGACGCATCGGTCGGGGCGACGGTTTGCAGCATGTTCACCACACCATGCATGGCCTGGCTTTCATAGACCGGAGTGAGCGCCTTGCTGCTCTTCTGGGCGATGTAGGCCATCTGCTCGTGAAACTGGTCGATCAGATGCCGCTGCTCCTCCATCTGCTCGTTGAGGCGGGTGATCATGGTGATGTCGCGCACGAAGGTGACCACCAGGCGCAGGGTCCCGGACTCGTCGAAGACCGGAAAACCGGACAGGACCAGCTTCTTCCCGTTCTGCAGCTGCTGCACGTGCGTGGCGGGCTTGCCGGTGCGCACGATTTCGGGGTTGAGCACCTTGTCGAAGACGCCGTTCTCGACCAGGGCGCGAACCTGCTTGCCCTGCACCTGCTCCTGGGTCAGCCCGGTCAGCTGTTCATACATGCGGTTGACGCGCAGGGTGATGCCGGAAACGTCGGATACGAACACGCCATCGGGCAGCGCATCGAGGATGCATTCGAAGTGCTTTGAAAGAAAATCCATGGAACGGCTTGTCATGTAAAAAATCTCTCATGGCTTAAAAAAAAAGGCAACCTTGCAAGCTGCCTTTTTGTGCAACGCCAGTTAACACTATTTTACAAGTACACCAAAGCAGCCATTGATCTGATGCATTGTCACCGCACTGAACGAATGCGTATTCATAAAAACATGAAGCAGCTCTATTTTACAATCTCGACCCTGTCCCCAAGCACATTTTTTGCGACTTCAAGCAGGCTGGTCATGATGGATTTGTCCAGCGTCACGTCATCCATGGGCGGCACACGGTCCAGAAAGAGATATTTCTGCGTCCCCAGGCGATGGTAGGGAAGCATTTCATAGCGCACGTTCGGAAACGGCTTTATGAATTCCGCGATGGCCTTGATCGCTTCTTCCGAGTCGTTGAAGCCGGGGATGATCGGGGTGCGGGCCAGAATCGGCTTATCCGGGTCCAGCGCGGCCAGCTTGCGGAAATTTTCCAGAATGGTCTCGTTGGAACACCCGGTCTGCTCCTCGTGCACGCCGCTGTCCATGTGCTTGATGTCGTACAGCACGTAATTCAGATACGGCGCGGCCGCTTCCAGCGTTTTCCACGGCACCATGCCGCAGGTCTCCACCGCCGTCTTGATCCTGCGCCGCCGGGCGTCGCGCAGGAGGGCCAGCGCGAATTCGCCCTGCAAAAGCGGCTCGCCGCCGGAGAGGGTCAGGCCGCCGCTGGAGCGGGTGTAAAAGGCCGCGTCCTGCTCGACCACCTTCAGCACGTCATCGACGCTGCGTTCCTGGCCGTAGACGATCAAACCCTGAGACGGGCACGCCTCGGCGCAGTTCATGGGGCAACCGGAGCACAGCGACCTGTCGATGCGCAGGGAGTCGTCAGCCTCGCGGATGATCGCCCCGCGCAGGCAGGCTTGCAGGCAGCGCGTGCACTTGGCGAAGGTCAGGCAACGGCCGGAGTTGAAAGCCAGTTCCGGCTCGCGGCGCTGGGACTCGGGATTGCTGCACCACCTGCAGGACAAGGGACAGCCCTTCAAAAACACGATGGTCCGAATCCCCGGGCCGTCATGGACCGAATATTTCTGGATGTTGAACACCAGACCTTTCTTTTTTTTGTCTTCAAGCGCGCTCATGAGACTCCTCGATGTTTTGACGCAAATTGGGAGAATGAAGATCCCGAGGCTGATTTCGCGGTTGGTAAAGTGGAAACGGGGTGTGGCGGTTGTCCCGGACAGGGATCGCCGACTGTCTGACTGAGCCAGGCATCGTTTGTTGAATCGTCGCTGGACGCTTGAAAATCGGTGCATATCCGTCAGGGGCGGCGATTCAACTCTACGAGGCCGGCGAAGGAGTTTCGGCGGTCCCTGTCCGGGACAACCGCCACACCCCACCAACTTCTCATTTCCGCTGCAAAAAGCCAGGGGGGCCAAAGCCCCCCTGATCCTTAGAGAGCGCCATGCTCCGTACGGGCGATGAGGTCGTCCTGGAGGTCCGGGGACAGGTCCACGAAGTAGGCGCTGTACCCGGCGATGCGCACGATGAGGTTGCGGTACTTCTGCGGGTCCTTCTTGGCCGCGATGAGGGTGTCGCGGTTGATGACGTTGAACTGCACGTGCCAGATCTTCAGGTCGCAGAAGGTGCGGATGAAGGACACCAGCTTTTCCGTGCCCTGCTCGCCCTCGATGCACTTGGGCGTGAACTTGATGTTGAGCATGCGGGCCGCGCGGTCGCGCATGCCGTAGTTCTTGGTGTTGTAGTTGGACAGCAGGATGGCCGTGGGGCCGTTCACATCCGCGCCGTGGGAGGCCGAGGAACCGTCGGACAGCGGGGTGAACTGCTTGCGTCCGTTGGGGGTGGCGCTGACGACCTTGCCGAAGGGCACATGGGAGGTGAACGGCACGTAGCGCACGTCGTTGTGCATGCCCAGTTCCTTGCTGTACTTGCCGCCGTATTCCACGGAAATCCTGTCGATCTCGCGGCCGATGCTGTCGGCGTAGGGGTCGTTGTTGCCGTAGCAGGGAGCGGAGCGCAGCAGCGCCTCCACATCCTCGAAACCTTCGAAGTTGGCGTCCACGGCGTCGATGATCTGCCGCATGGTCAGCTTCTTGTCCTCAAAGACCAGCTTCTTGATGGCCGCCAGGGAGTCGACCACGGTGCCCAGGCCCATGTACTCGAAGTAGCCGAGGTTGATGCCCTCGGGGATCTGCTCCTGATGCAGGTCGATGCAGTGCTTCATGCACAGGTCGTGCACGGCGGAACCCATGGGCTGGGCGAAGCAGGTCGCGCGGATCTTGTTGATGGTGTACTGCTGCACGAAGGCGGCGCGCAGGAACAGGAGGTGCTGCTGCACGTAGGCGTCCCAGAACTCGTCCCAGGTGGAGAACGCGGTCGGATCGCCGGTCTTCACGCCCAGGTCGATGTCGCCGTACTTCTTCATGCGGCCGTTGCGCAGCACCATTTCCACGGCGGCGGCGAAGTTGATGTACGCGCCGCCGGAGGTGTAGGTGTCGCGGTTGGGCATGCGCGCCTCGGTGCAGCCGGAGACGGCGTAGTCATAGGCTTCGGCGAAGGTCGCGCCCTTGGAGACATAGAGGGGCACGATCTCCTCGTCGTTGATCAGCTTGGGGAAGCCCGAGCCGTCCTTGATGGTCTCGGCCACGTCCCACAGATAGCTCTCGGGCGAGCGGCTGTGAATGCGGGCCGCCAGGTCCGGGTAGTGCAACGGGAACTCGCGCTTGGACTTCAGGATCAGGTGGGTCAGGTCGTTGGTGGCGTCGCGTCCGTCCGGAGTCTGGCCGCCGACCGTCACCGCCTCCCAGTGCGCGTAGCCTTCGTTGAAGGCCCCGCCCGTGGGGGAGATGTACATGTCGATGAATTCGGCCATGCCGACCCACATGCATTCCAAAAGCTCCATGGCCTTGTCTTCGGTCAGCGTGCCGGCCTCGATGTCGGTTTCGTAGTAGGGGAAGAAATACTGGTCCATGCGGCCATTGGAGATGGTCGTGCCGGTCTTCTGCTCGATGCGCGAGAACATCTGCATGAACCACTGGCTCTGGCAGGCTTCCCAGAAGTCGCGGGCAGGCTCGCCGGGCACGCGCTCGGCGTTCTCGGCCATGCGGATGAGCTCCGCCTTGCGCTCGGGATTGGTTTCCTTTTCCGCGACTTCACGCGCCAGCACGGCGTGACGCTTGGCCCAGAGCACGATGGCGTCGCAGACGATGACCACGGCTTCGAGGAAGGGCTTCTTCTCGCAGTTGTCCTTGGGGCTGAGCGGATCGAGATCGGCCAGCTTTTCCAGGGCTTCGCGCTTGATGTCGTTGAAGCCGCGCTTCAAGACCTTTTCGTAGTCATGGACCCACTGGATGGAAGAACGGAAGGACGCGGTCTCGTTGACGATGAAGCGCGACATCAGGCCCGCCGGGTCGTCGTAGGTCAACTTGTGCACTTCCTCGGGCAGGGCGGCGTTGAGCTTTTCGTGAAAGGTCTTGCCCTTCCAGAAGGGAGCGATCTCCTCCACCACGATCTTGGCGTCCTCGGGAGTGATGGTCGCCGGAGAAGTCGGACGGTTGGGCAGCTCCTTGACCGCGATGTCCAGGAAATCGCCGTCGAGTTCGGGATAGAGAATGCCGTAACGGCCGTCACAACCGGCGCGGCCCAGCAGGAGCTGATCTTCCTGGACATAGACGGTCATGTTTTCGGCGATATGCTTCATGGCCTTGGCCCAACGCAGAACCAGAGGCTGGCCTTCCGTCTTTTGCATGGACTGCGTGAAATAGAGGGCGCGTTCGATGTCGATGCGCGGCTTCTGTCCATCAAATCTTTCCAGAAGCTTGAAAACGCGGCTATGCGTTTTTCTGAACTTGTCTTCCTTTCCTTCAATCTGATTGTACAGACGTTCTTCCTGAGGCGACATGCAGCCACATGTAAAACGAGTCATTTTTTTTGCTCCTGGTCTAAGTTTGCGTATGAAATTCTGAAAAACTGATATTCGATTTTTTCTCTTCCAGATATCTGCATCGAGACATATACATCTGGAAAAACAATCTGCTTCACTTCAACACAACCAATCGTCCTTGAGCATTCTCTGTGCCAATTCTCATAACCATTCAAAAATACAGGCTATCCATTGTTTGCACAAAAATGAACCTCTTTGGGAAATTCGGAACAAAGCCAAGCGGTCGCAAAAATGCAACAAAAGCGAAAAATCCTGCCTTTTTCAGACGAAAAAGGTTGCAAATTTGCAACCGAGCACGCAAAATCAGCATTCGTAGCAGTCGCAACACTCCCGTTGATCGTGTATGACAGCAACGTGCGACGCGGTTATGTGATTTAATTCCCAAATGCGGCAAGCTTGTTAAGAACACCTCCCGATAGTTGCAAATCTGCATCAAACATCTCGCTTCCACGCCGCGTTCTTGCACTGCAAAATCATAACTCTCTGAATTTAAACGATTTTTAATCAATCCGGACTGTTTCACTTTTATTTCAAAATGGCATGCATTCTGCTCAAGGGTCTTTAATACCCGTGACCAGAGGGCGTCAGCCGGAAACATTGCCAGGCAATGCTGGTCAAAACTCAACTTTTTTGGAGGAATAGATGAAGAAGATCGTTTTAGCCGCTTTGGGCTTGATGGCCGCGATAGGCTTGACCGGATCCATCGACACGGCAAACGCCGGCAAGCCCCTGACCCTGCGCCTCGGCCACCCCATGGCTCCGGGCAACAATGTCACCGTGGGCTACGAGAAATTCAAGGAACTGGTGGAAGCCAAAAGCGACAGGAAGATCCGCATCCAGATCTTCGGCAACGCGCAGCTCGGCAGCGACCGCGTGACCACCGAAGCGGCCCAGGCCGGCACGCTAGACATGTCCTCAAGCTCCTCGCCCAACATGGCCAGCTTCCACAAGGCCTACATGGCCATCGACCTGCCCTACATCACCTCGCCGAAATATCAGGACAATCTGTATAAGGCCCTGGACGAGGGCGAACTGGGCCGTGAATTGGAAAAGATCTCCAACGAGATCGGCCTGACCACGCTCATGTTCAGCCAGTACGGCTACAGAAACTTCGTCAGCACCAAGAAGCCCATCCGCACCGTGGCCGATCTGGCCAACCTCAAGGTCCGCACCACGGACTCCCCCGTCGAGGTCGCGGTGGCCACGGCCCTTGGGATGAACCCGGCTCCGGTGGCCTGGGGCGAGACCTACACCGCCCTGCAGCAGGGCACCGTCGATGCCGAAGGCAACACCTTCTCGCTCTTGAACGATGCCAAGCACACCGAAGTGCTCAAGTACGCCATGGACTCCAACCACAACTACAGCATGCATCTCTTGCTCATGAACAAGAAGAAGTGGGACAGCCTCACTCCGGAGCAGCAGCAGATCCTGAGCGAATCCGCCCGTGAAGCCCTGCAGTGGCAGCGCGAGGAGACGGTTCGTCTCGAAGCCAAGGCGTGGGAGGCTTTCAAGGAAAAGGGAATCGAAATCACCATTCTTGACGATGCGGAACGCGCCAAGCTCAAGGAACTCACCGCCCCCGTGCGTGACCAGTTCGCCGCGCAGATTCCCGCCAACCTGCTCAAGCTTTTGAACGAAACCCAGCAGTAAGACGCTCTTTTCGCCCCCGGAAGCAAGTCCGGGGGCGAAAAGACAAACCTATCTCCCCTGAACAACGTGAAGCGCACCTGTCTTCGCAGTTTGCTCGACTTGCAGGGGATTGACCGGATGGTCCACATAATATGAGGCAAAAGGGAGACCACATGGATCAGGAAATCACCTGCGGCGTCATGCCCATCGAAAACGCGGACAAGGCTGAAGGCACGTCAAAATTCTGGGCGTGGATTGATGAAAACTTCGAAAAAATCTTTCTTGTGTCGGGACTGCTGCTGATCATTTTCTTCATCACGTTCCAGACCAGCTACAGATACATAATAACCCATTTTTCAAGCACTTCCGGCGCGGCCGTATGGACAGAGGAGCTCTCGCGCTACATCTTCATCTGGATCACCTATCTGGCGCTCTCCGTCGCCATCAAAAAGCGCAGCTCGATCCGCATCGACATCATCTTCGACAAACTCCCCGCACGCTGGCAGAACGCCAGCTGGGTCATGGTGGACACGTTCTTCCTGATCCTGACTCTGACCATCTGCTGGACGGGATGGTCGCAAATCGAAAGACTGCTCGAATTTCCCCAGCACACCACGGCCCTGGGCATCCCCTACATCATCCCCTATCTCGTCCTGCCCCTGGGCTTTGGACTCATGAGCCTGCGTCTCGTGCAGAGCCTCCTGCGTCAGTTCCAGATCTGCGGCCCGAAGGACACGGCAATTGCGCTCATGTTCGTGGCCGTGGTCGTTTCTCCCGTTTTCATCGCGGAATACATCGAACCCCTGCCCGCCCTGTTCGGATATTTTGTCGTCCTGTGCGCCCTCGGGGTTCCCATCGCGATCGCTCTTGGCCTGTCCACCCTGGCCACCGTCATCTGCGCCGACACCTTGCCCATCGAGTACCTGGCCCAGACCGCCTTCACCTCCATCGACAGCTTCCCGATCATGGCCATCCCGTTCTTCATCGCCGCCGGCGTGTTCATGGGCGCGGGCGGGCTGTCGCAGCGACTACTTTCCCTGGCCGATGAAATGCTCGGCGGCCTTTACGGCGGCATGGCCCTGGTCACCGTGGCCACCTGCATGTTCTTCGGAGCCATCAGCGGCTCCGGCCCGGCCACAGTCGCGGCCATCGGCGCGCTGACCGTCCCGGCCATGGTCCAGCGCGGGTACGACAAGTATTTCGCGGCCGCCCTGGTCGCCGCCGCCGGCGCCATCGGCGTCATGATCCCGCCCAGCAACCCCTTCGTGGTCTACGGCATCTCGGCCCAGGTCTCCATCGGCGACCTCTTTCTGGGCGGCATCGTGCCCGGCGTGCTGACCGGGCTGGTGCTCATGGGCTACGCCTACTTCTTCTCCAAGGCCCGCAACTGGCACGGCGAAGTACGCGAAAGAAGCGTCGGCACCCTGACCAAGGCCGTGTGGAACGCCAAATGGGCGCTCATGGTGCCGGTCATCGTGCTCGGCGGCATCTACGGCGGTCTCATGACCCCCACGGAAGCCGCTGCGGTGGCCGCGTTCTACGGCCTCATCGTCGGCGTTTTCGTGTACCGCGAAATCGGGCTGCGCAAGCTTTTCGATTGCTGCGTGGAAGCCACGGAGACATCGGCCACGATCATCGTGCTCATGGCCATGGCCACCCTTTTCGGCAACATCATGACCATCGAGGACGTGCCCGGCACCATCGCCCGCGCCATCCTGAGCGTCACGGAGAGCAAGCTGGTCATCCTGCTGATGATAAACATCCTCCTGCTCATCGTCGGCGTCTTTATGGAAGCCCTGGCCGCCATCGTCATCCTCACGCCCATCCTTTTGCCCGTGGTGACCGGCGTGGGCGTCTCCCCGCTGCACTTCGGCATCATCATGGTCGTCAACCTGGCCATCGGCTTCATCACCCCGCCCGTGGGCGTGAACCTCTTCGTGGCCAGCGGCATCTCAAAAGCGAAACTCTCGGAGCTGTCCAAGTCCGTCGTCCCCATGATCCTGCTCATGATCGGGGTACTGCTGCTGATCACCTACGTGCCGGAAGTTCCGCTCTTCTTCATCTCGAAATAGCATGTCCACAACACGAGCCGCCGGATTATCCGGCGGCACTTTTTAAACCTGGCCGACGCCATTGTCGGCACTGGATAAGGAGACTTTGTCCATGAAAATCATCGATTTCCGTTTTCGCCCCAACACTCCCGAGATAATAAACGGCATCAAGAACAGCGCCATGTTCAAGGCCGCCTGCCAGGCCATCGGTTTCGACGCCCGCCAGCCCCAGCCCCTGCCCGAGATCGTGGCCGACCTGGACAGGCGCGGCGTCGAGCGCGCGGTCATCACCGGCCGCGACTGCGAAACCACCTACGGTTCCCCGGCCAACAACGGCAGCGTGCTGGAATTCTGCAAGGCCTATCCGGAAAAATTCATCGGCTTCTGGGGCATCGACCCGCACA
>Ga0265295_1003373_pt1 | contig 23370 bp, 33 predicted proteins | sample Munlansysbiofilm_FD_192503 | JGI IMG/M metagenome (GOLD analysis project Ga0265295, IMG submission 192503) | Leachate microbial communities from a municipal landfill in Southern Ontario, Canada - Methane capture system biofilm | ecosystem: Engineered > Solid waste > Landfill > Unclassified ...
GCCCCGAATATTCTGGATCTGTCCGAAGCCCCGTGGGACTTCGGCTTCTGTCCGCCGTATCTTCGCCAGACGGGAACCAATGTTGGAATTCGCATTCGTCGCGTCATTGTTGCCATTCGCGCACCACAGCCCGGCATTCGAGCCGTTGTTCCAATTGCCGCCGAGTATGAGCACCCGCGTAATAAGCCTGCGCCCTTTATTTATTTATTTCTGACTCTTGATCCAGCCGCCGATCATTCGGCCCACCTCGTTGACGTGGCTTGACCAGGTCAAGTATCTTTTTGGCGTTATGTAGTGGAGAGAAAGGCTTTTCCTGATCAGCGCTCGGAGAACCTCGATTTCTGTATCCAGATCATGGAGAGTTGTTTTTTTGTGGTATTTTTTCCACGCAACAACACACAGTCGGTGCGCATCGGCTATACTCCTGCGGATGTCTGCACACAGAAGATGTCTCTCTTTTTTCGGGAAATTCGCAAGGACCAGGTGGGTGTAAGCGTCAAGGCTTTCGATTTTTGCCAAAAGCTTCCCATAAGGCCCCGTTTGGTCCGGGCTATCGCCCGTCCCGTCATGACTCATATCGCTCATAACTCATCACACTTTCGCCAGACGGGAACCAAAGAGGGAATGCGCATACGTCGCGTCAATGCTGCCAAGCGCGCACCACAGCCCGGGAAGCGAGCCGTAGGCCCAGGGGCCGCCGAGTAGGAGCACCCGCGCTGTGCCAGTCGTAAAATAGTGACCGTCTTGGCATGTGGCTCCCGCCAAAGCTGCTTGATTTGCAGCCGCCAAAAAGCCATGGCCAAGATCAAAGCCTGTTCCTGCACCCGTTGCGAAGGTCTTAGGATAACGCCATGCGGCTGCAAGATTGGGGATGGTATGCCCGGTGTCGATCAACTGCTGATTGCTGCCCCACACCCACACCCGGCCTGCCTCGATCTGCATGCCCACCGCCCACCGCCACACGTTGCCCCATAGGCCGATTATGCCTCTGTATGCGGCCTGGGCTACATCGGGAGCGTCAACGAGTGCTGCACTGGATGTATCGACACGGCCTCGGCCTGTTTTCGCCTGGGAGTCCATGGTGGCGTTTTCTAACAGGTATAAAAATTGGATGGCTGAGTTTTGGTGATAACTATTTTGCATAAACCCTGTCACGCCGCCCACGTTCCGGGCCTCAGCGTCTGCGGAAAACTGTACGATGGTACGACTAACTGCTGGCATAACGCCGGGGAGAGACTGGAGCTTGCCGCCGGATAAAGAGGCCGCGTATTTGCCGAACCAAAACTGATTGAGCGGATTGCCCCCCCACCAGAACGCAGAGTGCCGTGTCAGCCCGAGTTGTTCTGTGGCCGATAAGCGCCACACTGGTTTCCCGGCAAAAAGTCCAGTTGGTACAGGCTGGACAGCGCAAAATGCATTGGGGATTCGAACCATGTGCTGTTCGTCGATGATCACATCTTCAATCTGCCCCCAGACCGGGTGATTATCAAAAAACTCTTTGGATGGCGGATCTATCTCGTTAAAACCATTATCAACATACCGCCAGTCGCCACCCGAAACCTCCGAGTTTGCCAGTACCAGGTTGACGGGGTCTGAGCTGTTAAATCTCCCCGTGGGCCAGTACATTCCGTTCCAGAGAGGTCTTCCGTCTGCTGTTTCACCGAGTTTCCCAAGTATTGAAGGTAGATCCGTAATTATGTGGCTGTGGACTGTTGGTGCCCGTGCGTCTGACAATCTGGGGTCATTGTTGGCAACCGCACCAATGGCCGCAGGCGTGACTGGGTCTCCGCCACCCGATCCGTGCGAAGCTGCGTGTAGTGTTGGATTCCTTGCGTTTGATAGCCGGGGATCATTGCTGGCTACAATGCCGCCATGGGCCGCCGTGGTCTGCTCTGTGTGTGCCGTGAGGTTGCTCTGCACCCCTGCAGCCGCCCCTTTTGTGTCATATGCGGCATCATGGTTATGCCCTGCGGCAGCAGCACCGATAGCCACAGGGGTGATGGCATCTCCCTGTCCTGCGGCATGGCTGGCGGCATGATTGGTGGGTGTTCTGGCGTTGCTTAGTCTTGGGTCTGTGCTGGCGACGATGCCGCCATGGGCATCGTCGCCTTGCCCGCTGTGGCTGTCGATGTCTCCCTGGGCCGTAACCGCCGCAGCATGGGCCACTCTGACGCTATTGGCCGATGCAGCCAAATCCGGCCTGTCGCTATCTACCGTATCGACAATCCGCACGGGGTCCAGGCCGAGGACGGCGTCAAGGGGCACCTGATTTAAAAACGCTCCCGTGGTTCTTATCTGATATACGACAGCCACCGGGTAAAATGCGGGATCATCAGATAGAGTATAGCTCCCGTCTGCACCGAGGACACCAGTGACAATATCACCAGCCACGTTTTCAGCCGCTTCTGCCTGGGGCTGGCCCTCCGCATCGACGGTGACGATGATGCAGTCCTGCCCCCATGAGTATTGCTCCCGCGCGATGACCGCCCCGGCTGGGACTGCGACTGACCCCGTCCTGGTTCCAACAACTGCGAAAATTTCGATTTCATACGGTGTGTTCTCCAGCGTTTCAATGCGGGCGGACTGGCCCGCTATTTCGTCGACCGTCAGGCCGGAATCGACAGCCCTGGCGCCGTCGGCCATCAAGAGAGCCCCGTCCGGAGCCTCAACCTTGCCAGCTGAATCGCGCCTGTAAATAATATTGCCTGTGATGCTCATGTCATTACCTCAAGCGTCCCAGGGCCCGCGGCCTGTATGCCGGATACCGGGCAGACATATGCCCACTGCACCGGGTTGGAGGCCACGCCGTCCACGACACCGTCCGCCTGGACAGGCAGCCAGCGCCCAGCCCCCGCCCGGATATCTGCATCCGGGGAAACGGAGTCCTGCACCGTCATTGTCTGCCCCTCATCCGGCCAGACACGCACAACCACATCGCGACCTATGGGCGGGGCTGGGATGTGGATGGTCTCGGTTTCTCCGGCCTCTATGCGGACAGAGACGGAGTATCCGGGATAGGCGCAGCCGTCCCGCAGTGTCATGGTTTTCATGTCGTCTCCTCAAGCATACGGGTTGTTTCGCGATGTGCGATACCGAATCTCGGCGGACAGGGTGACGGTCAGAGCAGCCTCGCCCTGACCCCACTCCGGCCAGTCCTCCACCCCGCCGCTTTTATAAAGGATGTCGTCTGCCAGATCGCAGACCCCGGCGAGCACATCCAGCACCGTCCTGAGATCCGCCAGTACGCCCTCTGCCATAGCAGACAGGGCCGTCTCCTGGATGGTGGGATCTGAGTCCAGCACATAGCGCAGCCCGGCCCGGAGAGTGACGGGGAGGGTGATGCTGTCCTCGCCATACGCCGTGCGCTCGGCAGCCTCTGTGCCTGGGGAAATCCACAGGGCCGGAAGTTGATCGAGTGTGCGCTTGCCGTCTGCCAGGACGATGTTGGCCCCGATATCGGAGCTGTATCCCTCAGCGGTGCGGATCTGGGAGCATACCGCCCGGAGGTCATCGAGAATTTTGTGTCGGATAGATTGGGTCATATCTTTACTCCGGCTAAGATGAGGCCCACCTGCCGATCCAGTTCGGCCTCAGCCGCCTCAGCGGCTCTCCTTAGCACCTCATCCATGCGTTCCTGGTTTCCCAGGATGTCTGGGGCTGTGGATGACCAGATCCCTTTGATCTTCTCGTCGTTAGGATTTCCTGGTCGGGGTTTGGCCCTGCGCTCTCCAGTCCTGACCCAGATATTCCCGTGTCCGGATGACATCAGCGCCATGAAGGCGCTCTTAAAATGCTTGCGCTTGTGGGCGTGCTTAAACTGAAACGAATAGCCACGTTTCAATTTTTTACCGCCATAATGCATCCCTGGTGTCTGATTTTTTATTTTCCAGGGCTTGGTTTTGTCGTAGGCCGGAACCCCTCTGTGATCTCGGGACTCCAGCCAGCAGCGTGGATCCGCATAACTGGCCTTTCGCTCCGTCATCGTTGCGCGGATGGCCGTTTTGGTGAGGTTAACCTCTTTGGCAATCTCTTCCACAGCAATGGTCTTGGCTTTGGCAAGGCCCTCATTGATGGCCCTCACCGATGCTTTGGCGTAGCCTTTTTTTACATCGGCCAGAGCTTCCCGGACGGCTGCAAGCCCCTTGATTTCGACCCGGTTTATCACGCCGACCTCACAAGCCCAATGGTCCGCGTCGCGTGACCCTCATTGAGCACCCGCGTGGTGCGGTACCACACCCCGTCAATCTGCACCGGCGACCCCTCTACGTGCATGGGCACGGATGCCCGAGCGACCGTGATTTCCGCATCCCAGGCCACAACTCCCGTGACCCGCTCCACCTCCGTCGGCACCCTCACCCTGGCCCGGAGATTCTGGGCCGCGTAGCGGATGTCCTCAGCACCCTCGCGGGTGTTGAGGACGGTGCGATCCACATCTCTCGCAATCTGATCGCTCCATGTCCCCATATCACCGGCCTCCCATTTTTTTTCGGATGGCAGACCCGAGTTTCCGGCCCAGCCGAAATACCAGCCCCGCCACGGAGCCGTCCGGCAGGCGACTTTCCCCGATGACGTCCGAGGCCAGCCCATAGCCCAGCCCGATGACAGCCAGGGCAATAAGAGTTCCGGGTTCCAGTGCCACTATGTCCATGCTCCCTCCCTGGAAAGCCGAAAGGCTTCCTTAAAATATCCGTTCCAGGTTTCCGGCCTTGGGTCTCCGGGTCTCCATGCCGAAAGGTACTGGCGCCACCCTTTTTCCGGCTCATCCGGACCCGGCAAAGGCTCCGGGATAGTCCAGAGCAAGAGCCGCGCATAGCAACAGGCCAGGGCATCGTTATGCTCAATCGCGGCATGGCTTTCCTCCACGCTCACGCCGTAGCGCAGCCTCACCAGGATCCGACGGATAATGATGGCGGTGGCGTGATGGTTCAGCACTCCAGCGACACCCGCCTTTTCAAACTGCCAGAAACCACGCGCGGGGCCCCGGATCTGACGGCGATGCATAAAGCGGGATTCCTGCATGCCAATGGCGTGGAGCATGCCCATGGCCGCAGGGCTTTGCATGGCTTCTGGAAGCAGGGCAAAGCCTGCGCTCATAAAAGGATGCATCACTTTCCCCTTTCTGCCACGGCCCGCAGCACTCTCTTTTCCAGAAGCCCCAGAATCTGGGCAGAGGAATACCCGCTTACGCCGCAGATGGCGGCCCGACAGTTAGCGGAAACGGCCTCGGCATCGGCAATGAGAAGAAAAACAAGGATGCCCACGAAGGCACTCATGAGCAGCCCGCCGAAAAGCCAGCACCATGAAAATGATTTGGGATTCTGTATCATCCTCACCACCCCTCCCAGCATGGCCAGTAGGACGGCGGGTGCGATCTCCAGGCCCAAACGAAACATCTCGTCGATAATACGCACACCGCCTCCTGCTGTGTCGGTTGCCCGACAGAATGGGTTATGCGCCGAGCAGCACCTCGACAGTGGCCGTGGCTCCGGAAGCCACAGGCTGAAGCACCGCGCCAAAAGCCGGATCAGAAGTCTTGAGGGTGAGGAGGCTGTCTGCACCGAGATAGACACGGGCTCCTGCTGTCACGGCGGCATTGTCCGTGCCGTCGTGGCCTTTGACGCTGAGGCGATAAACGCCTTTCAGCCGCACGGCTCCGAGGGCGTTGTGGGCAATATCCGTGGATGCCACCGCAGGGATGACACCAATCATTAAAGGCTGGCCGGAGACAAGCCCCCCTGCGGGGCCGGTAATGGTGACAGATTCGCCTGTATTTACATAGTTTTTCATGGAGTTGCTCCTTCTCCCTTAAAAGGGGTCAGACCCCTTTTAAGATATGTTTTTTAAAGGGGTCTGACCCCTTTTAAGGAATTATGCTCCGGCGTTTTTCAGCAGGCCGCGCCAGTCCACAGGAGCGGCGGCAGCATCGATGCGGACTTTGTACTCCACCCCATCGCGGTTCCAGCCCTGCCGGGATTCCATGTAAGGCGCTGTTTTCCCGCCCAGGAAAAAGACCTTGACGGTCTTGCCTTTGAGAGCGCCGAGATACCAAGCTGTGGCGGAGTCGTCGTCAAGCCTCGGCTCATAGATGCGGGTCAGGGCGTTGCCTGCATAGATGTTGACCTGCATTTCTGCGCCCAATTTATCCGACTTGAAAAACTCCTCCGTGGTGCCCATGAGGGATACCGGAGCCAACAAGTACTGGGGCCGGATATTGAGGCGTTTCAGGCCCCGCATGTCTTTCTGGAGGCCCATTTTTTTGTAGGCATCGGTCAGAGCAGCGATACCGATGGCACCGGTGACACCGATGTTTCCGTGATCCGCGTGAAACAGGGCCTTGCCGTCGCCCATTTTCCCGTTTGAGATGAGCACGGCATAGGGCAGATCCCCGATTTTGCGGGCAGCAGCCTCGCCCATGAGGCGGGGGATGTCTGTCATGGCCCCGAGGTCGTCGTTGATGATGGCCTGGCGGGTGATGCTGAACATTTTTCCGTATGTGGCCAGCTTAACGGACTCCTTGTGCTCATCCACGGAACCGTGTTTGTATTCGCCGTCCTCGGGAATTTCATCGAGATTGTCAAACTCGGAGATACGACCAAACTCGTGGATTTTAAAATCATCCATCCGGCCCGTGGCGCACCACTGGCTCCATGTTTCGTTGGCTCCTTCCCATCCCGCCTGCAGGCTGCGCCTTGCGGTGCTGCCTAAAATAAAGGGGAGATCCGATGTGGACATGGCACGGCCCACCATCTCCATTGCATCACCGGGGATGCGGCGGTCTCCGGAGCGGATCAGGGCCTCGCGGGCCAGCTCCCTCAGGGTGTAACCCACCAGGGATTCCGCCCCAGCCGCAGGAGCCTCGACCGTGTACCCGCAGCGGAGGGCAAGGCCGTCCAGGGCCGCAGCCCGGAACTTGTCCCGCTCGTTAACCGTTTCAGTGGCAGGGGCTCCTGCAGCAGGGGCCGCAGACGGAGCCGCCGCACGGGTGGATGCGATGCGATCCAGCACCGCAGCGCGGGCCGCCTCGATGGGGGTGCCCGTGGCGATGAGATTGTCCATAATGTCCTGACAGCTGTGGGTGCTGCACATGCGGACGATTTCCGCCACCCGGCTGCGCTCGGCAGCGACGGGGTCGGGTGTTGCAGGCGCAGGAGCCGCAGGGCTTGCTGCGGGTACGGGATGGGGGTCTGCGCTGCGGGTTTCAGGGGCTCCAGTCTCGGGAGCCGTAACAGGTGCGGGCATGTTTTCTCCTTCCCCGGCTGACCGGGCTTTTGCGTTTGGGTCTGCTCCGATGGCACATGTGGAGACCTCACGGATCTCCCAGGCTGTGACCAGGATACAGGGGCCGGTATAAGTCCGGCCGTCGATGGTATGGGTTTCGTTTTTTTTGAGGATCATTTCCTGGGCGCTGCGGAATCCGACAGAATAGTCCGTCAGATGACCCTCTTGCAGCAGCCTGAAGGCTGCATCGCCCCTGTCTGTGGATGCATAGGAGGCCCGGCCAACCACAGCCTGGCCGTCGATTTTGATCTCCCGGATGGAGCCGCAGACATCGCGGACGCTCCAGCGTTCGTGAGAATCCAGCAGGGGCACCTGTCCGGATGCGGGAGCGCGAAACCCCGACGGGATGAGGATTTCCGGCACGTATCCGCCGAGACCATAGTCCCAGCGGGTGACGGCATCCGTGTCCGTTGCGATGACCAGATCCACCGTGCGGGCATCCGCATCGAGGGATGCCGGGGCGCGTGTGGTTGCTGCCATGGCCCTGGTGAGTATTTTTTCTGCCATTCTGCCTCCTACCCTGCTGCCCCGAGGGCTGCGGGATTGGTTTTTTCGGTCTGACGCTTGCCCCCGGTGATGATTGCCAGGGCTGCGTCGCGGTCGATGCCGAGATACTGCTGGGCCATATCCGCAAAGTTCCCGATATCCTCCAGCACCTCTTCCACGTCTCTGCCTCGGGAAAGACAGGCTTCTTGTGGTGACTTAAGCAGGGCCGCAATGTCGTCCCTCTGGGCACGGTATTCACGGAGAGGATCAGCGGGCGGCATGACCGGGGGGAGCCACACCGCCTGCTGCCACGCCCGCTCGTCGCGGGTGTATTGGGGGATTTCCAGCGCCCCGCGATAGACAGACAGGGTCAGGAAATCCGCGTAAACAGGCTGGCACCAGTGCCGGATGAGGCGGGTCTGGTGGGGGGTGATCATACGGGCCAGATCCGTCCGGACACCCCGGTAGTTTGAGAAGCTGAGGCCGGAATAATTGCCCGTCAGCATCTCCACCGAGGTGTCCGTGGAAATGGCAATGGTGCGCAGGAGGAATTGCATGAAGGGGTCGAATGACGCCCCGGTGCCAGCAGGTTGGGCCCAGGAAATATCTTCCCCGTATCCCAAGTACTTAATCACGGCCGTTCCGTCGCCAAGATTTTCCACGCCTTTTCGGGCGGGGTCGTGGTTGACGTTGGCCGTCTGGTGGACGTGGGGGCGCTCGGTTTTGATGGCCCCCAGGTACTTTGACCCCATGCGCTCCCGATCCAGCGTAGATGTCATGAGATCCTGCACGTCATCCGCAAGATTGACTGCGGACGTAAAATCGGAGACCCCCAGCACCTGTCCGGGATACTGCTGATGGAACAGGTGGAGGACCTGGGAGGCAAGCATCCGCCGGGGGGAGCCGTAGCCCTCATCGGAAAAATGATAGGCTTCCACCGCGCCGGTAACGGGATGGATTTCCACCCCGCCCCGCATGAGATTTTTTCCGATGGGCTTGCCCTGATCCGTGAGCCGGGCCGCGTCGATCATGAGCAGACGGACGGGAGCCGGGCCGGATGTGTCCTGGATTTTGATGGCAAGGGCGTTGCCGGTCTCGATGCGGGTGCGCTCCGCCAGGGCCGTCAGCTCGAAAAAATGGAGACGGCCGGAGGCATCTGCATGGTCCATCCAGCGCAGCCATGCGTCCTCGATTTTGTCCGTGATTGCTTTGAGAGCCTTGCGATCCTGATAGATAATGGGCCGGGACTGGAGCCGGATGCCATCCCCGCAGGTAAGTTGCACCCGGACGCGGAGCGCACGGTCAAACAGCGGAAAATCCTGGCAGAGTTGGCGCACCTTGGCCGCGATGCGGGGCTGATGGGCAAGAATCTGGTCATTGATGTTCTGATCCATGGCCCGCCATGCGCCATGGTCGCCCTGAGCAGCGGCGTAACGCTGGGACTGACGCTGGATCATCTGTCGGTCACACATGCGCCGCAGCTGTGCGTTGGGCAAAAACACGCCGATGATGGCATCGAGGCCGGAGCCGATGAGGGGGAGGATATTCATCGTCTCGCCCTCCCTGCGACCTGTGTGATAAGGGGCGTGGTGCCTGCCTCCTGCTCCGCCATGGCTGTGACGTAATCCAGGGCGCGTCTAAAATCGTTGAAATCCCTGTATTCAAAGCGCAGTCCGTCGGCAGTGGCGTAGGATTTTATTTTCCATGATCCCGATGCCATGTCGTTCAGCATTTCGTTTTTTAAGTCTGCCCAGCTTGTAAACATGTGCTCCCCCCAAGGCAAAAAATCCGTCATTTTCTGCCTGAGGTTATAGCACGGGTTTTTTCAGCAGCTGGGGGTGTATGACTGGGTGAGGGCGTATGAGGAGCAGAGGGGAGCAGAGGGGAGCAAAAAAAGCTTGACAGGTTTTTTATGCGTTTTTTTGGGGCAGAAAAAGGACGCAAAAAACCCGGCTCGGGGCCGGGCTTTTCCCCCTCTCCTGCGGGAGAGGGGCCGGGGTGAGGGCGCTATTTTCTGACGTGGGTCAGAAGGGTAAACCATGCGGGGTAGGGCATGGGTTTGTGGCCCTGTTGGTCATCGGGCTGGATGTAGCGGCGGAAAGTGCGGGCATCAATTCCGATGATTTCCGCAGCCGCCCCGCCGGTAAGTCCTGCAAAATGCAGAACTCCCCGGAGGTGTTCTTGTATTGTGCGGCCTGCATAATCCCGCCGATCCATTGCCAGCCATTCATGGGCTGACGGGAGGGGGATGGACAGACATATTTTGACAATCTGCCTGTCGATGGCTTCCACCTCTTCATCCGGGCACTCGTTGCGCTGGAGGATGAGGGGCCGGATTTCGTCCGCTCCGGGAATATCCACGGTGGACGGTAGAGCTGCCATGATTTTTTCCGGGATGCCCAGCAGGCGGGCATCACGGATGGATGTGATGGTCTCGGGGGAAGATGTTGAAAGAAGACGCTTCAGCTCTCCAGGCTTCGGAACACAAGGGGCGCAGGAAAGATCCGGAATCCATGCCTCCGCTTCTTCAAGCCCAAGGGCCACAGCTTCCGCAGGTGTAACAGCAACGCCACGCCCATCAAGCTCCACAACAACCCATCCCCGTTTTTTTATCACAGCCGCTCGGGAAACGGAAAGGACAACCTCTTCCGGGAAGCGGTCTTTATTATCCCCAGACAAGGGCAGCGGGACGATAATGCCCCCGATGGTGGGGACAGCTGCAAAATTCGGGTCAATTTCTATCTTCGGGGGGGTGGGCGGAGTTTCTTTTTCTTGCCTTTCCCTTTTGAGCTTTTCCCTGTACGGCTCCATGAAAATGCACGGAACGCCCTTCTGCTCAGCGAGCACCATGGCCTTGCCTTTTGCCTCGGCTTCGGTGGAGGCTTTAAAGCCACACCTTGTCCCGTCCCCCATTACATACCCATATCCCGTCTTGTGGTAATATGCATATTTATATTCCGTGCTGTTCATTTTCCTTCTCCTTCGGAGGTGATGCCCAAGATTGGGCTTGTTTTTGCCCCTCCGGGGAGGGGCTTGTTTTTAATTTTTATAATCCAGCTCACCATCGCTATTTAAAAAGAGGGCCCCTTCTGCGTGGAGATATTCGATCATCTGGTCAGGCCCATCCTTTGCTGCTTCCATAACCGCCAGGAATTTTTCAGAAATTTCAACAACCTTGCAATCCAGCTCCTCGTCGTAGGGGTTATGTCCATGGCCTTTGACGTACCCCCGTGCTGACTGCCTTGCTGCACTTTCCGTATGCCCCACCCCGATAAGTGATGTAATGTGTCCCTGGCTGGTTTCATACTGAGAAATGGCTGCTTTCATGGGTCTTCTCCTTTTCAGAGGTTTTGCCCTGGAAGAAATTTCCGGGCTTGTTAAGAAATACAATAGGGCATTATGCCCTATTGGTCAAGCCTTTTTTTATTTATTCCACAAAAAAAAGACCCGCCGGAAACTCCAGCGGGCCGCATATATAATGATGGGGCCATAGACCTCCGGCAGGAAGCCCCGGCCTGAGCCGGGGCTATTTTTTAATCCTCTTGCCTGCGGACAGTTTTAACTCCATTTTCCCAGGAAACAAGCAGGTACTCGTCGTCCCAAGACCAGATGTCCTGGGTATCCGATGGCTCCTCGCCGCCGAAGGTGGGCAGCTGTGACATATCTATGGTTTCGAGTTCATCCGGAGATGCTGCATTTATGAGGGCCTCCAGCTCAAATACGCTGTCCGCATTTTCGATCTTCTCATAAAATTCCATAGCTTGCCTCCTCGTTTGTTGCCCAGGCCTTGGCCGGGGCTTTGTTGTTATTTACCACAATTTCCGCAGTGGCCCTTGTGAAGTCCCTTACTTACCTGGCAGTATTCCTGCCCTTCAGAGGTCTTGGGCCAGTTTCCCGCAAGCTTTTTTTCGCATTTGGTGCAGATGTTCAGGGTTTCGCCGGTGGGTGCCTGCCATGTGATGACTTTCTGATTTTTCATGATCCGTCTCCTTTTGAGGGTTTGCCCTGGAGTTATTTCCGGGCTTGTTAAGAAACACAATAGGGCATAATGCCCTATCTGTCAACAGTTTTTTACTTATCCAGCTTTTTAAAAAGCCCTTTGATAGTGTCCCCCCGTTTCCGCAGCAGGGCGCAGGCATCGGCCCAGACACCCACGGGGATGGGTCTTTCCCCGGCCATCCACTGGCGGATGCGACGGGAGTCGGACAGGCCAAGGGCACGGGTTAGGTCTGTCTGCCATCTGTCACCGTAAAGGGCCTGCCCGGTCATTTCCAGTTCCGCAGGGCCGTAGGTTCGGGCCACATCCATTGCGTGGGCATAGTGATAATACCCCAGCCAAAAATTAGACTGGATCTCTTCCGAGACCCCGCCCTCTGGGTCATGGATGGTGTCCAGCTTGTCCAGGAGGTCGGCAAGGGATTCTTCTTTGTCTTTTGTGTTGTCCGGATGCTTGGCTATCAGGGCAAGGCAGGATGCCGGACGGTGGATTTGGGCAAGGATGGCTTCCGGGATCTCTCCGGGGCCGGGCCAGATCAGGCGGCAGACGCTTCCGAGGGTGTACATTGTCTTTTCCATGGCTTTGTCCTTTATGTTTGGGCCGGTTTCCCGGCCCTTGTTTTTAGTAACCCATGATCTTTTTCATATTAGATCTATGGTCTGCATATTCTTTTTCGTTTGCCTTGGATCTTTTGTGGTTTGCACCTAATTCAGCCTGATACTTTTCAAAAACGGCCAGCGCATCAGGGTTTGTGGGGATAAGGGCTTTAACGCTTTTGCCGCCCATCCGGATTATTCCGCAGTTAAAAAACCCATCTTCAAGGCGGGGGTTGCTGCAAACTTCTTTTCCGAATCTAATTTCAATGCCAAGGGTTTTTTTGGTTCTGGTGGCCTTGGCAATCATGGCTTCTTCCCTGATGATTTCGATGGTTACTTCTCCGCCTCTTGCTGTTTTCCATGTGTGCTTTTCCATGTCCCGCCTCCTAAGGCTTGGTGTTTTTGAGCTTCCCTTGTGGCCGCTCTTGATTAAACTTGTACCTAATTTTAGGTACGGAGTCAATCCCTTTTTTCTGTTTTTTTTTAAAAAAAAGACCCGCCGGGGAATCCAGCGGGCCACATATATAATGTTAAACGGAGAGGACCGCCTTTTTTAAAAACAGAGGAGAGCCCGCCTTTCCCCCGGCCTCTCTGCGGGCCTGAATCCACCATATATGGTCATAGCCAGCCCTTCTCCCCGTTCATCTATATAGCGGAAAGGGCCAATAACCTGAGGAAGGTTCTCGACCTCATTTATCAACCACTCCAAAACATCCTGGTCGTCAACTCCCCAGCCTGGTCCGGCGGCAAGCCCTTCCGTGTGCCTTGCAAGTTTTTTGGCTTTTTCAAGCATGCGCATTCTTTTTTCATCCATCTTTCCCCTCCTTTTTTTATGCACCGGTTGTCAATCATCATCCACAGGAGGCGGCGGCGTCATTGGCAACTCCATCCAATGCGTTACGGCATTGTGCGGGCCGCCATGCCCCCTAAAAATAAGCAGACCCTCCTGCACATTGTCCGGCACCAGAATGGCCACCCCGCACCTGCCGAGGAAGTACACCAGCACGGGCACGTTGACGGGCGGCATGTGGTCATTGACGTGGATCCATTTTACATGGGCTCCCGTAGTCGTCCCGCTGACGCTGGGCCTTACCACCTCATAAATGAGCAGCAATCTCTGCTGGATGGAGGCAAGGTAATAAAACAGGATGAGGGCTGCGAGGGTCAAAGCACATATAAGGGCCGACTTTGGAGTCATGGGGGTATTTTCAAAAAACACCCATCTGGTTCCAAAAAACGCCATAACCCCCCAACACGCGCCCAGATATATTGACGAAGCTATTCGCATATCCGCCTCCAGTGCTGGTACAGGGTTGCCGCGTAGGCCTCCAGATCCTCGGAGGTCTGGTGGTATTGGCTCAGGTATCCGTAGATTTTTTCCAAAATGGCCCGCATTTTTGCTATGGCCTCCCGCTTTTCCGGCGGGGTGGATGCGCTCATGGTGGCCTCGATATCCACCGCCATGGGCAGTACCATGCAGACATATACGGCCGGAGAGTCCCGGTGCTGCCGCCAGAAGGCATCCAGGCTGTCGATGGCATCGGGTGCGCCGCCGTGGTCATCCGGGGAAAGTTTGCCGTAAAGCTTAAAAACCGCTTCGCAGGCGGAGCGAAGCTGCCGCTCGTACGCCATCGTTTTTGGGCGCTGGCCATGGGTCTGGCGGAGGTTGTTGCAAAATCCCCGTGCCATCCCGGCCACGGAAATGGCTTCCCGGTTGGCACGGGATGGGGCGGCTGTTTTGTAAAAATCCCTGGAATCCGGACGCATCCGGGCCGGGAGGGCCGATGCGGGGAGGGTGTGGATCTGGCCCGCAATGGGAAACGGGAGGGCCGTATTTTGATTTTTGATGGCCCGGAGATGTTGTTCCAGGGCTTCTGCTGCGCTCATGACTGCTCCCCCCTGATTTTTGCTGCTGCCATGCAGGCGTAGTGGGCCAGTTTGTAACAGTCCCGAAGGGCCTCGGCGTCGCCCCTGGCGTTGCGCCCCATGCGGTTGATGTATCGGGACATATTGTTTTTTATGTCATCGACGGAAAACCCGGATGCCTGATCATCGGGCATGTCCCCGTACTGTGGCACCGTGTATTTTTCGATGTGGTCGGCCACATCCACGGCAAAGTCCATCCACTCATTTTCCCGCTTGCTCATTCAGTCTCTCCCTCAATCTCGTTAGTTTTTCCGCCCTTTGGAAATCAATCTCATGGGCCGGGATGAGCATCCGCATCTGCTCCAGCATGATTTCCGCGTCTGCCAGTTCTGCCGCCATCTGATCCCTCGACTCTGAGGACTGCCCCTTCGACCAACGCCAGCGCAAAATTGCCGCTGCTGCCTCGGAGAGCTCTTCCGCAGCCTTGGCAATCTGAGCCTCATGCCCAAAAACCTCCCTCGCCTGTATGTAGGTGAGATGATCCGCCCGGATGTTCATGGCCCGCTGGATGAGGTATTCCGGAGTCCCCAGGATTACGTCAAACATGGTGCAGCGGGGGTGGGCCGACATAACCAGGAGATCCCGGTAATGGGTCAGGCCGTCCTGCCTGTCCCAGTAACTGAGGGCCACGTATCGCTTGCAAAAATGACGGAGCGGGCAGCGGTACCCCTGTGCTCCTGGCCCACAGCGCTCCTCGTGTGCCGGGTATCTCAGATCCGGGGCCGGGGAAGCGCCTCGATGCGGGGCCGCTCCAGTTCCTGGTACCGCGCCCGCTCCAGTGTCCGCTCCGCATTGTCCAGCGCCCTGCGGGTGCGATCCACATGGGCCTGCGCCTCCAATATTTCCTGATTTGTGGCCGCTTTCCGGAGATTCAGGAGCGCCATTTTCCATCGAGTCCGACAGATTTCCGTGAGGGATTGTGCTGCCAAGAGCCGATTCGCATTCATGAAGAACCTCCTTGAGGGTCTGGAGCCGGTCGTCCCACATATTGCGTTTCGGGCGGAATCCCTCAACCATGTGGGTGGCCTCGACGTGGGCCTTGAGTACGGGCATGAGCGGGTAAACCGAATGGATCAGATCCCGCAGAAGCTCCCGCATCTGATCCCGCTCCTCAATGTTGCGGCGGACATCCGCCAGTGCTGCTGTCAATGGACTCATGATGCCTCCCGGATCTGTTGTGCTCTCCAGTCATCGATGAGGGAGACCGATGACTCCCACCTTCCGTCTATTTTTTTTGCAGGGAAACCCCGCTCCTGCACCCAGCCGAGTATTGTGGCGGGGGAGCGGTGGACGTAGCGGGCGATGGCCTCCATCCCAACCAGAGGATCTGTCTGTTTTTTCCTGTCTGCCATGTTACCTCCTTACCATCGCCGCCGGGATTGGGCGGGCTGGGAACTCGTGGGTGGGGGTGCAGGATCGACCTCGACGGGCCGCTCCCAGTAGCGCATATCCAGGACATCCGTGGCCACAAGGGCATATACGGAGCAGTCGTGGCCGTGGTTTGCCGCTCCAGAGGGGCAGCTCCACTGGCCGTGGACATCCCGGTACTCATGACAGAGCATGGCCAGCCACTCGTCCGGGGTCTCTGCGTGGAAATGCCAGGCTCCGGGGTCTGCGGGGTCGATCTGCCAGAGCCGGGCCAGCTCATCTTTGTAGAAATTGACATTTGCCTGGAGGAGCTGCAGGCCTCCGGGGATGGGCTTGTTTGCCCTTTTCCCCGCAGATGCCGGGTAATGCTCGATGGCGGAAAACCGCCAGGGTCGCTGCTGTCTTGCCGACCCCTGAAACGGGACCACAAGGCCCCGGTGTTTGGCGCACCAGTCGTAAATCTCGGCGGTACGGTGGCCCATGGCGTCGATGACCGCCATGGCGATCATGTACTCGTTGCCGCCCGAGTCCCGGTATTTGTCCTGCCAAATGATCTGTTCCAGGGCCTCAAAGCTCTGGACAAATCCGGAGCGGATCTGCCAGGACTCCCGATCCACACCGTAGCCCCAGGCGCGGATCTCGTACCAAAAGCCGTCGTCCTGGGTATCGCATCCGGCTGTAAGCCCCGCAATGATGCCATTTCCGGGAACGATTCGAGCGGGGCGGGAATCCCGGAGCAGTGCCAGGGTTTCTACCCGGCGCTCGGAAAGGCCGGTGTAGGGTTCCGCTAAATGAGAGTTGAAACAATCCTGCATGGCGTTTGCCGACTTCATTCCCCGGAGCCATGCCGCTGCGGTTTTCCCGGAGGAAACGAACGGTGTTACCCATGCTGGCAAATGAAAGCCGATGCGCCGGGGCCTGCGGGTTTCAAGGGTTTTGGGGAGAGACAGGCCGGACTCCCGGCACCGCCAGCCACCCAGACGGACAGCATCCTGACGGGTAAGGGTGTCCCACCGGGCCTGACAGTGGGGGCACTCATACCATGTGAGCTTTTCGTCCCGCTCCAGGAGGGCCGGGTCTGCTGTTCTGCCGCCATCCCATTTGATGTTTTCAAAAGACATCTTGTGGGAGCGGGAGCATGTTGGGCATGTGGCGTGATAGTCAAAAACCACATCCGCCATGGCCATGCGCGTCTCGATGTTCCCGGCGGGGACGGTGGGGCTGGAAAATATCCACCATTTGTACCGATCCGGGAAAGTTGTCATACGCTTTTCGATCAGTTCCAGGCCTGCGGCTTCACCCTGTCTTGCTGTTGCCTGGTATCCGGGCTTGTCCACCTCATCGGATATGGCGTACCGGATGGGTTTGTTGGCAAGGCGGGCGGATGATGATGCCCAGGCCAGATAAATGGGCATGTGGGTGAGGTTCACCCGGGTGTTTGATTCATCATCGACCCGGCCCGTGCGGTACCTCTGCAACCGCGCCGAGGTCCTGAACATCGGCGCAAGCCTGTCCTTGGCTACCTCGGAGCAGGTGTTTTCGTCCGAGAACGTCATGAGGACGGGGCCGGGCTCCCGGTCTGCAAGATAACCCACATAGGTGAGCGCCGCCTCGGTGACTCCTGACTGGGGGCATTTCTGGCAGTAAATCTCACGCACGAAGGGGCTGGCGGATGCATCCATTATCCCAGCGAGGTAAGGCGTGAGACTGTTGCGCCATGGGCCGGGGTTGGCGGACATGGTGACGACCCGGTGTTTTTCGGCCCATTCCGACGGGGCCATGGGTTTTGGTTTCCGGAAAATCCGGCGCTCCGCTGCGGAAAATGAGACGGAGAGACGGAGTTTGTCCCTGGTGCTGCGGACAGCGTCCGGCATCCAGTGTGCTGCCCTGGCAGTGATGGGCTTTTTAGGCGTGGCCCGGAAAAGCTCAGTCTGTTTCATTTTCGGTATCCTCTTCCCGGTCTTCTCTTTCTTCTGCAGCCTCATCCGTGCCCGGCAGCACCATTACCTGATAGGTCTCCGTGGAGGCATATGTCCGGAGCAGATCGTCCAGGGTGTCGTTCAAAAATGCCGTCAGTTCTGGGGTTTTCTCTGCTTTGCCGGACACAAGTGCGATCATCCGAGCTGCCTGGGAGGCAAACATCCGCCGCAATCCGGATTCCAAAACGATGGCCCGGCCTGCAAGCTCCCGCTCAAAATCTGCCCTGTGGAGGTATTTCCCTCGCAGCTGATCAAGCTCAAAAGCGGATTTCTGGGCCTTGATTTCGAGGTTACGGATTTCGAGCTGCATTTTTTCAGCCCCCAAATCCGCAGCATCTCCGCTCTCTCTGCCAACCATAGCCAGGAGCCAGACCTTGGCATCCACCCCCAGGATGGACTTGTCCGACTGCACCCGGAGCAGGCCCTTTTTGGCATGTCCGTATGCGGTGGATTTTTCCAGCCTCCATCCATTAGCCTTTGCCCAGACGACAAGCTCCATGGTGTTCTTAAATTTTTCCGGAAAATCTGCCGCCATGTCATCTCCTTGACGCTCAGGCCCAACATCCAAAAACAAAAAATCGTCACAAATTGAGTCAAAAACCCAGCCTCACCCGCCTGATACCCGCCTCCCGGCCCATGCCCAAAAAGTCGGCCCTGACTGAAAGGCCAGTAAAATCAGGCTTTTTTCCAAATTCCAACACATTTTCAAAAATAAATGGACCCAACTTTCGGGATCCGCGCCCCCGTATGGGGCTCGGGCCGGGGGGAGGAACCGCCGCTAACATCGGGGCAGCGTCAGCGCCCCAGCAGCCAGCAGCCGCCGAAGGTCGGGCATGGCCAGCTCCACCAGGCGTAGAGCCTGGCCGTAAAACTCCCAGCGCTCCGGCTCATCCGGAGACACGCCGGGGCGGATGGACAGGTGCAGATCCTCAGCCTCATCCATCCAGAGGCGAACTCCATGGCGGTTACCCTTCAGGCGTCGGGACAGTTCCATGACAGTCGGGCATTCGCGCCAGTTTTGTCCCCCAGCCACGGGAGACGGTGAGGGCCAGATACCCTCAGGCTGTCCGATTAACCCGCCAGTGCGGGCATCTGGGCTCGGATCCGGTGTCGTGCCGGAAGAAGCCCCCTCCTTTGACGCAGGAAGAACACGAAGGCCCTGGGATCTCATATCCTCGCGGGCTGCCTGACCATCGTTGGCCGGGCTATAGGCAGGGGCCATTGCCCCGTACTTATCGAAAATGCAGGAGGGCTTCATGCTGTCCCGCCCTGTTTTATTGCTAAACCATTGATTTTTTTACATTGCTGAAAGGGTGTCCCATCCCTGTCCCATCCTTGTCCCACCCAAAAACGCGCTAAGTATTTGAGTTTTATAGGGTGGTCCGGGTGTCCCACCCTGTTTCCAACAAAGTCAGAATGTATATTACATATACACACACGCGTGCGCGCGCACATGCGCAATATGTTGTATTTAGGGTGGGACAGGCGGGACAGAAGGCCTAAATATTTGTTTTTGTTGGCTTGGTCTGTCCCAAATTTGCCCCCGTAGGGTGGGACAAGGGTGGGACAAGGATGGGACAGCGTGGGTTTTTGTCCCCCGGTTTTGCTCTGGGGGGCCATCCCTCTCGGGGGGTGCGGGGTTATCATGCTCCACCTCCCACATAAGAGATGCCATGGATGGCATACTCTCGGGCCTGGCCCACCCGGCGGCGGGTACTGCTCAGACTGCGGTGGGCAAGGAAAAGTTCCTTGAAAAAATTATCCTTACCCAAGGCGCTGTACCCGTTTGCATCACAGTATCCCTTATATCCTTTATAAAGGGTGTCTTTTGCAGTGAGCTTGTTTGCATCCAGCTCACAAGCATCCTGGAGGAAGGCCACCACAGGGTTATTCTGACGCCGGAACTCCATCAGGAGGTCTCTGGTTTCTTCGCAGTTGGTAAAATAGCCCTGCGCCCACAGACGATGAAGGCCAACAATCGCCCACTGGAAGATTTCCGACAGCTCCTCCATGAGTTTGGACTTCAGGTGCGGATCCAGATCCGGATCATCGTCGGCCCACTGTTTTTTGGCCTTGATGATCAGCCAGCGGCGGAAATGCCCGTCTGAGTTGTCCAGCACCCTGGGGAGCTGGTTTGAGGCAAAAACCAGCTTACAGAACGCCTCAAAGGTGAATGGATTTTCGTGCTTGAAGGCTGCGGATATGGGGTCTCCAGAGGTAATGGCCTTGAAAAACTGGCTCTCGATGGCCTTTTTGCCCACCTCTGTAGAGATATTCACGGCTTTTCCGTAAAGGGAAGACCTTAAAAACTGATCCTCCAATTCCGCCAGACCAACAGCCGAACAGTTAGCTATCCCCACCATCTGGCGCAGGATATACAGGATGGTGCTTTTGCCATCAGACCCGTCCCCCAGCAGCAATAGGCACTTACTCAGCAGGGGCGGAGCTGTACGATCCAGGCAGTACCCAAAAAACTCCTGCAGCTGCATGATGGCTTCGGGTGTCTGGATATTTTGCTCCAGCATCCTGAGCCACACGCTGCATGTTTTCCCGGCCCTCGGGTACCAGACCACGGGAATTTCCACGGAGGAGAATCGCTCCGGATCATGGGGCCGCAGCTCCAGCGTCCGGATATTCAGATCCCCGTTTTTGACCGACACCCAGTCCAGCTGATCATTCATGGCCCTGCCAAAGGGCATGGCAGACATGATCTTTGCCTGTTCCGCTGCGTCAGAAACGCGGGACATCTGGGACTCAGTGCCCAGCACCTCGATGGCGGTTTTTTTGATGACATCCAGCTCCACCGCATCCCACACCGACCCCGTCCAGCGATACACCAGCCCGGTCTTGTGGTCATAGTTGAGCCGGAACTTGTCCAGCAGGCGGTTTGCCAGCAGGCGGGGCCGGAAGGACAGCCGACCGTTTACCCCTGTCTCGAAAAAATCCGATGCCTCGCTCTCCAGTGGGGCTTCCGTCTGGTGAAAAACCGTGGCCGAAGCCATCAGCTCCTCCAGATCCTCAGCACTCCTCCGGTGCTTGACAAAAAAATCTGTCAGATCCTGACCGCCATTTTCCGGGTATCCGCCGTCCTCATGGCGGCCCATGTAGTCAGGCCACTCAATCACACGGACAGACCGGGCCACCCTGGCAATGGCAGGGGCTGAAAAATGCAGGGCTGCAACCTGACCCGCCTGATCCGCGTCAAATGCAATCACCACGTCCCGCCCCTCGAACAGGGCCAGATGCTCCTTGGCCCATTTCCGCATTTTGGAGGCGGTCATGGTAATGGCATTAAACCCGTGGGACAGAGCGCAGATGGTGTCCGGCTCTCCCTCGCAGAGGAGCACAGGCCCGTCTGACCCAGGACGCGCAGGGAAAGGCAGGGCCTCTCCGTTACCAGCGGCCCAGGAGATCATCTTATCGTGACCCCTGGTGCCATCCGGCGCAGGCCCAGGGCGGTACAACCTCAGGTTTCGGACAACGCCTCCCGCGTCTTTGACCGGGATGGCTACTCTGTCGGCCTTTGGCTTTTGGATGATCCTCCCGTCCTTGGCCTGAAAGCAGGTCTGGAGGCGGATCCCCAGATCCGTAACGGTCTGGGGAGTCCACCCGCGCATAGCGCAGATCCTGTCCATCCATGCCTGAGGCAGAGGAGGCAGGGTCTCATAGATGCCATCCAGAGACGGAGGCGCAGGTTTTTTTGGTTTTTTATGCCCTTCCCATGGGGCGGGGCTGTCACCGATTCCATGGGCATTGCAAAATTCCCGGAATGCGGCCTTATTGTCCTGATAGTTGTTGGCGTGGCCCCACAATTTTATGAGGTCACCCGATGCCCCGCAGGAGAGGCAATGGTAGGAGTCTTTTTCTGGATTGTAGGAAAAGGACGCGTTTTTTTCCCCATGAAACGGACACAGCCCCCGCAGCTCCTGCTCCGTGCTGCTGCGGGAATCCACCTGAAAACACCCCCTGGCAATGGTTGCCCGCTCCTGTGGGGACAAAAACTCGACCGATTTGCCCATGGCTATTTCCGCCCCGTGATGGTGTCCTCGAATAACCGGCGCAATTCAGCGACCTCGGTCTCCAGCTGGCCAATGGCCCGAGCGGCCCGCATTGTGGCCGCAGAATCACCAGAGCATATGCCCCTTCGGAGTATCCCCATTATCTCGCTGGCCTGGATCACAACGTCCTCCAGCTCAGTGCGGAGGTCGTTTGATCCCGGTACGGGCAGATGCTGCACCTGCACCAACCGCCAGCCGGGAGGCTCCAGTAATGTTTTGAGGGCAGGGTGCTGTGTGGCCGCAAATGCCCCACGGATAGCATGCACGGATACGGTACGGCTGGGGTTTGAGCAGTAGTCATACAGTGTCCGCTGGCCAATGCCGCCCAGTTTGGCAGCCTCGGGGATGAGGCTTTGCCCCTCTCGGCCCTGAATCAGTGCCTCGTACAAAATGTCGTTTACCTCTGACATTGCAAAATCCCCCTGCATTTTTGCCTCGGCGCACACATGCATCCGGTGCATTGTTTTGTCGGACAAACGAGGTGTTTATCCCCGTTTGTCATGCAACTCTTTGAAAAACTTGTCTTTTTTTGAAAAAACCCTATAAAAGCCCCATGAAGATCCAGAAATCATTCCGCATCGATAAAGACCTGTGGGCCGAACTGGAGCGAATCTCCGAGCTGGAGGATCGGAGCTGCTCCATGCAGATCGTCCATTTTATCCGTCAGGGGGTGGATGCCTGGAGGTCGGGCAGGAAAAACCTGACAAAGCCTCAGGAATCCGAACATCCTGTCCGGACTGGCGGGCCAGCAGATAAGGACAGATAGCGTCCCAGTTCTTTTCGATCATAGACCACGTGCCCATTCTTTTCGCCCACAGGAAGGCGCATGGGGGCAGAGAAAAGAGCCCGGCCAGCTTTTCCGCCAAATCCAGGGATGGAACCGTTACCCCATTCCTGGACCTGTTGATGGTCTGGATGGTGCTCCCCACGGCTGCGCTCACAATTTTATCCAGCGATCCTTTTTTCATGTTGCAATGGTATTATTACAATTATCACAAGTCAAGTAATTCTTTTATTGCGTATTGCGGATTATTTTTTTGACCTTGGTTTTATGACCTCACGGTGTAGGATAAGTGCATGAGCGAGAAAGCAACCATACACGACCTGATCGACCAAAGAATCCGAACGCTGGGGATAACCCCGAAGGTATTGGCCGCCCATATGGGAGTGACGGAGGCCTCTATTTCACGGTGGAGGCGCGGGGTAGCAGAGCCCCACCCTCAATACTGGCCAGAATTGTTCGCGGTCCTCAAGATCAGTCCGGACGAGGTTCTTCCTCCGGCCAGTGGTCGCTTTATCCCCAACGCCCTTATCCATCCTGTGAGGCTGCCCAGCGAAGAGAGCCAAAAGTCCGGCCTCCCCAGCCGGTCAACACAAACGGAGCAGTCTATGGTCGATATTTATGAGTCCCGATTGCAAGACATGCGGGATGCCCTGGACAGGGCAGAGCGCAGCAGGGACAGGGTTGAAAACCGCCTGGATGAGTTACAGGCGGATAATCGAGATCTGCGGAAACAAATTGTAGAAATGTCAGCAGAAAATTCTAAAAAAATAGAAGCCCTTACCTCGGAAAATCTGTCACTGACAAAAAAAATAGCAGAACTACAAATGGAAATCCTCACCCTCAAGACTGAATTGTCCCACCCGATCACTCCCGGTCGCGCGGCGGGGGAGTCATAGCG